>JFJP01046809.1_pt1 | contig 11225 bp, 14 predicted proteins | sample 431651 | NCBI WGS metagenome assembly JFJP01 (sample SAMN02602958, study PRJNA72255) | Microbial mat metagenome, whole genome shotgun sequencing project. | biome: fresh water; feature: sink hole; material: water; isolation source: purple microbial (photo- and chemosynthetic) mats found in... | reverse complement strand
ACTCTTGTTCCGATTCAATATGCGTACAGTACGTACAGATGTACATTTATTTGTTAAAAGGCACATCTGATATTATTAATACATTGTACAATTAGAGTACAATACAGAACGTGTCGTACACCAAAATCAGTGCGAAGGGTCATTTTGTCTCATAATTTGAAATTTGAGGCTTCTCTTGTCGGTACTGCGGTGGACTGTTCATTCCTTCAATGCACTTCTGTGATTGTGAAGAGGCTCTTCTCCAACAGTGAAAAGAGGCATGGCAGCTGACTGCCTTCACATGCTTCCTCCGCACTCGATCTTCCTCCGCTCTCGATCATCTGCCTCCAAGAAAATGACAACTAGTGGAACGACACTCTTGTTCTCGAGATGCTCGTTGCGGCAAGTACGACGAAGAGCTCAAAAGATGTATGAGGCCGATTAAGATTCGTCAACCGAGTTCGTTACAAATATCGCTGACATTATCGATGAGAACTCGGGGCGGTGAGCATAGTCTAGGAACGTTGTTGCGAGTATATATAAAAATCAAATTATTGTATCTATTATCTTGCGTTCAGTCTATCTTTAAATCCATTTAGTATTTTCAGTACTTTCTACTCGACCTATATATGATTTCGAGGCTGGGAGATTATTGTCCCTTGTGACATTCGCGCCTCTCGTGTTGTCGTCTTTTTACTACAACTAGAACTTGTGTGCCGGACGTCGAGTGACATGTCTCGTCAAATTAGTATGTACATATAAAGGGACAGCCTTTCTCTGAGAGCGCTTGATACTTCGCTTTACAGTCCAATCGACCGCGACGAGAAACGTTGTCAACTCGATAAGGAATCCACCTCATGAGCCAGTAGCACTGGATGCGTCTTCGCTGTCACTGCATGTGTCACTGTGATGTCAAAGCCTTGACTCGATCGACAGTATATACGAGGCGTAGACTTGTACGAGCTGGCTACGGTACGATGAAACACGCGACCGCGCCATAGTTTTGAATCACGAGTCGACAACAGAAGAAAGGCGATGACGCAAGAAGACACTACCGGTATGACACTCGCCTCTTTGTGCCGTCGTTCACGTATCTTCTCAATGCTGTATGCTGTATATTCTCACTGATGGGTATTCAAGGCGCTAATCAACTGCTGTATACGTGTAGGTCAGTCGAGCTGGAGTTTCAGCACGTGGTCGCCGTCATCGAGAAATAAGGAACGGTACCGGCTGGTAAAGGACATGTCGGAATTGGGTTCCGCTCGACATGGAAAATGAAGCTGCTATACCCCCTTGGCGCCATTTGCTTCACGCGAAAACAATGTGCGAAGATACAAGCAAGATATCTTCCAACTTTTTATCCAAAATGGGCATCAGGCATCAAGCGTACTATACGGCCACGGCAGTTCTGCATGGGCCACAATCACTCGGTGGAATGGACGTGTTCAATATCGAAACGGAACAGGCAGTGCAACACACAAAACTGATGGTTTTAAATCTTCCAAGGGTGACGTCGCTCGTCGGGCGAATGCTCCAAACATCCATGAGCATGGGCGTGCTTCCCGAGGCGTCATACAGTATCCAGGACCCATTGGGGGCCGTGTGGATTCATGTACGCAAGCAGGGAAGCACCGAGATGGAGCCTGGATTGTATTACTATGCTGGTAGGGCATATGATGAACTCCATTCAGCAAGGCGCGAAATTATCACCTTGTGGTGAAGGAGTTTCATAATGACCAATTTTAATGAAAAGTGCAACTGAGCGGTGTCGATCTCGGTCGACATGCGCAGTGAATGGCCGTATCCCCTGGGATGTCATCCTTGTCAAGCAAGGACGCACCACACGCGAAAAGAGCTTTGAGACACCCTTCAAATCCCATTTCGGCAGCCAAGTTGTGGCTTGTCTGCGTACAATGACAGTGACAAAGGCAACAGCGCGTCGACGGCTCTCCAATGCACCGAGTCGGAGATTCCCAAAAGCCCCGATTCCATAAAGAATTTGAGCCAATGAACTTCACTCTGCCGAAGTAGGATACGAATCGTTTTTCATCGTCCTCGAGTACAGCACGATGAAGCGGAAACGACGATTCCAAGACTTGGTTGTCCCGGAAAACAGTCGAAATTTCTTTGGTCCCATATAGACTATCGATCGCCAGTCGAATGAATGCATCTGAAGATGCGAGAGGATTGAACGTTGACAACCAATGCAAGTCGCCACGGACAGAATGGGTGTCGTTGCGTCTAACTAAAGTGATAATTTGATAGATTCAATAGTTGCTGCGTATGAAATAGTTTTCACGACAGTAGAGATACGGTTGTAGAAATAATACAAAAAGGCGTGTGCCTCTTAAGCTCTATCGCCCGCAACGAAAGGATTGCGAAATCAAATCAGGAAACTCGTTTCATCAGATAGAACAGAATGATTTGTACCTTGATCAATCGATTCCCATTCCAAGGCAATCGGCAGCAACGCCTCTTGGATGCGAGTACACTATAACAATATCTGCCTGACCCCAAAACTGGCGGGCCCACGTACACGTAAGCATGTGAATCTCAAGTCGCATCTCGTTTTGAACGAGACAACAAGCTTGGTTGCGACAAAAGCCGTTCTCGCTCATGCTCGCGGCGGAGTCTATAGAACGCCCTTGCTGCCCCTTTCACATTGTCGTCTCACAAGCTTCACTTGAACAATCCCAACAAAGCGTCCCACTTTTTCAGTCGTGTCGATTCATCGTTCTGCGATGCGACAACGCGACGACTATTCACTGCAAAAGGCACATTGCCAAAGCCATTGACACCATTGCTTTTAGACGAAACCACCGCCGCATGCGCACACGGCATGAAATTTCTGCAACCCGGATACCATGCCCATGGCGCGAGAGATCAAAATACCATTTATGTATCCGCATCGCATCGAGTACGATACAGTTGGTAGGTAAGTCGATTGACTGCGGGGCGTCTAACTCCGTCATTGTCAACGACAGGTCATAGTCAGCATTCGTCTATGCAAACAAATGTGATCGACCCGTGGGAGATGCAATAAAGCGACGAGTTTCACCGCCTCACCCAGCATAGGACGGGAAGCGCGCGGCAGCATCCAAAATGGGCCTCGCTCTCTGACGAGCAATACGTCAACGCTGCCGTTGTTTGTGAAAAGCCTCTGGAGGGATTGTCCGTTGCATTTAATGATCCCACGGTCCTCGGCGTCATTGATATAACCTTCTCGATGCAAAAGCTGGCAAGAACAGAGACATGATAAGGACGCCATTCCGAGATTTCGGCAGTCGCGGTTGTAATGTAGTTTTTGTAGCGGTGGCAATTTTTCTTAGTGCGAGGGTGTCTCCACTAGTGCCGTTACTGCGGGTTGCTCATTCTTCTTTGTGCATCTTTGCGTTGTGCCCCTCCCGATGCCGCCGACAGCTTCGTCAGAGCCTCATGTCAGGTGTTGCTTGTACATTTTCGTGTGTTGGCAGTGAGAAAAATTTGCCTCCGGCAAATTGCCAATCGCATGTAAACAGACAGACAATTTCTGAAAGAAATTCGGAACTGTGTCAGCACGGATACCATTCGGTACACGGTATCAGCACTGATATCGTTGTGAATTGAGTGAACATTTCACCCACTAACGTACTATCTACAAATAAACAAACTATCTACAACACTAATCCGGAGAAATGCACAGGTACTTATTCTACAGCTCCTCCTGCCACCGCCAGTGTTGGTTTTGGAAATGTCGACGGTGTTGAGCTCAGTACATCTCCTACCATGTACATGGCTAGCAGTGACCTCCGACACACCACCAGTTGACATCCTAAACGCGATTCGACGAATTTCTCTTTCTTGACTTGTAATAAGATCAAAGCCCCTCTTGCCACCACCAGTGATCCGGAGCGTGCCTCCTCTCGTACGAATGGAGGTGCTCTATGTAGACATGATACATGATGCGAAGATGATGTTTTTCTCCCACACCACAACGAGTGAGGCAGGTTCGACAGAGCTGGTGGGTTCTTCATCATCGTCGTCTTCATGGAAGCTTCCCCTACCTGAGAGCGAATCTTCAGGAGCGGTGATCCAGAGCGTACGTCCTCTCCTAGGAGTGGAGGTGCTCTTTGAAGACATGATGGGAAGGTGAAGTCCTCACTGCTCTCAACGTTTGTCGTGCTCTCAACAGTCCACAGAACAACCACAGCTCTGACGATTGACGATTCTCTTTACTGGAGACGACGTGAAAGTGAGCAGATGGATGGTCTTTGTTCTTTGTGTTGTGCTTTGGTTTCGAGTTGCATTTTCAAGATTCTTTTTCAGAGAACAAGTGCGTGTGCAGGTCATGAGCCCTTCGAAGGCTCTGAGCGAGGCGGTGATCCCAAGTATGGTACCGCACCATACCATAGCTACGTACGCGTACGAACTGCACTTTTATTCCTCCTATATTGTCATCAGAAACTTACCATACCGCTGCCAATCAAGCAACGGTCGATCTCGGCTTGGGTACAACTCAATCCAAAATAATACTGGGTCGAGCCTATGCAGCTCGTTCCATAAGTCGAGCCTATCAACAACTGACACCCGTCGAAGAAGTGGATTGGGACCCGAGCAAGGACCCCACCCGCCTCTCCCTATCCTTTGCCAAAGGAGCTGTTGCAGACGATATGCGGCCGCTGGGTCAGAACGACGCGGAGAAGTGTACATACTGTATCAGCGCGAGACTTTGAATACACTGGCGAAACTGTCTTTGGCGCCGCCGAGCGGACCCGATCAGTGACACTCGCACCTGGAAATGTTATAGTGTCCGAAACAGAGTCCATTACCGAGTATCATTTGCGAAACCCAAACACTATTACTGCCACGTCTCGTATTGCAGTGTACTTGACACCCAATCCGAAACTTTCGCGAGGGGTATGGCAGCAAGTTGGTGGCAAGGCCGTGTGCGTTTTTTCGACCAAAAATGGGAAATGAAACGAAATGTCTAGAAACATTCTAAAAGCCAGACATGGCTGCGAAACAAACCGGGCATGTGTGTCAACGCCAAAGGACATTTTTCAGTGTGCCCAAGGTGCCATATACCATTATGTACTAAGATCGCTAATACTGCCGCTACCTATAACTTAATATCATCTATACCAGGCAACTAATTTACATTCATGTTTTCTCACTGGGAGCGCGGCTTTCGCCCGATTCACATTACACGTCTAAAGCTTCTTCGTTTCTAAGCTCGATTCCACCACCAATATCGCTACGCCTACCTGTCCCCATTCGCTCTGCATAGATCATCACTCGTTACGAAGTGCGCATGGTCTTTCAGTACAATCTTACGCAAAAGCCCGCGTTGAGGGTTTTTGTGAACTTGAAAATTTGATTCCATGGATCTCTATTCAACGAGGCAGAACAGCTTCAGCGAGTGATTACTCCTTTTTGATAGAGGATCGAATCGGGTACGTTCGTCTGGTCCGTCCTTGTCGTAGACGCCTTTGATTCGATGACCTTCTCATGGGATCGGCAAACTCGCCGAAAATTGCGGGGCGCCTCTGGTCGGCGTTTCTACGAAAGCTGCGGACTCGTTATCCACATTTTTGATGACGGCTGGAGTCTAATAACACCTGGTGTATTACCACGAATATCAACTGTCGTTTGCGTGGAGATGTAGCTCGCTCGTCCAGACACGCCTGAAAAAGCAACTCCTCTGCTCGTCGGTCTTGACTATTTATGGAGAATGTTTCACTTGAAGGGCTATCATCGACCATCGACCATATACTCAAGTTGTGGTTGAAAGGATTCACTCTTTGAAACGCTACCAAATTCTCGCAGCACTGTTTCAATAGCAACATCTTTGACGTATGCAAATGGGGAGACACTGCTCGAGTAGTTCCAATCGAACGTTTTCCAATCATGTTTCACGGACTTGTGGTTGCAGTCGGGGCAGAGTGAAGGAGGCCGCCACTTGACGGAACTATCAATAGAATGACCCCAATCTCCTAGCTGCTGCTGGGATACTGCCAAAACAGACACTCCACACGAGGCGTTAGTTCACCTTCCGCGCTGGGGCTCTTGTTATGGAATGCCATTCGGACTCTAGCTGGTATCATTGCCGCGTTTTTAATTTGGGAGTGGAGTCTTGACAAAACGAGGAAAGATATAATTATGACGTCATATTTTAAAAGATCCAAAGATCCAAAGTTATGACGTCACATCAAACATTCCTCGTGGTGAGGCGTTGCGCCGAAGAATCGGTGCTTGCGAAGACGATGTGGCGACGATGATGGCTTCGATGATGCGCCCAAGAGGACCCCCACTACGGCTAGGCACCTCACTGGCCCATAAGTTCGGGAGACAGCGAAATGCTAGATACATTGGTAGATACCTTTTTGAGGGGAAGATTAGGAGTACAATTGCTCTGTGATCATTATGTTGCTCTACACAAGAAAAAGCCACACGGTGGTGTCTCGGTCCAGTGTTATTTGACGGACGTTGTGGAGGACGCCGTCACGGAATCCAGGCACATTTGCGATGCTCATTTCGAAAACACACCGCAAGTACTTGTGCAAATTCCTCAAGATGCCACGATTACGCTGCTACGGCCATGGGTACATCATGCTCTTACAGAGTTGCTCAAGAATGCCCTAGCCACGAGTGTATCCTCGGAAACGTGTCCGCTCATATACTTGAAACTCGAGGAATGTAATGATTTCATGTCTCTTTGTGTTATTGATCAGGGTGCAGGAGTGTCTGATGTAGAGGAGGCGTTTCGATTTGCATCCTCTTCTGCCGGGAAACGTTGGGAGCGATTGGATGAACAGCAATCCTATGCAATGGTCCGATCACCTTTGCAGAGTTTAGGAGTTGGATTGCCTCTCAGTCGCATGATCTTGCAACATTTCCATGGTAATGTAATGCTATCAAACAATATTGGGGATATCGGCGGATGTACGGCTGCCATTCACCTCAACAAAGATGATATTCTCTTTGAAAACCAAGTGGACGAAGGGCCGGCGAATAATGTAAAAATGCTGCAAGTAGACGAACACACTTATAACACGTAACATAATATACATTGCTAATAGACTACAACGTTTGTGCTAGGAACCTGTAAGAATGCTAATACATGTATGCTATTGATTTCGACAAGGAAAAACAAATGGAGCACAGCTCGCGCAGCTCCGGCGCAAAGCGTACGAGTATCTCCGAAGCACATGTCCCTTTGCAGCCCCAGAAGCGTACTTGTAGCTCCGTGCAATGAACGCTGCATCCCTCTAGCTAATGGAGCTAACCTCCACAGCCAAGCTGCCATAAATTTGCGTTCACTTTGCCAATACTTGAATGTTCAATTCTTATATATGTAGATGCTATCCGCTTGACGCCAACTGTAAGTCGCTTTTTTCTTTATTAGTTCCGATTACTTCTCTTGCTCGCAGCCATTGTTTTTGCAACTCTTTGCATTCGGACTTTTTGCTCGTATCGTTACTCCAAGGCAAAGGACAGTCGGCAAACGTGGCAATCGATATCGATTCCGAGACATGGCAGCTTTGTTTGTCCAAACATGTTTCCCATGGCACGATGAGGTCGAGATTCGTTGCATCGTGTTGGTGTGAGTCACACTGTTTTGCAATCGAGTCCATAGCGCGTGTCACCACTTCTTTCCCTTGAGGTCGCGTCGTTCGGACCGACAAGACGTTACTGGCTTTCCGCACCAATGCCTCTTATGCTTTCTTGAATCCTTCATAAATCTCGACGTGATTGTTGATAGAGGTGATACAGACTCTATTTTGGCTGATAGTGCCAAGGACGGAAGAGGTATATACACAACGACATCCGAGTCCAGCCCATGCGCCAAGAGAAGCGACACTGTTTCTTTTGAAACACAAGATGGCTCAAACTTGGGGTATGCTTCTTTTGGAGACACCAACCGAAATTCCTTCAACAAGGCGCTGTACTATACACTCGCGTCATTCAGGAGAAAGGCGTACAAGGTATTGTGTGGCAAGGAACGCTGAAGGACTTTTAATGTAATGAGACTGCTTTCTCAGGGACGAGGCTGGCGTTGTTGTCTCGGTCCGCTTGAGTCGAGGCAAGACGAATCGAAAGAGTCCGATGCGTAACTCGTGTCCAAAGACGAGTTGATGGCGCGATGCGATGCGAATTAAAGTTACTTCGTCTTCTTTCGGCGAAGGGCCGTCAATATAAGGAGGGTGAGGCCACAGAGAAGAGGGTGCAGATACCTTGTGAATGCCCGTATCATCCAGAGATTCAAGACGCTCAAAGGCAAGCATCACGAGCAGAACAGACACGATTCAGCGTGTTTTGCACGTGTCGAAGGATCGAGCGAACCAAGATGGTGGTGTAGGGGTGTTCAAGCTTTATGAAACTGCAACAGAGAGGATAGGGAGGGTCTAGCTATGGTTGACAGGCGTCGCTGTCATCGTCCGCGACGCTGCCGCGATGGATTTTTATTCGTTTTTGGAAACGAAAGCGCGTAAATTTCAGTTATTTTATTTATGCGCTCTCTTATTCTGAATGCACTCGTGACTCGTCTTCAACTCACGACCCAGCTTCGACACACAGACCTGCTCGCTCCACGATGAGCCATAGCCTGAAGTCGAGAGCGACCATATACGTACAAGAAAGGTGACAATGAGACAGCACAACTGCACGACTGCACCACACCAAAGCATTCCCATCTTCACTTTCTTCTGCGTGCAACAATGGCCAGTTTGGTGTTGACGCTGGCCATTCGTATGCTTGAAGCCTCAGGCGCCTTTCTGCGTGTTGCGTGTTTTTATGCGCTTCCCTCGGATCGAGACGGGGGCGATCTTTGGAGACAATTCTGCTTGAATTCACATCCCATAACCACAATGACAGCCACGAAGATCCAACTGAATCTAGATTATGGCCGCTTGGCCTTGGGATGGGGGAGGACAATCGACCCGTCGCCGCCACCTCCTGCACGGTTTACTCCCAGCCTGAGATCTACCGAATACTGCAGGTCGAAAAACAACAAGCGCAGACGTCGAGTCGACGCTTCGTGGGCCTCTCCCGTCGCATACCCGCGAATTTGCATGAATGAAAATGCTGAAAATGTGGTGTTGAAAGGCGCAAACCCATATTCGGCGATGCGCGAGCGTTTGAGAGGGACGAGGACCGTAGCCGTTAACATTCACCGCCTCTTGTTTTGCTTTTTGGATCTATTGGGATTCGACTTGTTGGAATAATGGCCTGACGAGGCTGACGATATTCCAGATAGAATGCTTCGCGCCAAGGTATCCCTCTTCCGACGTGATAGCATGAAATCCGTATGCATCATGGATGACTCCTGCGAAGATTATGATTTTCGTGGCGAGAAAGAACAGGTGGGCTTTGACTTCGGGTTCGCGACCAACAGTTGTTATCGTTTGCTGATACGAATAGCGGTTGAAGAGCATACATTCTATCTCCCTAACCAAGAGGACAAGCGTGCTTTGTCAATCATTCACCGCTTCGAATTTGAAGTGCAACATTTCTCCTTTCAATTAAAAGTTCAATCGGTAGGAAATGACTCAAGTGTCAGGACGACATGATGATTGCGTTTGAGTGTCTCTGCTGGCAACAGAGACAAAAAGAAATTTAAAGACGCCGATGTAGACTAGAAGACTACTTTTGGCAACAGAGACAAAAAGAAATTTAAAGACGCCGACTTAGACTAGAGCACTACATCTTTCAGAACCATACGACTCCCGATCCACAACGCATACAGCGAGGCAGCCCAGGAAAGTGCTGGCAGTGACGAACCCAAGAAAGGTACTACAATATTCCATGGCCCAACGATCTTTTTTCCTACCCTGTACTATGCTTGAATAGAAGTGTGTCTCTAGCTAGTTAGTAGAAGACGCAATTCACTACTGTACGACTATACTGTATAATTTATATCGCGATGCTCACCACTTTAATATTTTTTGAGGGCACTCGCATCCACATCCACATCCACATCCACACCTGTTAAATGTATATAGTCTACCGGTACCGGTACGCACTTGGCCGTGGTAGACAGCCACGCATACGACGATGGTTAGGACAGGGCCCATGGTGATTGCTCCCGTATATCGCAGTACCGTTTGTACGTGGGCGTGAAAGTAGCAGGTAATGAGTAGTGTAAACCCATGGTACCGGTACCTACTCGTAGCCACCACAACAATACACCAAGCAAGATAGAGAATATCAAATAACGCAGCCCAAAATAACCAATCATGTCTGAAACGTTGACGCTCCCGCGGCACCCTCAAGGGCCACAGCAACTGAGTGACCAGTATCGCCACGACTGTGGAAGACCCAAACCTGGTCCTTTCTTCGTCTCGCGACAAGAGCGTCCTCGTCTGGTAGCTCACTCACTCTGGCGAAGACGGCGCTTACGGATACGCTCGTCGCTCGTTGTGCCCTCCGCGGACGCTCCCACTTTGTGTCTGATGTCGTCATTAGCAGTGACGGACAGTTCGCCTTGAGTGGAGCTTGGGACGGCACTCTCCGTCTCTGGGAAATCAACTCGGGAAAGACCACGCGTCGCCTTATTGGACACGAAAAGGACGTTCTCTCTGTCGCCTTCTCCGTCGAACCGCCAGATTGTCTCGGGATCGCGCGACAAGACCATCAAGCTTTGGAACACTCTTGGAGAATCTAAGTACACCATTGCCTCGGAAGAGAGTGAAGGACACACCGAGTGGGTCTCGTGCGTGCGCTTTTCTCCTACGTTAGCGTGACCTTTCTTGGTTGCTTGACTACATTCTATCGTACGCATTTGACTATATTGTTGACCTTTTCGCTGTGTCTTTATCGGGGCTTGCAATCGGAAACATGCAGTACATGCAGCGACATTAAAAGGTTGTTGGGGATGGTGTTTCGGCCCTGTCATGGGGCCATCATCAGTACTAGAAGACATCACTAGTAGACACCACTCCACTTGGGTTCGGGAGCATAAAGAGTCTGGTTTGAAGACTGGACTATGGGGTGGTCACACGCTGTCTCGTAGCGAGCGCAGGTGTCTCGCAGCCCCCAAGCTGCAAGAGGTTACTGAAACCTTTAATTTAGTCCATGCCAACAGAACGCAGTTAAACTCTCAAGAGGTTCCGTCACCCGAGGTTGAGTTGTCGGCATTGTTTAAAAGGGAGCCTCCCTCGATTAAAGTGTGTTGCATGCCGCCGCCGTACCAGTGTTCTGTAAAATGGAGCATGTAGAAAGGTTGAAGACAAAGAGAAATTTTCACATACGTACCGTTGGATGCCGGT
>JFJP01027551.1_pt1 | contig 11225 bp, 12 predicted proteins | sample 431651 | NCBI WGS metagenome assembly JFJP01 (sample SAMN02602958, study PRJNA72255) | Microbial mat metagenome, whole genome shotgun sequencing project. | biome: fresh water; feature: sink hole; material: water; isolation source: purple microbial (photo- and chemosynthetic) mats found in... | reverse complement strand
AATTTTTTTGTATAAAAAATATTTTCATAATAAAATTTCAAAAAAAAATAAAAAATTTTGGTTTCTTTATTTTTAAGTTATAATAGGAAATAAATGGAGGAATCCCAAAACAAAGAAAAAGAATACTCAGAGACAATTAAATCATTAATGCCACTTCACAAAAAAATCAAACTAGACTCCATTACCTATAAAATTATTCCTAAAGAGGAAGCAACAATGATCGAACCCCTGAAACAATGTCCCTATCTCGGAACTATAAAGCGACATCTTCTTGATTTTGACTTCGAAAAATTATGTTGTATTTCCCTTTCAAACCTCAATGTTTACGCTTGTCTGGTTTGTGGAAAATATTATCAAGGTCGTGGTAAAAGCACTCATGCTTATTTTCACGCTTTAGAACAAAGCCATCATATTTTCATTAATCTTCATAATGAGAAAGTCTATTGTCTTCCTGACAATTATGAAGTAATTGATGTGTTTTTGAATGATATTAAGGTAATATCTTTTATTTTTAAGACAAAACCCTGCTAATATATCATATTTAATGAAGTTTAATTTAAGGCCTTATTATCGAGAAGAAGAAGTCAAAAAATTGGATAATAATGTTTCCTATTCAAGAGGTTTAGATGGAACTGATTATTTGCCAGGTTGTGTGGGTTTAAATAATATCAAATGCACAGATTATGTCAATGTGATCATTCAAGCATTATGTCGAGTTCCTGATTTGAGAGATTTTTTTATTTTTTATGAGAATAAAAAATACACTTCTGATGTTTTCAACTTTAAAACTTTGTTGTCAAAGAGGTTTTCAGAACTAATCAGAAAAATTTGGAATCCAAAAAATTTTAAAGGGCATGTGTCACCACATGAGCTTTTGCAGGCAATATCTATAAGATCTGATAAAAAATTCAGATTGGATCAGCAAAGTGATCCTTTAAAGCTTTTGACCTGGTAAATTTTCAATTTGATAAAATTTTGATGGTTTTTTATTGAAATTATAGGCTGTTAAATAATTTGCATAAAGAAATTTTGAGAATAAAACACGAGGATTCAATCATTTCTAAATGCTTTCAAGGGGAGATAGAAATCACAGAAACTGGTTTCGTTTAAATTTTTCTTCTAAATTTATTTTAAAATTTTAGATGGGAATTCTATCACTTCAAGGATTGTGAAACCTTTTCTGTAAAAAATATTTAAATTTTTTTTTAATTTTTTATAGATTAAAATGTTATTAAGTTATTTGACTTTGAATATCCCACAAAATCCTTTGTACAAAGATGAGACCGAAAAATCGATCATACCACATATTCCCATTTATAATTTACTGAAAAAATATGACGGAGAGACAACAACAGATGGGAGAATGTTCAAAATTAGAAAATTACCAAAATTCCTCATATTTCAACTTGAGAGATTCACCAAGAATAACTTCTTTTTGGAAAAAAACCCAACAATTGTTAGCTTTCCTTTGAACAATTTAGATTTGAAAAATTGTAAAAAAATTAAATAAAATACAAGAAATTTTAATTATTTTTTAGACGTGAGCTTAGATATTAGCACAAATCCCAAATCAAAATATAATTTATTGGCTAATATATGCCATGAAGGAAAGCCAAAAGGTGGGTTTTATAAAATCCATGTGAAACATAAGGCCTCAAACCAATGGTAAAATATATTTGGCATTTATGAATTTAATTTTAAAATTTTAGGTTTGAGATACAAGATCTTCATATTACGCCCGTGATGCCGCAACTAGTTTGCCTTTCAGAAGCTTATATTCAAATATACGAGCTTCAGACCAGTGAATAAAAATAATAATGAGATGAGATTTTGTTTTAATATTTCGAAAAACAAAAAATGATTTATTTTTTTTATTATTGGGTGGGAGCCTCATTTTTCTTTTTAAATTGCTGTCTAAAATTTAGTGAAATTTGTTTAAAATTAAAAATTGATGAAAATAAATTACTCTCGAAATGTTGCAACATCAACATCTTCTGGAATACCTTCTGTTTCTCTCACTTCAACATCATTTAAATTCAATTTGCATTTCTTCGACTTAAAATAATGGAGAATTATGAAAGAAAATTATAAAATTTACCAAAGAAAGAATCAATTGCAAAATTATGCAACAAAACAAAATAATAAATGAGGAAAATAATATTATCAAGAACAATCTTAAACTAATATTTTGCTCATCATTTAGATTTTCTATAAAAACTAATTTAGCAAAATAATGACAATATTTTAAAAATTCAACCGCTTAATTGTGTTAAAAATGTTTGTGAAGAATTCATAAAGGAGAATATTAAAAAGGGGTATGTATTGTGATGAAAATAAAGTTTATTACTCAATTTTTTCAATTCTAATTCATTATAATCCAAATAAATTGGATCATTCAAATTTTGTTTGTTGGTTTTCGCATTTGTTTCATTATTTAAGACTTCTTGAATAATTTTTGGAAAATCTATTCCATTTCTGCTATAAAAAGCAGTCAAAATTTCCATTTTCCCTAAAAAATATTGAAAATTTAAGAAAAAATATAAAGAAATACTAATTTTTTTGGGGAAAGCATGAAAATTTTGGTTTCTTCTTTTCAGAGTAGGTTCTGTTTTAGATGATAAGACTAAGAAATCAAAACCAAGCAAATAAATAAAAAATAGGAAGTTGATGATGTTCTTATACATTTTTTTTTCAAGTCAAAAAATTCGAAAATATACGTTTAAAGTTTAAAGAATATTGAAATAAACGCGAAAAACGACAATAAATTGTTTTTTGAATTTTTACATTATTTTTTAATACTTTTTAATTCGTTTTTAAAAACATGATAAAACGAATATTTTACTTCTTTTATTTTAACCACTTTATTTGACTAATTTATACTTTTTTTAAACCCTTCTTTTATAAAATTCAATATTAAAAGGCTAAATCGATTTTTGCACAAAGCTCTAATTCTTAAAAGTTTAGTTTAAAGCAAAAAAAATAAATTAAAAAAAAAAAATGGGACTTAGAAAAATTGGAAGATTTTTTTATATTTTGGATAAATTAAGTAACTCAAAATAAGAATGAAGAAAAAAATCTCAACAAAGAATTGAATTGCATTTATGTAAATTTTTTTTTAATTTAAATAGCAAAAGCATTTTAAAATTAAGAATTAAATAGCATCTATCCCAGTTTTTTCTGATATCTGAGCATTTTTTTTTCCTGTATTATTTTAAATTCCGCAAATCTATCACTTCATTCTGATTTTTTATTAGTCCCATATGAATTTTTCTTTTATTATCTTTTTAACTTTTGGAGTTATGGCATAAAGTATCATATTTGTGAACCCAACACATCCTTGAGAAGCGATCTGCATATAACTGTTCCAAATAGACTCATAATCAAAAAAGATACAGGAAAACCTGTTAAAGGTTGGGAAAATCCAAAAAATTATAAAAATTAATGGGTAAAACCTCATTTTGTTAAATATTGAGGTTTTCCTTTTCAACATATTGCTGTTTTGTAATTTTTTCAAATATGTATAGACATAAAAAATTCCTAAAGCGCTAAAGGTCTAATAATCTCAAATATTATAGAAATTATTCAGAGAGAAAAAAAAGAAATTTACATAAATGAAAGAGTTAAGGGTATTACAAAACAGAAAAAATGTAGATTTTTTCATATTTTTTCAACAAATTAATGTTTGCCGAAGTTTTTAAAGAAAAAATCATGACTAAAATTTCATATCAAAGTCCAACTAGATAGCGAAAAATCTCCCAGCTGGAGGTAAACAACCATTCTAAACGTAGAAACACTGTAATGATTTATTGAAAATATAGAGAGCGAAAACACAAAGAGTTGATAGCAAAGAAACAGAACCAAAAATTCCAGCCACAAAAATGCAATTTAAAAAAAATTAAACAAAGAAAAATTTAACATTTTTTATTTTCAAAACAAATATTTTTTTATTTATTTTTACTAAAAAAATTTGCCAATTAAAAAAATAGAGGATTTTAATTTTTAGCAGAAAACTGATAATTCGTTCACAATTCTCTTATTAATTTCCTTAATTCATTCTTATGAAAAAGAAAGCTTCACAAAAACCAAACCCCGCGCTGAACATACTTCAAGAAGCTTATCATTCATTCCTCACCCATGAAGAAGAGAAAATCAACGAAAATAGTCAAAAACATACAGAAAATGAAAAAGTTCGTTTAAGTTTTGTGGAAAAAAATGAAGTCGATGAAGAAGATGATGAAGATTATGAATTCGAGTTTTCAGAACTCGATATTGCTGCTTTAAAGAAAGAGAATAAAGCTGATAAAATTGCAGAAATAGCGCTTCATTTAATCTTTAAGAAGGTTCTTCATTAAAAAATACTTTATTTTCTCATGAACTATTTAGAAAATCACACCAGAAAACGCTTTCGAAATCCCGATTTTTAATATCAGTGAACTGAGCAGTTTTCAAAGTAATTTCGTTTTTTTCTTTAAATAGCTAAAATCTTTTATAAGAATATTCTAAATCATTTGATTGGAAAAATTGTTCATTCGCTTTGGAAGCAGAAGCCCAAATTTATGGCCATCGCGTCGATTTACTCCATTCAAATACACATAAAATAATTGGCAGTCTTATCCGCAGCTATTTTGAGAACAATAATGTTGAAAATCTTAATCAAAACTCTGATGATTTCGACCGAGTGCCTTTAAAAGCACCACAAGCTCTTAAGGGACTTGAATCTAATGATAAACACCTTGAAAAAAATATTTCAAACCTTGATACAGTAAAATATGATTTAGAATTCGACATAGACCCGCTTTTTAGAAAAACTTCTGCAAAATTTGATGAATCAGCAGCTAAAGGCTTGCTTTTGAATAATTTATGCGTTAATCAGAATTTGAAAATAGATTTCTCCTCTTTTCAACAGGAATTCCCGCTTGAGAATATGAGAGAAAAATTAAAAAATGTACAGAAATCAATTGTAATAAATAGAAAATATGAGAGTTTAGAGAATTTTGATTGTGAATTCGGATTTAGTAAAAAAGAGCTTAATCAGAAACAAATTTGTGATAATATGGAGGAAATTGTGAAGGACATGACGGTTCAATTGGAGAATTTAGAGACTTTAGCAGATAGAACGCTCGAAAATATTGAAAACGAACCCATTTTTGAAGACATATATTATATGAATGAAGAAAATCAAGAGCCACAAAACACAGTTTTTTTTGAAGAAACAAAAAAAAAAACTTGCTCCACCAAGAAAAAAGCAATTGAAGAAGAACCTTTGGTTTTAGATAAAATTGAAGAGAAAAATAAAATGATTGGTAATGGTTGTGACTGGAATGAACCTGAACCTGAACCTATAAAGGAAGAAGAGATTTCTGGGAATAAAAAGAGGAGAATAAGAAAAGAGTCCATAAAAACCAAGACTCCTATAGATTTCAACATGAAAGAAAAAGTAAAAAATTTGATTAGAATTTGTGGAAAATAAAAAAAAAACAATTCTAAATTAGGAAAGCATTCATAGCATCTTTCAAGGGGACAAAACAAAGAAAAAAGAGAGAGGCACAAATTATGATGAATATCCTATCAAGAAAGATTTATTCCTAATTCCGTTGGACCTTGAGATGAATGAAGAGAGGTTCCACAAAACTTTTTTGAGAGATTTCAGGAATGTTATTCAAAAAAATACTGCTGAAATGCAAGAAGAAAATGAGGCAAACCAAGAAGAAGTGAATGAAGGTGTTATATATAAAGAGGAACAAGCAGAAGAAGAAGAATTTGAAGAAAATAATGAATTGATAGAGAAAAATATTACAAAACTTTCAGATAAAGGAAAAGCTGTAAGAATGAAAAACATATCCTTCTCCTCCTATATTTCAATGAAACAACTAAAGGATAAGCTGAATAAATGCATCAAAACTTACCAAGAACAGCATATTCAAGAACCTTTAACTTTCTCCACGCTTGTGCAAAGTGTTTATTCCAAACTCTCAAAAGCCCAACGATCTCTCGTTAGTATGCACATTTGCTTCGTTTCTTTATTGCACCTCGCCGCAGAGAATTTCCTTACTTTAAAACAGATTGATTCAAATGATTTTCTCATAATCCCTCAATAAAAACCCCAATTATTTTTTTATTTAAAATTTTCAACAGTTTTCTGCTAAAATTCTCATTAATTTAACTTAAACGTGACTTAATCTAATTCCTCCATCTAATCTCAAAGTAGTTCCAGTCACATAACTATTGGTCGAAAGACTCACAATAGCATCTCCAAATTCTCTAGGAACTCCCAATCTACCCAACGTAGTCTGATCTTCCAATGATTTCTGGATCTTAGGGTTTAACCCCTTCCCCATTGGTGTCATAAACACTCCAGGTGCAATAGTAACAACTCTCACACCATATTTTCCTAAATCTCTTGCCATTGGGAGAGTCATTCCGATAATAGCTCCTTTTGAACCACCATAAATAACTTGTCCTCTTTGTCCTTCGAATCCTGCAACACTGGCCACATTAATAAGCACTCCTCTTTCTTTTGATTCATTAAGAATTGGCTGTTTCATCATTTGTTGAGCAGCGTATTTGCTGACGTTGAAACTACCCAACACATTGATTGTGTAAACCTTAAGGAATTCAGCAGATGTCGCCACACCTCTTGATGAAACAATTGGAGTTGAGTTGATAATACCTGCACAGTTTATCACAACATGGATTCCGCCAAAACGAGTGACAGTCTTCTCTATTAGTGCTTTGATTGACTCTTCGCAAGAAACATCACATTTCACAAAGATTGCCTCAGTTTTTAGGTTCTTAACCAGAGCTTCACCTAAATCTGCATTTAGATCTGCGACCACAATCTTGCATTTAGCTTCGGAAAGAGCAATGCATGCGGCTTCACCAAGACCTGAAGCACCCCCGGTTACGATTGCTACAAGATTTTCTAGTTTCATTTTGTTTAATTGTGCTTTTTTTTTGAAGGAGAAGATTTCTATGTTTTTATTTAATGTTCTGGGCTTTTGGGGCTTTAGTTTTTATTTAATTTATTTAATTTGTAAAGGAAAGTATGACAGTGACGTATTTTTATTCAAAATACTCAAAAAAAAATTTTATGGGCTATATTCCTTTTTTTAAAAATTTTAAACAAATCATCTTAAATCAAGTTTAAGGACATTTTTGAAATCTTCTCTAATTTTTCCCTGCAAAGTGTTGATCTCTGAATTTTGTAAGGTTCTTTCCAATGATCTAAAGAAGATCCTGAAGCATTTACTGGTCCTATCCTTCTTTTTATCTTCATAAGTATCAATACAACTCACTTTTTCGATCAAATCTCCACCTATATTTCTCACCACTTCACAAAGCTCATTTTCTTCAAATTCTTCTTCCTTTGGTATCCAGAAAGTGAAATCTTTATAACAAATAGGATATTTGCTAAAAGGCTCAAATCTCGTGATTTTTCCAGCTTGAAATTGGCCTAAAAATCGTCTATCATCACTCCAAAACAACCTGATATCATTAATTCCGAACAAAAGCATTGCAAAACGTTCTAATCCGAGTCCAGCAGCCCATCCAATTTCTGTTTCTAGTCTATTTCCATTCTTCATCACATCTCTATGTATAACACCACAACCCAAAACCTCCATCCATTCATTATTAAAGAAGATTTCCATCTCGAAGGAGGGGTCAGTAAAAGGGAAATAAGCAGGCACCCATCTCATCTGTAGATCCCCGAAAAGACTCTTCACAAGAGATTCAAGAGTTCGTTGTAAATCAGATGCGACTTCAGCAATCATCACATCCTTTTGCTTACTTTGAAATACATCAGGAGTGAATATTCTAACAGCTTCCATTTGATGGAAAATTGGATAATGAGAGCCATCAATTGTGTCTCTACGATAGACATCGCCAAAAACACAGAATGCGTTATGAGAAGCTTGCAACATTTGCCTTTGATGGGCGCTTGTATGAGTTCTTAAAAGAGTTTTTTCGCTTAGATAATAAGAATCAGCTTTTTTACGAGAAACGTGGTCCAAAGGAATCAAAAGATCATCGAAATTCTGTTTAGCTGAAACTATAGGGTCGAAATCCTCTTTTATTATATAGGGAAGGGGGTTAGCTTTTTGAAGGGGTGATTTAAAAACATTAGGATCCAAAAAAAATCCTTGAATTTTTTCGGAAAGAATGCCAAGGGGATGGGAAGGTTTCTTTATCAGTGCTTTGTCACAGAGTGAAATTATTTTTTCGGGGATGTTGTGATAAGGAGTTAGCTGGGAGGTGATCCTTTGGGAGAGAGTTGAAAATGGAGATTTGTTTAGGCGAAGAAGCTTGGATATCATTGAATTTTATTAAGGGTTGAAAATTAAAGAAATTTCGGGTTTATTTTATCAATTTGGGCGAAATTTTATTTTTTTTAAATAAAATCTATATTAAAACACTAATTATTTCCTATTGATTTTTAAACTCTGAAGAATTTTATTCTTTGTTTATTTTGACAAAATATGATAAACTTGTTTTATAAAATAAAGTTCTTTTTCAACCATTGATTTGTTGAAAGATTTCCTGGTGATAATCTCTCAAACTCATGAACATTTTAATAAAAATTATTTTTTTTTCTTTTGTAAAAAATAGTTATAACTATTTTCAAATTTCTCAATTTTTCACACAAAAAAAATTATTTTATTTTATTGGAATTCTCGAAATAAACGTTGATATAATTGATTAAAAACTCAAAATAATCTCTATTTTCTTCATTCTCCCAAGGGAAAATCTCTTTCACTTCCTGCCAATCATTTTTATTCAAAATAATCTCCGAAATCTCCCTAATGCTTGAGAAATTATCCCACAAAGTCAATTGGGTAATCAGTTCATGAAGCCCATCATTTTCAATCATTCTTCCAAATTCATTAAATTCAACAGAACTTTCATTTTTATCAAATTTCAATTTCAATTTCTGAAAAATCTCCCTCAGCAACCCTTCATCCAATTGAAAAGCTAATTTCAAAATTTTAATCAATAATTCATTCGGATCTTCATCAAAAAGCTTTATAAATGTTTCTCCTTCTCTCAAATCCAGATAATTTCTTACAAGATTTAAGCTCTGACATATGATAATTTTCTTATCTTAAATAAAATTATTCACTTATAATATAAATCAATAAAAATATAATTTACCATTTTTTTCCTCTGTCATAAAATTAACTATTCCCATTAAATTTGATATTCTTGGTTGTTTTGTAAATTTTATTTGAATATCATCAATTGCCATTAGACGATCAAATATCACATTCACCTTATTTTGATTCTTCTCCATTATTAAGAAAGCCTTAAAATATTCCTCCAATAATCTCCTCATCCTCACAGAAGTTTCTTCTTTTAATAATTGAAGTAAAGTCTTCATCATATTTTTAGAAGGATTAGGATTTTCTAGACTTTTCTTCAAAAGAAATAACCAATTTAAATGAGGATAATTAATTTGCATATAATTTTCAATAAATGGCTGGAATTCTTGAAAATCGAGGAAAAGCCTGAATTCTTTGGTAATATTTTGATAATTTTCTGTATTTTCCATATGATATTTCCAGAAAGCGATGAAGAAATCGATAAAAAGACTCAGAAATTTTTCTAGAAAAAAATTTTAAAATAAAAAAAATTTAATTAAAAATGACCATCTTTTTCCATAATTTTTTTGATTTCATCACTTCCAATATTATGAAGACAATAAATTTTATTTATAATGAGATATTCTTGTTCTCTTTTTTATTAAAAATTTTAAATAAATTCAATAAATATCACTTACTGCAAAGCCAATTCAAAGGCTCTTTCGACTAACCCCATTTTGATTAAACATTCATAAACATCGATAGAATTTCTTGATTTTTTACCATTAATCTGACTTTGGAAATGAATTTCCCAAAGAACTTTTTCACCTATTAATTAAAAATTTAAATTAAAAACAAAAATTTATACAATTAGTTACATAATATTTTATATTTTTCCATGAATTTCTCAGACATCTTTCCAGATTTTTTTTTCAAATCAACCAGTTTCATCAAAAATCTCTCTACAACAGTCTCAATTAAGTCAAATTGATCTAAACCTTGGTTTTTCTCCTTCAAAATCCACAAAAATCCTAGATTTTTTGTGTAATATTCTCCATATTTTTTTCTTGATATTTGCAGAACTTCCAAAAACTCTAAAAAATAATCCACTAGCAATATCAACTCATCGAAATTTCCATTTTTTAAGGAAATCATCGCTTCTTGACTTATATTCACAGCTTCATACAGAAAATCCTCTACATTATCGATTCTTGTGTAAAAGAACCCTGGATTCACATCAGTTTCTGAAATCAACTTCAAATTTCGCCAATTAGCCATCACTTTCTTCACAATATTATCGTGTTCTGCATAGATAAAAGCTGAGCGAGAATTATTTATTTGCATTTTACGAAGCCTTATCGCAAATGCGAGCTTTTCACTCCCTTCCAAAATAAGACTTTTTAATGTTCTGAACAAAGGTTTATCTAATAGGTTCATTTCTTTTAGGGTTTGAAAAATTTTCTCAAGTTTTTGTTGTTTTTTGCCCAATTCAAAGACGATCATATCAGGATCTTTTTGGGGGTTTTTTGAATCTGGCAAAATTTGTGAAGCTATGATAAGATTTCTATTGCCTTCTCTGAAAATTTCTTCGCACATACGTTTGATTACAGCTTCGATTTTTTCCTCCTTGTATTTTTTCAAAAATTCAAAGCAATCATTTGTTTTTCCTTGCTAAAATTAAAATATTAAACACATTTACATCATTATTTCGAAATTTTTTGAAATTACGATATCGGTTTCTTTTTTGGATAGTAGCTTAAGAAAGGAATTTGTTATAGCCAAGATTTCTGGATCAACATTTCCTGAAAATGGCTCATGCACAAAAGGAATATTTAAAGATCTGCCGTTGCTATTAATATAGGAAGAATGTAAATTTTAAAAGAGGAGAAAATGAATTATACTTGAGATAATATCTATTATTATTAATATTGGTTTTTTGAAAAACGATTTCTTCTTCCATTTTATTCATTTTTTTTTTTTTTTTAATAAATCCTCCAAAATATTATTTAAAAATTAAAGAAGGACTCAATATTTGGAAATTCAACTAATACTTTAAAAATCGAATTTTTTAGGATTTTTTTTCTTAATTTATTTGTCAAACTATTAAATTCTTTGTTTTTAGGAGGAATATATAATAATTAAAAGATT
>JFJP01006526.1_pt1 | contig 11225 bp, 11 predicted proteins | sample 431651 | NCBI WGS metagenome assembly JFJP01 (sample SAMN02602958, study PRJNA72255) | Microbial mat metagenome, whole genome shotgun sequencing project. | biome: fresh water; feature: sink hole; material: water; isolation source: purple microbial (photo- and chemosynthetic) mats found in... | reverse complement strand
CCTACGCTGTTGCACTACGTTATGAGGGGTCTGAAGTGCATTGGGTCACCGAGCAGCAAGCTGTTAACTTGGTTAACAAGCTCAACAGTTTTGTCCAGCAATCTTTGCAAACCGCCAGCAACGCCCAATGAAACCAATCGTTCTCTTTGGCACCGGCAAATATCCGAAGTGATTTTGACAAGCGCTGGTTGACTGGATCAGCTATGTGCTTGAGATGTGCCTGGACCAGGTGGCTTTTATGAAGCACATGCTGAACCTGGCAAGCATGGAGCAGCGCATCGCCGCTTGCTTGGTGTTTGAACAAGAGACGCTGAAATCTGGTGTTCGGCTGGATGCACTGCGCCCCTTGCACTATCTGTTTTTAAGCGGCATTGAGATGGAGCGCGGTGAATTCAAGCGCATGACGGGCCTGGGCGAGCGCACCGCAGTCAACTTGCTGACGGCACTGATCAAAAGAGGCAGGGCAAGGTTCGCTTTGGCCTGCCGCAGCACGCCTTGCGGTTTTATTTTCCGGCGCTTTGGCCAGAGGCTCAGGTCGATGATTAAGTGATATTTTGACTGCTAGCCCTTATGCAGAAAGCGCAAGTAGCTATTAAATTTATATCGATTTCACTCCAAGCCCGAGCACTTCTATTCACCCGGATCTGGCTAAACTGGCGTATGCCGCGTACATCACAATACGATCTTTGATTCGTCAAACCGCCCACGTTGTCCACACACCAAGTCACTTACCCCAAGGCAATGCGCACTGAACCCATTTACGTCACCCAGCCCTACCTGCCGCCGCTGGAAGAGTTCATTCCGTATTTGCAGCAAATATGGGACAAGAAGATACTGACCAACAGCGGCCCTTTTCACCAGCAGTTGGAACAGGCGCTGTGCGATTATTTGGGTGTCAAACACATCGCCTTGTTTGCCAATGGCACGCTGGCACTGGTGACCGCGCTACAGGCCTTGCGCATCACAGGTGAAGTGATCACCACACCCTACTCTTTTGTTGCCACCTCGCATTCACTGTTATGGAATGGCATCAAACCCGTGTTTGTGGACATTGACCCAGACACGTTGAACCTTGACCCAATGAAGATTGAGGCAGCCATCACCCCGCAAACCACGGCCATCCTGCCCGTGCATTGCTACGGGCATCCGTGCGACGTGGAAGCCATTCAGAACATCGCCGACAACTACAACCTCAAGGTGATTTATGAGTGTAAAAGATGCGAACGGTAGCATTTTGCGGCATGGCGATCTGTCAGTCCTGAGTTTTCATGCGACCAAGGTTTTTAACACCTTTGAGGGCGGTGCCATCATTTGTCCTGATGCCAAAACCAAGGAGAGAATTGACCACTTAAAGAATTTTGGTTACGTTGGCGAGACAACTGTAGTAGCTCCTGGCATCAATGGAAAAATGAGCGAGTTCAATGCTGCACTGGGACTACTGCAACTAAGGTATGTTGATGCCGCATTTCTGCGCCGCAAAGAAATTGATGCTGCTTACCGTGCTGGCTTGGCCAATGTCAAGGGCATCAGGTGCGTCACGAATTCGGTTGAGATTTTTGCCAATTGCTCCTATTTCCCGATTTTTGTTGCCCCGGAATATTCACTTACCCGTGATGAATTATTTCAACGACTAAAAGACAATAATATTCACTCACGACGTTATTTTTACCCATTGATTTCAGAGTTTCCGATGTACAGAGGCTTGCCGTCTGCAAACCGGCCTCATCTTTCGTGCGCAACAGAGGCTGCTGAGCAGGTTATTTGTTTGCCGATTTACCCAGATCTCGAGATTTCGGTTGTTTTACGTATTATTAATACAATTAAATATGAAATATATTGAGCGAAGCGAACGGCTCTAAGCCGTTTTGTGTTGAGATTTACAATCCGGGCAAACTTTAGCGTGCATCGAAAAAAACAGTGCATGACTAAAGCACTCAAAATCTAATTAATGAATATAGTTCGCTTTAAGTTAACGGATTCGGAGATTGCCTCTGTAACTCTTAGATTTTTCAAGCCATCAAGCGCGGTTACCAAGGCATCGGATTCACCTTTAATTACTTTTACAAAATGCGTGAGCTGACATTTAAGTGGATCAATTCTATTAAAACTGATAGCCATTTCGCTAAATGGATTAAGCCATGAAGCATTTTGTGCGATTTCAAAAAATTTTAGTCGCATTGTTGGTATAGATAAAGACCCCAGCGTACCAGCAATGTGGTAACAGTCTTCGTCGCAATAGGAAGCGTAAATATCATTTTCTTGAGATGTTTGTTCCCAGCTTTTTGCAGACGCAGCGGTATCGGATAAAATGAAAACACCCAACGCACCATTTTCAAATTGAAAATTAATAACAACAGTATCCTCGACTGCAAATTTTCGTGTCAATGAAGAAGCCATAGCCTGAACTGCCACAATTTCACCGCAAAGATATCTTAAATTTCCTATCTCATGAATAAGATTAATTAAAATCGGACCACCGCCAATCTCCTTACGCCAAGGTCCGGCCTCAAAATAATCAGTTGGTTTGTAGAACAACGCACTTCCCATAACGCCCACTATATTACCAATTTTATTGCTTTGTATGATCTGTCTAGCTGCATTCAAAATAGGACTATGTGCTCGATGATGACCGACTAATACTCTGGCCATCTTTTTTTTAGCTAGGTCAACAATTTTTACCCCAGTTTCGCTGGTGTGGCTAATTGGCTTCTCAATTAGCACTGGTACATCGGCATTGATGCATGCTATGGCTTGATCCGCATGATATATATTTGGGGAGGCAATAATTACACCATCCAGAGTTTCGCAATCAATCATTTTTGCAATGGAGTGGTAAAGTGGCACACCTAACTTAGTAGCCAAATTACGGTGTGAAATACGGTCAGGCGCGACCAAAGCAGACAACTGGCAGTCAGGGGCATTTTTTAATAATTCAATGTGTTTGTTTCCCATTAGACCGGGACCAACAACAGCGATTTTTAATGGATTCATGTTTGTCGCTTGATTTCACTGAATTGAATATAGCTCGCGTCTAAGGGTTTTGTCAAATAGATAATCTAGTTCCACATCAGTTTCAGTACTTGCAAACATTAAAGCTATTCTACCAAAAGGGCTCTGCCTGATGTTGTCACCTGTTACACACAATGGTATAAATTGATCGATTTTGACGGGAGAATTAAATTGAATATTGGTAAAAAGTTCTGCATGTGGTAATGAAATAGTGTGTCTCATCACGTACGCTTGCAATTGAAAACTAAAATTCCGATCTATCTTCTGATGAATAAACGGCCCAGCGTAAGCTTTTGCATACTGGAAACCTGTGGAACGCTCTACCAATAGACTATAGAGATCACCTGGGCACCGACGTGTAACTTCTATCAACCAAAATTCGGTCTCATTGGCAATAAACTGAGTGTGGATAAGACCATCGCTCAGATTAAGTTGAATTATCATTTGGACCACGCATTCGCGGATGCCAAACAACATATGTGTCGGAAAATCAAACACAACGCGGCTTGTGTCCACCACGAACGGGTTGGCTGTACCGTGCTCTACGACGATAAAATCGGTCACGATCACGCCGCCAGACACAAAAGCAGAGTGGCTGTACAGCTGTCCCGAAACAAACTCTTCGATGATGCATGTCTGGCTTTTGGAAAAAGCCCTAGCATTCGTGATTGCACCATTGAGTTGTGCAGTTTCACTCTTATCGACGATGGTGATACCGCGTCCACTGAAGGCATCCACTGGTTTCACAATCAAAGGCCAGATATCCCTGACTTGTTCCAAAGTAAAAACTCTTGGAACCGGTAAACCAGCCTTTATTGCAAACGCACGAAATTTCTCTTTGTTATTTATTGTTTCAGCAACTTCAGCCGTATCGATTCCATAAAATTGTCTACTGTTATTAACTTCCGAACAAACCTTATAAGAAATATCATTACAACCTGGAACCAGATAGTCGATCTTTTTATGCTCTATAATATCTCTAAGATTATCATTACATGCATAATTTGAATGAATGTAATTTCTAGATATTTTTGCTAAATAATCATTGACATTTTCCCCACACACATAAACAGTATAACCCGTCTCAACTAAATACTTGTGTATAGGCATACTTGATATATTTGTATCGACCAACAAGACATTTTTCATGATTTAACTATTAGAATGTTATAAATAGTGCCTTGCCGCAAGTGAAAGCTAATTTTATCTGTTCGTTATATTTATTTAAAATTTCATTTCCAGCCCTGAATGGTCCATCCCCATGCGCCCATCTGTAGTCGTCAATAATCAGCCAACCTTCGGAAGTAATGAGGGGAACCCACAAATCGCAGTCAAGTTTAACCTGTTGATAGTCATGATTTCCATCAATATGAATAACAGATATTTTTCCAGCATAAGCGATTTCCCCAAATTCCTGACTTATTGCTTGTTTTTCTTCTTTGTATTTTAAAAATCCTTGATTTGATTTTAGCTTCATGTAATTAAAATTACCTAACCCGATAGGTATTAAGTTAATAGCGAACGTCGTTGGTAATTTTTCTAGATCCCAGCAAAACTCCATGCACTTGCTTACGACTTCTGGCGAGTCGTGTTGTTGACTGTCCTCCCAGCTCCAGGGATCAATAGAAAGCACATTGCCAACTTTATAATATCTCGCCATTAAACTTAAAACTGCAGCAGATTTACCAAGTAAGGAACCAATTTCGATCACATCGCCCTTAGGTGCACTCGAGAAAATTGCAATCATCGCAGCGATTTTAGTATCATTAGACTCCCCATAAATATTTTCTGACATTCTGAAAACTGCAGCAATTTCAATCAAACTAAGGCTGCTTTTGCCATCACTACAATCAGTTATAAAATCAGAGAAATTCCTAACCTTATTCAATAATTTATCAACTCGATTCATTTCACTTTTGGTAGGTGAATCTCCGATTAGGCGAATTCTTAGACCATTATCACTAATAAATTTCTTCAGCCATAGATATACAGAAACAACAGGAGAGTATATTTTTCCAACATTTTCGTTGTAAATCAGTGTTAGAAATTTATCTGGAAAATCTTTAGAATAAATATAAGGCAAAATAATCAAATTTTCTTTTTCAATCCAGAAATCTGTATCTACATCGGAACTAGCCACTACAACCCGAATACCTTGCTCTTTTGCCCAAGAAATATGATTTACCGCGTGTTGGTTGATCGCAGGAAAAACCAAAAGAGCTTGGTCATTTATATTGCTTAACATAGAAGAATAAATACCTTAAGCCATGTTTAATCTACATTTAGTGGCAACTCTTCGACTCGATCGACAGCAGGATGAATCCTCGCAGAACAATCAACTTTATCGCCTCAGAATGTCACTGTCTAAATTTTGACTTTCAAACCTCGGTGGTATCCACCCATTGTTTTCTAAAGTACAGGCACTAAGTCAAGAAAGCATACAAACACATCATATGAGTCATGAATCCGGTTGGCTGTCAAATCTGCTCACCACAGTTGAGATTCCGCTACTATTCAGTTTTGCAAGCAATGCAATCGACCAGTTCCAAAATTTTTACAATTCAAATTTCAAAATTTTTTTACTATAAAAATTGCAATTACTTATCGTCACTGCTGTCGCTGAGGCAAATTTTGTAAAAAATCGATGATGATTAAATTGAGACTAGACAATTACCTCATCCAAAAACTCCTTTACGAACAACACATGTGATGCCTTTGCTGCTCTATCATTCATCTTTACTGACATCCAGTCTTTGAGATGGGCCTTGATAGCGCTTGCATGATGAATACCCGTCGAATCTCTTGATTGATCAACAATGTGATGGAGAGTCCAGGGCACGTGTTTCCCTTGTGACAACAGATAACTCATTGCTAAAAGAGAAAGCAGTTGCATGTTTTCACGCAACTCTGTCAGGCTTCCCCACTCATCAAGCATACGATAGCAGCGAATAGTGTCTTTCATTAAACCGATCGTTGCATAGTCGCTCCATATCAACGATTCGTTATCAGAAAAGTACTGTTCAAGAAAATGGGACAGAATGTCAAATGTCCCCTCCCTGACCAGACTCATTGGCAAATGCCTAACAAAATCAGGATTGAGCCAGGCGATTTTTGGCCGCACAGATAAATTAAAGAACACAAATTTTTCTTTGGTTTTGGCATGATAAATGGCAAAGGCACCATTTACCTCGCTGCCAGTACCAATAGTAGTTGGTAATCCGATCACTGGTAGCGTAGCATCTTTAAATTTTCTCTGCTTGTTCTCCCAAATGCATGTTTCATTGCTGTTCGCCGCAAGCAAAACAATTCCCTTAGCTGCATCCATTACTGCGCCACCACCATGCGCCAAAATAGCATCAGGGGCATAATTGCGTAACTTTTGAGCCATGGTTGATATATATGTTGTATCCGGGCAAGGTGAGCAACTGTCTTCTATATGTGCATCAATACCCAATTCTTTTAGTAACTCGAGAACCAATTCACGCGTGCCGGTTTGCTTGGCGCTACTTTTTCCGGTTAATAACCATATTCGCTTCAATCCCAGTAGTTGGAGTTGGACGACAAAACTTGACCTTGATGTATCCCCTGCCACAATGATCGTGGGTAAACTGTAGTAAAAACTGCGCATCGCACTTGACTCCTACCTAACTGCATATAATACGGTTTCAATGGCAGATATACATGAATGCTGCTTTACAAACAAACGATATTTACCACTCCCTATATGATGTATAAGTTGCGGCAAGTTGAAGTAATCATCAAAATGATGGTACAAACACACACACATGGTAGGCAAATCCCGTTTGAGTGTTTGCTCTGCACCGCGTATCGCATGTTGCTCGGAACCTTCCACATCCAAGGCAATTTGAACAACCTTCCGATCAGCGGCAATCTCGTCTATCCTGATCGTATCCACCATGTAGGAATGTGTTGAGTGCATGCTAGTACTGACATGTGCCGTCAATCCTGAATTACTAGTATCTTCTTCAAATGGCAACTGAATGTCATCATCCCATAGTATCTTCTTATGAATTTCAATTTCAGGATTGCGCCCGAATTGTTCGCATAATTTGCTGTACCATAAATTGGAAGGCTCAAATGCCATCACTCTTACATCTGGATTGTTATTGATTGCCCTAACGATATGTTTGCCATTAAAGGCACCGGCGAACACAAAGCTGCCATCAGAAGGAATTTCACCGACTAAATCGTTGCCAAAATATGCATGTCCTTCGTATATGGACTGATCCCAGATCCCCCCCGTTAAGAGATTTTCGATTCTTTTTCGATAAACATATTTGGACTTCTGGTCGGCCAATAATCCTATTGAGGTATCGCACAATGCCTTATTTTTAATAATAAAGCTATAGGCTTCAAACGAACGACGATGATATACCGGAAAGTAATACATTTCATTAGGCACAATCTGGGCTGTCAAATCCAACAAACCAGCAGTCATAATAACTGCAACAACATCCGGATCCATGCTATTCAATTCGGAGAATGGAATAACTGGTACCCCGGCAATAGATGTCTCACTTAGAGTGCGTGTGCTGTCACAAACTCCATAAGGAATGGGCAGGAGTTTTCCCACCCCACAAAATTCCTCAATGAAGGACCCGACATACCATCCAGCACCCCAAAGTACCAACTTTCTCCGATACATCATTTCAATAGTGCGGTGCATGAATGCAAGGTCTATAGTAGAAATTTTCATATTCTATACTCCTGCGGCTTTGTATAAGTGAGTATTAAATCTTCTAAACGCTTTAAAAACACTTCCAGATCTTGCGAATTTAAGGTATAACTAGGTAACAGTCTAATTGTTTTACCAAGATTACAGTGTTGCAACAATAGACCGTGTTGCAAGGCACGAATGCAAAACTCGGTACCCGACAGCTTTGAATCGCCGGGAAAGTCAAGATCAAATGCACACATCATACCAATTCCACGCACTCCGCTAATGATTACGTATTTGTCTTGTAATTCTTGTAAGGCATTTCTCAGATATATGCCATTTTTTAGATTGCGGTCAAGTAACCCTTCATTCTTAATACGGTCTATCAGATATGAAACGATAAGGCCAGCAAATGGCTCATTCTGATGCGAGCTAAAATGCTCCATCACAAATCGTTCATGTGGTACTGTACGGCCATTCGCCAACACGCATGATACAGGGTAACCTAACCCCAATGCCTTCGCTGTGATAACAAAATCCGGTATCACGTCAAGTTGTTGATAGTAAAACCATGTCCCCGTTCGACCCATACCTGTTTGGGACTCGTCGAAAATTAGAAAAACACCATACTGATTGCATAATTGTTTTATCGCCTTATAATAGTTCTTTGGCGGAAAGTAAAAACCTCCTCCAGAAACAATTGGCTCAAAAATTGCTGCTGCGATTTGTGTGTGATTTGCAGCGATCACTTGCTCGAATTTGCCAACAGCCGAGGCAATCACTGCATCGGCAGGAACGTCCACACAAAACCAGTTCGGAGTCGGGACTTCAAATGTGTGCTCAATGGTTGGACGAATTCTGCTTCGAGACATCGAGTAAGCTGCGGAACCATGTGTCTGTCCGTGGTATGCACGATCGAAAGAGATAACACCTGGCTTCTCTTTTATATGTTTTGCATAACGCAGGGCACATTCGACAGCTTCGGCGCCTGTAGAGAGAAACAAAACTCTGGCGTCCATGCCTTCTGCAATATCATGCATTTTTCTGGCAGCCTCCAACACGGGCACAGACAAAGTAGATGTGTCGGTATCTTGCAGCGTCCCGGCTACATTTTGCATCAGAAGCATGACACCGGGATCAGAGTGACCAAAAACAGCGCAGAATTGTCCACTGTTTACATCTAGGTAGTCATTTCCGTCAGTATCCCATACATAGGAACCACTGCCGCGTGTCAGTACAGGTTGCCGGAAATTCAGTACTGGCAGCATGTATTTTCGGCAAGCCTCTGTATCTGTTGAGCGATTTAATTGTTGCATGGAAGATGTTCTAGCCTGAATTTAGCGAAATAAATTAGTTATGCGACGAACGCATTTTATTGATACTTTCTATCAGTATTTCAATAGATTTAAAGTCTGGTAATAACATGTCTTCCTTCCTTGTTTTGTAACTGTTCCCACATATCGAACTGGGGCTAGAGATTAATTTTATTAATACCATTTGGATGCCAACCGGTACTTCTGTAACTTACTATTGAACTTGTCAGAAGTAGTCGTTTCGATCAGACCACGGTACAACAAAGCTCGAATGATCTTGTTGAGTTGCATTGATATTTCCGTTTGACCCAGCGCGGCAGAGATGTCTCGCTTGCTCATGGGTGCCTTGGCGAGCAAGCGCAATACTTTAGCCTCAAGCGACAGACCATACTCTGGCTTGCCAAGCAAGCGCAATACTTTAGCCTCAAGCGACAGACCATACTCTGGCTGTGACTCTGGCTGTGACTCTGGCTGTGACTCTGGCTGTGACTCTGGCTGTGGCTCTGGCTGTGACTCTGGCTGCATTTCTTTAATTGTTGCAACTGGCGTATTGAACACCGTCACCGCCATGCCGCCCTGAGTGGCTTCAAATTCCGGCTCAGGCAGGCCATACGCCACAAAGGTATCGATCACCCGGCGCACGCCACTGCCATATTTCTCAATCAATTCAAGCTCGTTGAAGATAGAGGCAATCTGTTTGTTGCGCAGGTGAGATTTGTAATTGCCGGTTTTGATCTTTTCAACCGTCAGATCATCCAGCAACACGCCAGGAATAAAGAGACTGCTTTTGAATTCATTGCGGGCACTTTCGCCTTCCCTGAGCGCCTCTGGCGGCCAAGCTGCGGCGTGATAGGCCGGCTGGCCTTGCTGGTTCAATAAGCCGGTTGGATTTGGCATAGTGATCATATGCTACATATTTTGTAACTGCTCACGCATATTCGAATGGGGTTAGCGGGTGATTTCATTTGTATCCAGCGCCAAGTCTTGCAACGTAAGCTCAAACGACTGTGCAGACAACCCAGCACACCAGCGCTGCCACATGATGCGCCAGGCCTGCTCCACACCGGCCGCCACGACGGCCGGGTGGCCAACGGGGGACTGGGCCAGGCGATCACGCAAAGCAGCGCGAAGCTGTGCCAATTCGGCCCCATGGCTCGTCCAGTGCAGGGCACGGCGCACAAAGTCAGTGGGGCTGCTGGCTACAAAGTCATCCAAACCCACCTGACCTAAGATAGCGGCACCCGTTCTCGAAACCGGTGTTTGCCCCGTCAACGACAGCGTCGGCACGCCCATGGACAGCGCATGAAAGGTGGTCGTGCCACCGTTGTAGGGAAAGGTATCAAGACAAATGTCCACTTGGTGATGCAGGGCCAGATAACCCGCCATGTCAGTCTTGGGGTGAAAAAGCAGTCGGCTGCGGTTGATACCTTCGCTCTCGAACCATTCGATCAAGGTTGCACTGTCTTTCTGCGGCATGGCACCGAGCAACATCTGCGCATCGGGCAAGGCAAGAAGAACGCGGGACCACAGCGCAACAACCGCGTGGCTGATCTTGTTGGGTCGGTTGAAACTGCCAAAAGTCAGGTGACCGTTGCGCAGCGCGGGCAAGTCGTTCACCGGCGGTGCATATTCAGAGCGCTGAAACAGCGAGGTGACAGGCAACTGCACCAGTTTCTCGGTAAATTGGCCGTCCAGCAGGCCATCCGGCGAGAAAAACCGGTCAGAAAAATAGTAATCCATCGCCCGCAGGCCCGTGGTGCCGGGGTAGCCCATCCAACTGATCTGCACCGGTGCCGGTTTGCGGGCAAAAGTCAGCAAACGGTTCTTGGCCGTGTGGCCAGATAAGTCGATCAAGATATCAATGCCATCAGCGCGGATTCTGTCAGCCAACGCATCGTCGCCAAGGCCAAGCACCAGGTTCCAGAGCGCAAAATATCCACGCAGGCGCTGCGTGGTCGCGTCTTCATGGCCGTTGGTGGAATAGGCGTGAAAGCACAGGCCAGGGCGGTTAACCAAGCCCGCAAGCACTGGCTCAATAAAGCTGGCAATCGCGTGACCCCACAGATCGCCTGACACGATGCCGATTTGCAGGCATCGGTCAGGGTCTTTGCTGTTGGCGTGCGGCTGCCAACCGGCGCGCAGCGGCGCTTCAAACTTGTCGCCAAAGGCCAGATGCTCGGCAAACATTTGCTGCGGGTCGGTATCGCTATCGAGCAACAGGCAAA
>JFJP01003140.1_pt1 | contig 11225 bp, 11 predicted proteins | sample 431651 | NCBI WGS metagenome assembly JFJP01 (sample SAMN02602958, study PRJNA72255) | Microbial mat metagenome, whole genome shotgun sequencing project. | biome: fresh water; feature: sink hole; material: water; isolation source: purple microbial (photo- and chemosynthetic) mats found in... | reverse complement strand
GAATTGGCGGCTTGTACACCATCCATGGCCAGTACGCGAATTGCATTTGCCAGCGATGCCTGAGAGAACATTTGCTTACTCCTGGTTCAGTTATCGGCAATAACTGTGTAAATATCGAGAAATACAAACGCTTTTTGTCTATTCAACGCTAGGTATAAGCAGGTTATAGCCCGAACGGCAGTGCTTTACGGTGGTTGTAATACGAAAAAATGCGACCGTATGCAAGAGCATAGTGGCCGCTTGAAGGAGACTTACTTGCCGGCGAGATGCTGCCGAAGGGACGTGCTGATTGATTTCAGGATCAGGCAGCAAGACGTTGCGCCCGCATCAAGAACCCCAATGGAACGGGGGCCAAGACGGGCGGAGCGGCCGATACGGGCCTGGAGGCTCTTTGTCGAGTCGCGTCCGGACTCTGCGGCGACGCTCATGGCCTGCAGACACTGGATGAAAGCTGCACCGTCGGCTAATGCCTCGCGGTAAGCAGCCAGGGCTGGAGCCATCGTATCGATCAAAGTTTTGTCCCCCACCTTGGCGTTGCCCATGCTCTGCACGTTGGCAACTGCAGAGGCGAGCGCGTCCCCGAACAGCGCTGCATCCATCTGTGATTGAGGTTCGAGTGTTTTGACGAAGCCTAGGAAGAAGTTGCCGTAAAGGGGGCCCATTGAACCGCCAATGTCGTCCATCAACGCCTGAGAAAGCTGCTCGAAGGCTTTGGTCAAGTCATTGGCATCTGCGCCGAGCGCATCAAGTCGCGTGCCGCACCCGGTGAAGCCTTTACTCATGTTGATACCATGGTCGCCGTCACCGATCAGGCCATCGATTTCACTCAGGTAAGCACGATTGGCGTTGATTGTGGTGATGAGGTCGCGAACCACGTCGCCCGCACTGCTCAGTGTGATGGCAGGGCCGGTGATTGTGCGTTGGGTGTGTCCCGTCTGAGTACGCGCTGCAGTAGTTGCAGTGGCGGGGACGGGGGCAGCGCCAGCCAGCGCGCCGCTGTAACTACGGTTGGTCGAGGTGTCGCCGGCCACAGTGATGCCGACCGACTTGCATGGATGCTTGAGGCAGTTCTCCAGTTCGTCGTCGAGGCGCATGATCGTTAGTGTTGCCCCCATCATCTCAAGCGAGGTGAAAAGGTTGCCAATTTGGTTGAACGCGATCTGGATACCCTGTGCTTCGAGGCGCTTGGCGACTTCACCGTATAGGATGTAGAGTTCCATAATCGGCGTGGCTCCGAGGCCGGACAACAGGACAGCAACGCGATCATTGGTCTTAAACGGCAGGTCGGGCAGGATAACCTTAAGCATCATTTCGGCCATTTCGGATGCGCTGACCGTATCGCGTACGTCGATACCCGGTTCGCCATGGTGGCCGATGCCAACTTCCATTTTTCCGTTCTCGATAGTGAAATTGGCGTGGCCGACGGCCGGTATGATGCACGCCGAGAGGCCGACACCGATGCTGCGCGTGTTGTCGATCGCCTTTTGCGCCGCCGCAATTACTTCTTCAAGCGAACCGCCCTGGGCGGCTTTAGCTGAACCTATCTTCCACATGAGGATTTCTCCGGCGACTCCGCGGCGCTTGGCTTCGTCGCCTTTCGGGGCAGACGGCACGTCGTCATTGGCAACGACTGTCTTGACCGTGATGCCCTCTAGTTCGGCCATGGCCATTGCCATCTTCACGTTCATATTGTCGCCAGCGTAGTTGCCGTACAGGCAGGCAACACCCGCGCCGCCATTGGCAGCCCGCATCGCATCGTGGAAGCTCTTGGCAGTCGGGGATGAAAAGATTTCACCGATGGCGACTGCATCGACCATCCCGTCGCCAACATAGCCTAGAAAGGCTGGTTCGTGGCCCGAGCCACCGCCAGTGATTACGCCAACTTTGCCGGGTTCCGGTGCCGCTACGCGCTTTACCACGCGCGGATTATCTGTGCCGACCACTGAACCGGCGTGTGCGGCCAGCCATCCGGTCAGCATGTCTTCAACCACTAGATCAGCGTTGTTGATGATTCGGTTCATTGTCATGATTTTTACCAGAAGAAAGATTGTGAGAGATGTGGGTCAGCACTGAACATTTGACCAGCATCGACCCACGGATAAAAGAAAGAGAACGGTGTGAACATAATAATCTAAGGTGATCGGATGATCAACGCGAATAAATTTTTAACACCGCTGTTTAGTACTGATATTTTGATATTTGTGTGAATTATTGGCTAAACGTCGTATTTTTCGCAGAGTAATCAAGCTTTGGCTCGAATGTTTAGTGCAAAAAAGTTACGTCTGTGAGAAATACCCCCATACCCCTGTTGACATTCGTCTTTTCTAGTCCCACAATTTGCCTTACCAGAAGAGCTTTTGCGCATTTGGTGAACATTTGCACATTTTCGAGTATTCAAACATGAAACTAGCAATTGGTTGTGACGAAGCGGCTTGTGACCTCAAGGAAGTAATCAAGGGCCATTTGCTCACACAGGGCCACGAAGTGCATGACTTCGGTACCTTTGATGGCGAGCCGGTGCTTTATCCCGATGTCGGTATCAAACTCGCAGAAGCAGTCGCCGATGGTACGTTTGAGCGTGGCATCCTGCTGTGTGGCACAGGCATCGGTATGGCGATTACCGCCAACAAGGTAGCGGGCATTCGCGCCGCGCTGTGTCACGACACCTATTCTGCGGAACGCGCGCAACGCAGCAATGATGCCCAGATCATTACGCTCGGAGCTCGTGTCATCGGTACCGAACTAGCAAAAACGATCGTAGATCATTACTTAACATCGAGTTTTGACGGTGGGAATTCAGCGGCAAAGATTGAGCGAATCGCTGCATACGAGAGTCGTAGCGATCTGTCTAGAGACTAGTTGTATCAGAGTAAGGGCGCAGTTGTTGCGTGAGTAAGCCTAGAAAGCTGCAACTAGTGAGCATTGTTGAAAATAGACTTTATTTATCTTGACAAATGCTTAAAACCAAAGTGAGCAGTTTGTAGAAAAGAGCGGCATTCTGAGGAGTCATCGTCGTGGTACTTGTGCTTGGTATTTCAGTCCATTATTCAAAGGGTTATGAATGATACCTGCTGAGCTTTCCGATTCGGCCCAATTGATAGTTACTGATCCGACAGGGATAGAAACGGGCACACCATTAGTTTTGGCGAAGGGTGTGACGAAGAGCTTTAACGGAGTGCCTGCGCTGCGCGATGGATGCTTGGAGTTGCGGGCGGGCAGTGTACACGCGCTGTGTGGCGGAAACGGTGCGGGTAAATCGACTTTTCTGAATATCCTGATGGGGATTCTCCAGCGCGATGCAGGATCGATCTGCGTCAAAGGTGACGAGGTCAATTTCGCAAGCCCGAATGAGGCATTGAACGCCAAGATATCGATCATTACTCAGGAGCTCTCGCCGATTCCGGGGATGACCGTCGCGGAGAACATCTTTCTTGGACGTGAACCTAAGCACCTGAAGATTGTCGTTGACTATCCGCGACTTTTTGATCGCACTGAAAGACTTCTGGAGAAGCTGCACTTCGATATCGATCCCCGTGCGCCGATGCATCGACTCAGCTTGGCACAAACGCAGCTGGTTGAAATCGCCAAGGCCTTCAGCCACCAGAGCGAAATCATCATCATGGACGAGCCGACATCGGCGATCGGGGAAAACGAAACCGAGATTCTGTTTGACGCGATTCGTTCGGTTTCGACCCAAGGTGCCGGGATCATTTATGTGTCGCACCGGCTATCCGAAATTTTCACCATCGCCGACCAGTACACGGTCTTTCGTGATGGAGGATATATCGAGACGGGACTTTTGGCGGATATCGACCGGCGCCACCTGGTACGCCAGATCGTCGGTCGCGAACTTCACGCAGGTAGCCGCAGTACGTCAAAAACGGACGGCGAGACGGTATTATCAGTCAAGAATCTGAGCCGGCAAGGAGAATTTCAAGACATCTCGCTGGACGTCAAACGTGGCGAGGTGCTCGGCGTCTACGGTCTCATCGGGTCCGGACGTAGTGAATTTCTGAACTGTGTCTTCGGCATCACAAAACAGGATTCGGGTGAGGCAACCTTGTTCGGCAAAGCCATCGGCAAAGGGAGTCCCGGCAAGGCAATTCGTCAGGGGCTCCAGATGATTACCGAGGACCGCAAGGCCACAGGGTTGGTTCTCAGTTCGTCGGTGGCCTTCAATACGACGCTAGCGGCGCTCCCCAAGCTGTCTTTCGCGACCTATATCTATCGCAAGAAAGATCGCAGCCTGATGCAAACGATGATCGAGCGTATGCAAGTCAAGCTGGCCTCGCCGGACATGGATGTATCCGGTCTCAGCGGCGGCAATCAACAGAAAGTCGTTCTTGCAAAGTGCATGGCAACTGATCCGATTTGTCTGCTCTGCGACGAACCGACGCGCGGGATCGATGAAGGCGCCAAGCGTGAGGTATACGCGTTTTTGGTAAATTTTGTTGCCAAGGGCGGCGCTGCCATCGTCGTTTCATCCGAGGCACCTGAAGTTCTTGAGGTCAGTGACCGCATTGCCATCTTCAAAAAGGGCCGCCTCGCTGTTGTGATTGACGGTCACCAAGCATCGCAGGAAGAACTCTTGCACCTCGCATCTTGAATGGGGTCATTTATTAGCATGAACAACTCAATTTCAATACCAATGAACCAGAACAATCGCCGGATTCGCAATCTGTTGGCGGACTACGGGATCGTCATCGCGTTCTTCTTTCTGTGCATTGGACTCAGCGTCGCCAATGACAACTTCCTGACCTGGGGGAACTGGGTCAATATTCTGAGGCAGACTTCGATCAACGGAATTCTGGCTATCGGCATGACCTACGTTATCCTAACCAAGGGGATTGATCTGTCGGTGGGCTCGGTGTTGGCACTCGGCGGACTGGTTACGGGTAGCCTGGTGACAGGTGCCGCACCACATAGCGCATTCATCAGCATGTTGGCCGGGCTTGCAGTGGGAATCGCGCTCGGTGCGGTTAACGGCGCGCTGGTCGCCCGGCTCTCGGTCGCTCCCTTTGTCGTTACTTTGGGCATGTTGAGCGTCGCACGCGGTCTGACCTTCATCTACAACGACGGAATGCCGATTGCCAACCTGTCGAAGGATTTCCGTTTTATCGGTCAGGGAATGCTTGGTGAAGTCCCGGTTCCAGTGATTATCCTGGCCATCACCTTCTTCGTCTTCTGGTTCATCCTCAAGTACACGACGTTTGGGCGCTATGTCTATGCCGTTGGTGGCAACGAGCGTAGCGCCAAGACCAGCGGCATCAGCACTCGCTGGGTCATCTTTACCGTGTATGTGATCTCCGGACTTCTTTCCGCGCTCGCCGGATTGATTCTCGCTGCACGCACCACATCCGCACTTCCCCAGGCCGGAGTCGCCTATGAACTCGACGCGATCGCCGCGGTGGTCATTGGCGGAACCAGCCTGAGTGGAGGTGTCGGCACCCTGTCTGGCACGCTGGTAGGAGCACTGATCATCGGCGTGATCAACAACGGCTTGGACCTGTTGGGTGTTTCTTCATACTACCAGCAGGTCATCAAGGGAACGATCATCGTGGCAGCTGTGCTGCTCGACGTTTCGCGCAAGAAGCAGGTCTGAGTTTCTCGTTAGTAGCCCTTACCGCAGTACCCAACCATTACGGAGAGATGAAATGCGACTTCTAAAGATAGCAGCGATGACTTTGGCTCTTTCGATTGCAGCCACCGGCCCCTCGTGGGCGCAACAAAAAAAGACGTACAACATCGGCGCCGCAGTCTACGGCCTCAAGGGTGAGTTCATGCAGTTGTGGGCGACCGCACTGAAGGAACATCCGGCCGTCAAAGACGGTACCGTCAAAATCACCATCTTTGATGGCAATTACGACGCGCTGACACAGAACAATCAGTTCGACACGATGGTCACGCAAAAGTATGACGGAATTCTCTTTGTTCCGATTGATATTGAAGCGGGGGCCGCTGGTGTGGAAAAAGCTGCTGCAGCCAAGATTCCGGTAGTAGGTTCCAACACTCGGGTTAACAGCGACAAGTTGACGTCCTATGTGGGTTCCAACGACGTCATTGCTGGCGAAATGCAAGCAGAATCAGTTATCAAGGCTATCGGCGGCAAGGGGAATGTCGTTATTCTTGAAGGCCCGATCGGGCAATCCGCACAGATCGAGCGTCGCAAGGGTAATCAGAACGTATTGGCCAAGTACAAGGATGTCAAAGTTCTTGAAATGAAGACTGCCAACTGGTCGCGCGCAGAAGCCTTGTCGCTCATGGAAAACTGGCTTACCGCCCATTCCGGAAAAATCAATGGGATCATCGGTCAAAACGACGAAATGGCCTTGGGTGCCATCGAAGCGGTCAAGGCTAAGGGTATCGATCCCAAGAGCATCCCAACGGCGGGCATTGACGGTGTAACCGATGCGGTTCGTGCAGTGCAGGCCGGCACCATGGTTAGCGTTCTGCAGGACGCAAGCGCACAGGCACAGGGAGGTTTGGATGTGTTGTTGCGCAGCATTACTGGCCCAAGCTATAAGCCGCGTTCAGATATCTGGACGAAATATTCTGCTCAAGGTCTGTCATGGGGTGACGGTACCGCCAAACAGTTCAATATTCCTTGGACACCAATTACCAAGGCGAACGCGGACGCAATGTTAGCTACACGCAAGTAATCGAGTTCAGTAGGGGACGGCGTATTCTGCCCCCTACAATTGAAACGGATAATTTGGAGCCAAGAGCATGGCAAAGACGTACGAAGAAGCATTCAAACTTGATGGTAAGGTCGCGGTGGTCACAGGAGCTGCAGGGCCGTTTCAGAACTGTTCGCTGCCCAGGGCGCCAGTCTGGTGCTACTGGATATCAACCAGGACGTTTATGAAGTGGCGAAAAAGTTGCCGGGAAGCCATTTGGCCATCGCCTGTAACATTGCCGACCTGAAGCAGATTGAAGAGGCCGTTAAACAGGCGGAAGCGCGCTTTGGCACGGTCGACATTCTGGTCAACAACGCCGGTGTGGCCCTCTTAAACAAGGCCGACGTAGTCACGGAAGCGGAATGGGACACGACCATGTCCGTCAATCTGAAGGCAGCCTTTTTCCTCTCTCAGGCCGTCGCTCGAATTATGACCAAAAAGGGCAAAGGTCAGATCGTCAATTTGGCTTCACAGGCCAGTGTGATTGCGCTTGATCGCCATGTTGCCTACTGCGCCAGCAAGGCGGCGATGGTATCGATGACCGAGGTTCTCGCCATTGAATGGGCCGCTGCGGGAATTACTGTTAATGCGATCTCCCCCACGGTGGTTGAAACTGCGCTGGGCAAGAAAGCGTGGGCTGGTGAAGTCGGTGAGGCCATGAAAAAGAAAATCCCGGTCGGCCGGTTTGCACAACCAGAGGAAATCGCCGCTGCTGTCATGTATCTGGTCAGCGATCACAGCCGAATCATTACCGGAACAAACCTCATCATCGACGGCGGATTTACGATCCAGTAACTTTGATTGAGCGCGTATTCTTGTTGCAGTTGCCATTGGATAGCCACGTTGAGTGACCTATCTAAGAGCACTGCAACGGTATGAGTTTGAAGCGTGTTCCTATAGTGAAATTCTGGCTTCATCGAGTAGGGTATGTATCAATTTATGGGTGAAAGTGTATACAGATTTCCATGTGGACGGTGAAGGAACTTTGCTAAACGGGCGGTTGTCCGAACACACTAAGAAAATCGAGTTGTCCTACCTGCCCAACGTTGGTCAAAGCACGGTCCTGTGGAATAGCTTGGAATTAAACCCAGAGGAATACCTGAATACAGACCTCATACACACTTGGGATTAACAGTCACAGCCTTTACAAAGACAAAACACATTTCTGCCGGGACATTGCTCATGGCCGAGCTTAAGTAAGCACCTGAGCGCTTAAAAGTGGCTTTTCAATATAAACGTATTTTGCCATGCCGCATAGAAATTTATTCGGGTCTGATTAATCGCGTAGCCTATTCACTCCGGTATGGGGAAGTACGGCAAAGAGATGCAAATCCGGGTGCCCTGCGACGATGAAGTCAGCCGTTGCTCGGTGCTATACTTCACGCCGATTTGGTGTGCGACAGAAGGAAATGGTTGGTGCCGGATGACGTATCCTGCAGCGTAGGGTTACTTGAGGTATGCATATAACATGTCTGATGACGATTTAGCCCGATTGGCAACACTCTACTATATTGACGGACTGACGCAGGAAGAATTGTCCAAGCAATTTGACATTTCCCGTGCAACGATCGGGCGTATGCTGCGCAAGGCTTTGCAGGAGGGTATTGTCGAAATCAGGGTACGTCCGAACAATTCATTTTCGTCCGATATCGAGAATGCCCTAATTCAGCGCTTTGGCATAAAGCGCGCGCTGATTTCGGTTGATCATAAGGATGTCGATAAGCAACGCGAGTTGCTTGCCGGCCTAGTCGCCGGTTACCTTGACCGCGTTTTGTCCGATGGATCGATTGTTGCTGTCGGCATGGGTCGCAATGTTAGCGCCGTCTCCGAACATGCGATGTCTGCCACCCAGCGCGAATGCACCTTCGTTTCCGCGATCGGCGGTTCATATCGCGGGGGGCAGACGATGAACGCTGACCATATCGCGCGTCGGTTGGCTGCGCGTTTTGGTGGTGAGAGTGAATCTCTGTACGCGCCGGCATTGGTCGGTGATCCCTCGCTGCGTCTGCAACTGATCGAAAATGACACTGTCCGCCATACGCTGGACAAAGCGCGCCGTGCCGACATCGCGTTGATTGGCGTCGGCGACATGTCTGAAGAAAGTAATATCGTGCGCATGGGCTGGTTTACGCCACACGAAATCGGGCAGGCCAAAATGGACGGCGCAGTCGGCGACGTCATGGGTTACGACTTCATCGATATTCATGGAACACCTTCCGCGTCGCTCATGCAGGGACGCGTCATCGGCCTCACGTTGCCCGACCTCAAACGTATTCCAAACGTGATCGCTGTGGCCAGCGAGCCGACGAAAGTCTCCGGCATGCTCGGTGCACTCAACGCCGGCGTTATCGACACCCTGGCGACCACTACCAGCAATGCCATGTCGGTTCTGAATTTTGCCAAGGCCATGCAGTCGGGGGCTTAGCGCCGCCCATCGAAGGGCGCCCCGAGTCAAGGTTGGAATGCGCTGAGTCGTGCTGCACATTCGATCTCATTCAAGAGGGGATGGCCCGGTTGTCCTGCCTATAAACCGTCGTTGTTGTAGCTGAGGTTCCCTCGGTTTTTCGTCTGCCGAAGGGTGGATTTTATGCTAACAGTTTTTCCTGCTTTTGCTCGCTGAACCAGTTTTCCAGAAACTGAATCGGTGACGTATACCCCACAGTAGAGTGCTGCCGTTTTCGGTTGTAAAACACTTCGATGTACTCGAAGCTGGTGGCCTTCATGTCGGCGTGGTTTGCGTAGCGAAAACCAGTAACGGAGCAGCCCTACCGCATTGCTGATTTGGGTAGGAGTTAGCCAGAATAGTGTCCACGAACTTTTTGGTGGACACATGGACACAAAAGCAAATTCCCCGGCAGCGCCCCGACGCCGCCGCAAGCACTCACCCGAATTCAAGGCACAAGTAATCGCAGCGTGGTTGAAGCCCGGGGTCTCGATTGCCGCCGTTGCGCTAGCCAATCAACTCAATGCAAATTTTCTGCGTACCTGGGTCAAAGCCCATCGTGATTCACAACAGGCTGGCACGGAGGTAAGCCTCGGCATTGAACACGGCCGAGAATCGATACGTGGTCCAGCGACCACCTTGGTTCCGATTACGTTGCAGACGGTCTATGCGCAATTGTCTGGCGACATTCAAATCGAAATCCGTCGCCAGCCCACTGTCGTTAAGGTTACCTGGCCGACGTCAGAAGCGACGGCTTGTGCCCAATGGTTGCGCGAGGTCTTGCGATGATCCGACCGGAGAAGGTCTGGCTTGCCGTCGAGCCAGTGGACATGCGTCTGGGCATCGATGGTCTCTCGCTAAGAATTCAGCAGGCCCTGGGACGCTCTCCGTGTGACAGAACGACTTATGCCTTCGACAGTCGCAACGGTAATCGTATCAAGCTGCTGATCTGGGATGGAACCGGCGTCTGGTTGTGCGTGCGGCGTTTGCATCAAGGGCGATTCACCTGGCCACAGAACGATGACGCCACCTGCACCCTGAGCCTTACCGAATGGCGATGGCTAACGACCGGTGTTGACTGGCGCCGATTGCAGGCCCAGCTCTCCGCGCAATGGCAGGTTTGACGAGCTCAATATATTCGACGAAACCCAGTCTTCACAAGGCTTTCGACACTATACGCATGGTATAATTAGCCCCATGAATTCGATCACTGAACTGACCCAGAAATCATTCGATCCGGCCTTGCCGGAGTGGGTCCAGGCGCAGATGATGCCGAACTCAAGCGGCGCGAGCTGAAGATCCAGCAGCTCACCCTCGAACTGGCGCACCATAAACGCATCCGCTTCGGCTGCAAGAGTGAAGCCTTCTCTCCTGAGCAGCGTGACCTGTTTGTCGAAGCCAGCGATGAAGATGGGGCCGCCATCGTCGCCGAGTTGGAACAGCAGAAACCTCCGGCTTCCCCACGCCAGTACAAACGGACTGGCCGCAATCCCTTACCACCTGAATTGCCGCGCATTGAGCATCGCCACGAACCGGAGTCCTGTACCTGTGCTGACTGTGGCCGTGAGCTGGTCAAGATTGGTGAAGACATCAGCGAGCAGCTGGATGTCGAACCGGCCCGTTTCTTCGTCCATCGCCATATTCGTCCGCAGTATGCCTGCCGTACCTGTGAAACCGTCACCGCCGCACCGGTGCTGGCGGCCATCATCGACGGGGGGCTGGCCGCTCCGGGACTCCAATCTGGATCATCTGCCCTTGTATCGCATCGAGAAGATCAGCGACCGTCATGGCGTATCGATTGCCCGCTCGACACTGGCACAGTGGGTGGGGCAGTTGGGCGTGAGTTTGCAGCCCCTGGTGGGTCGGCTAACGGAATTGCTCTTGCAGGGCCAGGTACTGCATGCCGATGAAACGCCGGTGCAACAGCTTGACCCCGGCAAAGGCAAAACCAAACGGGCCTACATGTGGGCCTACCGCAGTAACGATCTGGAAGGAGCGCCACGGATCGTGGTGTTCGACTATCAAACCAGTCGCAGTGGTCAGCATGCACGTGATTTCCTTCTGAAGTGGCGTGGCCATTTGATGGTCGATGACTATTCAGGTTA
>JFJP01042452.1_pt1 | contig 11226 bp, 1 predicted proteins | sample 431651 | NCBI WGS metagenome assembly JFJP01 (sample SAMN02602958, study PRJNA72255) | Microbial mat metagenome, whole genome shotgun sequencing project. | biome: fresh water; feature: sink hole; material: water; isolation source: purple microbial (photo- and chemosynthetic) mats found in... | reverse complement strand
AAGGAGCGACTAGCCCGTGCCTTCTAGCCTTCGCCCCTTTAGATTCTCACAGTGGTGATAGCGGTGGGATTCTTTTGGTTAGAATCTCACTTGCTTCGGGTCAAACGAATCCGCGTGCCTGTGAAGACTGGTGACTCAAATCAAACGAAAGAAATTCTCGCATAACGCTACCCCCGTCTATGCCAAGAAAGAATTTTCCCTGGATATCCGCATCCACGAGAAGACAACGCGAGAAGCTACGTCAGTCGCAAACTAGTTCGCAACGTCGCGAAGTCGAGTTTGTCAAAGTCCCATCCGACGTCTACGGCATCGTACAAGCCAGACAACTGGAGGAAGCGACCGCCCGTGGTATCTCCGCGTCTGATCTAGCGTCGATAGAACGACCAACCTGCGATTGGTGCCGAGGTTCCGAGCTTGAAAACTCAGAAGTAGTCCAAGCCGACCTGTGCCGTTGTGGTGGAATAAACTACCACAACCGACCTGAGACCTCGCAAAGCCCATCGGACAACCCCGAGAACGCCGAGGATAGTTCTCGCCTGTACTTGCACAATCTATTCTGTGCAGCCTGTAACACGAGGTGTGTCAAGTGGCCTAGCCCAGACTCTGTAGTGAACGAGACTTGCACGAATTGCGGTGTAGTCGGATTCGGTACGATCTCGCCGTTTACCCGAACCGAACGACGACTTCCGACCACACTTGCCGAGCTAGGTGACGACGACGTTGTTCCGACGTTCGCAACTGCCGAATCGCTAGGACTATCCAGAGATCCTCGCACCAGAGAAGAGGTCCTTACCGAGAAAGCTGATCGGATCGACGCCCTCTTCAACGAGTACCTCGTGAAACCACAGCCGACTACGAGCACAACTACGACGTTGGCTCTGACGCTGAGGACGTTGAAAGTCAAGAAGGTCGAACCGACGTGCGAACCGGACGTCGCAAACAAGGAGAAAGAGCTGCCCACTTGCAAACCCGAGGTTGTTCTGAACCTACAACCGATTACGAGTACACCCGGTACTCCATCACCAACGTCGGAAAAGCGGAAGAAGCGGAACAGCCCAGCCCGGAAAGCGGCAGCTGCAAGCAAGAAAGACTCGCCGACGTGCGAACCCGAAAGCGGTCTACTCCCACCTGCATCTGCAGATCCGTGGTCGTACGCACCCGTCAATAGTGCCCTGTGGCGAGCCCGAGCAGCTCACCAGAAACAGGAAGTGACCAGAGCCCAGTCGAGAGCCGAACGCGACGCTGATCAGCGACGTGCTGTTGCCTCAGCTCATACAGCGTACGTGAGGACAGTCATCGCAACTGAGACAGTTAACGAGACTGATCAACGACTTGCCGACCTGCTGGTGCTAAACCCGACGACTACAGAGGTTCTGCAGTACCTCGCGATTCTGACAGCCTCCGATTCAGACTCGCCTAGTCTTGCCCCCTTGGCTAAGTTCATTGAAGCCAAAGCGTCGGCAGCTGAATACCCTGCCGTGATCCATCGGATTCTTGCCGACCTCGCCACACCGCGTCAGCAGACAGAATCGCCGATCGTCACCATACGCCCCACTACCTGTGCTAGTGCTGCCACAGAGACGTGCCCAGCAGCCGAGGTTGTTCACGCGAGCACCTCAACAGAGACTCCCGAAACCGTTGACACAAGTACCTCCACAGGTCCCCTTGTACCGCCCGGGTTCCTAGGATCCGCAGCCGAATTCCTTGTGGACGGATACAACCAAACCGATGACGACAACAATGCCGCAGATGGAGATCACCCGCAGTCAGACGACACTATCTCCCTGCCCAGTGACGACGACGACAACAGAGTCAGACGTCGCCAACTCGTATCCCGAGGTTCTGCCAGAAGGGACTCGTCAATCTCCCTCTCGTCCAGTGATTACGACGAGGAAGCAGAAGGCAGCCTACTCTACACCCCTGATCCGAGGTCATTTGGTACCGGATATGTCCCAGTGTACAACTGGCGACACCCCGATTACCACCCGATTGACCGAGATGGAGCCTAATTCCGACGTTGCCGATGTACAGAGTGTAAATAGGCGCGAATCCGAGGTCCATATTGCTGTAAATACGGGACTCGCAGGATTCTCACGCCCGACGCGTCCGAACACCAGGAGTCATACAAGGAAGCAACAAGCCGGGAATTCTTTGCTCGTCTCGCCCCTAAAAGAAAAGCCGAAAGTGCGGATAGTTCGGCCACGACAACCTAATCCGAAGATGAAAGCCGTCAGAAAGATCGCTCGCCACAGATGGGAAGACGATCTTACCGGGACTGAATCAGGTGGAAGTGTGTCATCCACACCCGAGGATGACGACGGCAATGAGACCCTTGAACAGAGTCACTTGGATACAACGTCGCAAAGTGAATACGACGTTCACCTCGCAAAAAGCTCGTCGGACACGAGCTTGCAAACTGGAAACGACGAAGACGTCGCTGAAGGATCGTTGGATACGACCTCGCGAAATGAAAGTGACACTAGCCCCTTCGCAGAAAACTCGTCGGACACGAGCTTACGACTCAGAAACGATGACGTCCCCGGAAACGACGTTAACGTCGGAAACGACGTCAACATCGCAAATGACGTCACCACCGAAAACGGACAACCTCGTGGAGCCTGGCCAAGTCAGAAACGATGTCATACTCGCCCGTAAGGAAAACGCCACAGGCGACGATAACCCTGCAGACCAACGACAGCTCGAAAACGACGTCACCTCCATAATCGGCGAAATCCTCGCGTTGACCGAAAACGAGGTTGGACCTACGGAACGTCAAGACGGCGGCAACCAAAGTGGCTCGTTGGAAACAAGCCTAAGTGGTATCTCAAGAACGGATGGGAGCAGTACGAATGTCGATTCACTCGCCCACGATGTGGTCGGCCGAGTGAATCCCGATGACGACGTCTTCCTAATCGACGGTATCAATGCAAGTGGCGACGAATCCGCTGCTTATGAGACGGATACCTACGAGGAAGCGAACGATTCCCTCATTGCACCATTCGATACAACTTATGCAAGTTTGGACCATTCGACCATTGGCATCGCTGTCCCCTTGACTGCCGAGGAACTTTCTGCTGCCCGGAACAACCAGCAATTGCGTTCCGACGTTGCCCCACTACCGAGCTTCTCTATAGGTCTCCCAACGATCGAAGAAAATGAAACTGACTTGCCGGCTACTAAACGGATGCGGTTTTCACACTGTGGCTTGCCGAAAATCAAAGTCACATTCGCACCTTTGGCACTGACCCCCGACGTCAGCGGCATAGCCGAGGAAGAAATCCCCTGGAATCTCGAGCGGTTTTTCGAGGAATCGAACGTCGTCTTGTCCGAAGACAGCCAAGACACTAGCCGAGAGTCAGTATTACCGATCCTGAGTGAAGAGGAACTCGAATACTACCTGACGGGGAGCGACATCGTAGATGCTGCCGCAAGAAGGAGGCAAGATCACTCGCCCGCACGGCAAAGAGACCCCGATGCCAACCCGGCGAGGCCCTTTCACGAGGTCCCACGCCTGGCCGATCTTGCAGAAGGACGTCGCGAAGTTGACGTCGCGTCGCGAGGTGACCCTGGATCCGACGTCTCAATGGATGTTGACCTACCCTATGACGAGGCGGTGAGTAGATATCATAATAACATTGTTGAATATGAGGATCTACTTAAGGAGCTGATGATCATCGGTAACCCGCTACACACGTGCGAATACGACCGAGCCCTTGCCGATATCCAGCGATACGCCGATGCCCGCGACAGAGACATCAACCAACCTCGCCTGACCTTGCTGCAGATCATCGGCCCGATCTCCGAAAACGACTCCAATGCCGACAGTATCGAGATCCTCCCGATCAATGACGATTCTGACGAGGACGAGGAGATCAAAGACCTTACTGGCCGTACTCCTACCCCATCGTGGGATTTGAACGATATGGGCATGGACCTGGATAAAGACGCTAGTCAACGACAGGACATGCTGATAGCATTATGCCAGGCATCCCCAGCAGCGGCGTTGATTCACCTTGCAAAAGCCTCGCCGAACGGTCCGCTAAAAAACTTGCCGCGACCACGACAGTCCCATGGATGCAGAATGATAAAGACCAGTACATCGACGATGCAAGTCAATTCGATGTACTTCTACACAGGACCGACCATGTTGGATCAAGGCGGAGTCCTACTGATGTCTGACAAACTCGCCCGATCATTGATACTTCACAGCAACTATGCCAGTGAGAATGGCCTGGACGGTATCACTTACTGCTACGCCCCCGGTGAAATCTGGCAAAGCTTGACAAACCCGCCAGTGATAATGGTGGATCAATCCGGATACGAGGATAGCTTCTACACCTATCGAGCCGATGGCGTGACAATCAAAGTCCTGATACTCGACCACGACAATTGGCTGTATACTCGCGAAGAATATGTCAAACGTAACAACGGCCCACCGCGCGATATGCCGCTAATCGGACAGACTCCAACTGCGTCAGCCACTGGCCCTCCTTCATCTAGAAGTGCCCCGATGGTACAAAGGACGTCAACCACAAATGAAGTGTCCCACCCGACATCGGGACTCCAAAACGACCACAGTTTCCCTGGAGAAACTGAGCCAGTAGAGAGACACGACGATCGTCCCCCGACGTTGACTGAACCCTCGGTGGCCGACATCGTAAAGACGACCCAGAAACTGGAGTTCGAACGACTACGATTGATGCAATCAACGGTGGATAGCATCAAAAGCCTCCAAGAGACTGTCATCGGCAAACAACCAGTCAACTTGCCCGCAACGACCTTTCAGCCAGGACCACAGCAGTCAACGGGCCCGACGACAGTGCAACTATTGAAGATGATCACGAAGTTCAGCGGTGAACCTGACATCCACGGCAACCTCGTCGAATATCAGGATTGGAGTAGAGAGACTGTGCAGAAATGCGCCGCCGACGGCATCACCAAAGAGCAACTTGCGAGGAAGTTCATTCACTGCTTGAAGGGCCGTGCCTACGAAATCTACGATCGCCTGCCCGAAGCCGTTAAAGCCTCCTGGGTACTACTCGATGCAGCAATGAGAGACGAACTGGATCCCGACAACAGCTTCCAGGCGGAACTAAACTTCCTTAACCTGCAGATGAAAACTGGCCAGACACTGCCTTCTTTCGTCGCCGAAATGAAGAAGCGGTTCTTCAGGGCTTACCCGTTGCACATGCAAAACCCCGAATCCATCCTTGCCGACGAACTTCTGAGAAAGAAACTTCTCAACTCCTTGCCGTCAAGTATGCGACAAATATGCAAGGGACAGGCCGAGAAATGTCAAACGCTGGATGGCATACTCCAATTGATCTCGACTTCCGACCGACTCGGCAGAACGATGCGGCCCGACTCGCCCACATTGGATTCTCGCCCTGTAGGAATGACAGCGACTCCGACAGTGATGCCCTGGCCACAATGTAACATGGTCACGACTAGCTACGTCCCGCCAGCGGCATATCTGTCCGTACCACCCCCGGGATATGGGACGCCGCAATTCCCGCCGACGAACCCCTCGTATAACCCCTCGGGTCCGACGAATACGATGCCACAGACGCAAGACGCTCGCGCGCAAAGAACCTCGCAAGCAGGCGCTAAATGTTTCAACTGCTACCAGAGTGGCCATCTATCCCGCGACTGCCCGGAGGCGCCGACCGCAAAGACACTCGCGTATCAACAGAAGGTGAAAGAAAATGGCGGCAAACCACCTGGCCGAAGTCCTCGTAAGCCGCCCGGCAACGGGAATGGAAACGCGACGACGCCGCGATCACCCCCGACTGCTGATGCTAACGCGACCCCATCGACAACTTCGGCACCACCGATGAACTACTACAACCCAGCCCACTTGTGGCAGGTACCATCAATGCCGACGATCACCCCAGCGCAACTTCACGACCTCGCAAGCCTGTCGGCCTTCAGACAAGGACAAGACTACGACCCATCGAAAGACCCCGCTCACCCGAGCTTTGTACCACCTTCGACTACGGCTCGATCTGCCGCGAATACGACGACGCCGATAACAACTACGACATACACGGCGTCCACGTCGAAAGCGCCGGCGCAAACATCGACGTCGACCACTCACGTCTCCAAAGTGGTGTCGATCAAGCATCATCGCGTGCCACCCCCAACTGAACTTGCCCAGAACGCTCAAGAATCGCTTGACGCCGTTTTAACGCCAACGGGCGTGCAAGAACTCGACCAAGTCCTTCCAGGCCTTTCCGTTGACGAACTCAACCTCGGAAAAGTGTTCACGAGTACGACCAAACTCAGTGAAGTGCCGGAATGTCGTGAATATGCCGAGCAGCTCGGCGTGGAGTTTTCCGATGACGAATGGCAACAGATCTGGGTCCTCGCAAGTTACTGCAACGAGGACAATGTAAAGCGGAAACGCCTTGCAGCTGAAGCAGCACGACTAGCGAATGAGACTCGCATCATCGGATACAAGTACACCTCCGGTGATCATTATCTCCCGACGATCGACACCCACCTCGGTATGCCGACGTTACTAGCCGTCCAACGTGCCAACCTCATGGAACTCGCCGCTGCTCGTGTTTACGACCTCTACCGACGTCGTGTCTGCTCTCGCCTTGAAAAAGCAGGAGGAAAATGTAGTGCTGGCAAGCAACCTGGACCAACTACGAGCACTAACCGACTCCCCCAGGCGACGAAACAAGAATTAGAGACGTGCGATTACGTGAAACGAGTGGCAATGGCAATGGACGACGTTTCCGACCTCGCCAATCTAGCCCAGGAAGAAAGCGATGGAAAGTTCAAGAAAGACGACCTTCTTTGCGACATTGAACCAACTGACGCCGAAAGTGACTGCAGTGCCCTCGAAGACAACGTTAACGACGAGGATGGTCAATCTCACGAAAAACGACGTCAAAAGAAGAAGATAAGTACACTCGCCAAACTCCAACGCTTCAAGATGACCGCGAATAACATCACTCGCCAGCGAGAAAAGACTTATCAGTACATCCGAGAGACGACTGGCAAGGACTATCCTCCTGCAGTAAAAAACGAGGAACTCAGTCCTACGGAACAACCCCCACTGATCGTCGATGGACGAATCGAGAACGTCACTTGCCTGATCATGTTAGATACCGGGGCTTCGTCAAGCTTTATGAGTCTCGCCTTCCTGAAGAGGTACTTCCCTCACGCTCAGCTCGTGGCTATCCCAGGAGACCAATCAACGGCGTATGGGTACGGAGGAGCCGAAATCGACCTGGTCGGAAGTGCCCACCTCAAGGTAAGGATCAGTAACCAAACTCGCGACGTGGAGTTTTTCATTTCAGCGAAGAAAGAACAACAAGTGATGCTCGGCCGCGATTGGTTTGACACTATGGGGCACATCGGCTTTGACTCCGGACGAGGTTACATCCAATTTGGCACCTCGCCGCGAATCCCCCTATGGCCCACCCCGAAACGCGAGATCATCCCCGTTCACTCGGCCGGCGCGCAAACGATCAAGCAAGGCCATCTCGCATACCTGAAAGTTCGAGCCCAGTTTCAAGGCCCCCGCGACAATACTTGGATCTTCCAGCAGAACGATTTGTTCACTGAAGAAACTGGCCTGATCAGTATGAACACGCTCATTTCGGCCCCCGGCGACGAGGAAAATACATTCTGGATACCAGTGCTCAACGCCGGCGCTAGCCCAGTTAGGGTACGAACCAATCTGCCTTTGGGCCAACTGGACTTTGTAATGAATCCGACGACGACCCAGCCAAACTTGCCCCGATCGCATTCGTCGTGTACGGTGTCACGCTACTCGCCCTCGACATCTGCCGTACAGCCATCCGAGCAAGAGACAATTCCCGACGATGCTGCAACCTCGCGTTCCGACGATACTGACGCGACGTCGCCCGATACTCGTATGGTCGAAATCGAAGGTCAAACATTTCACGAGGAGACCTACGAATTGCCCTTCGGAGTGGAATTGGGCGATCACCTCGACCAGCAGCAGAAATACGTCCTGACGAAACTCCTCTACGAAAAACGAGCAGCTTTCGCCCAACACGAATACGACCTCGGATGGTGCAAATTGATGAAATTTCACATCAATACGAACAACGCCGCCCCAGTAAAACTAGCCCCGAGACGAATTCGAGTGGTCCACCAGGTGCGCCTGCGTGACTACATGCAAGAACAGTTACGACTCGGCGTAGTCGAACCTAGCCAGTCGCCGTGGTCCCACAACGTCTGCATCGTCCCAAAGAAAGGTGGACCAGATCGCGTGTGCATCGATTTCCGATGTGTCAATGCAGTCACGGTCAAAGACGCATTCCCACTACCTCGCATCGATGATACCATCGACCGACTCGCCAACTCAAAATACTTTACTGGCCTGGATCTGAAGAGTGCCTATAATCAGATCGAAATCGACGACGAGTCCAGAGAGAAAACAGCATTTGTCGCTGAAGGAGGATTCTGGCAATATACTCGCATGCCGTTTGGATTGGTGAATGCCCCAGCCGCTTGCCAACGACTGATGGAAATGATCCTTGGTGGTCTGAATTGGGAGATCGTGCTGATCTACTTAGATGACGGAATCATCTTTGCTCCCTCATTCGACTCGATGATCTATCGAACATCGCTCGTGTTGGATCGAATGATCAAGGCTGGCCTGAAACTCTCGGGAAAGAAGTGCCAATTCGGTATGCGGTCGATCAAGTATCTCGGCCATATCATTTCCGCCGATGGGATCCGACCTGACCCCTCCACTCTGACAAAGATCAAAGACGTCGCAGTCCCGACGACCAAGAAAGCCGTGCGAAGTTTCATGGGACTCGCCAGTTACTATCGTCGCTTTGCCGGTAAAGAATTTGCAAAAAGGACCTGGTGCCTCTCGCAATTGACCCAACGCGACATGCCGTTCGTATGGACCGATGAATGCCAACAAGCATTCGAGTGGGCAAAGAACATGTTGTGCACCGAACCCGTCGTCCAACGTTTCCCCGACTACAACCGACCGTTCTACATTTGCACAGACGCGTCCAAATATGCGATTGGAGCCGTGCTAGAACAACGCGATGGAGAAGGTCGCCCGTCCATACTGAATGCCGTCAGCCGCCTGCTAACGCCGTCAGAAAGGAACCACTCGACGATCGTTCGCGAGGCCGAAGCCATCGGATTCGCCTTCGAGAAGTTCGATCCGATCGTGTATGGACACGAGGTCACAGTATTGTCCGACCAACGCCCACTCGCCTATTGGAAGTCGAAATACATCTTCCCCAACTTCCGGATGCAGGAGATGTGGCTAACCCTCCTATGCCAGTACCAATTCAACATCATCTATCGTGCTGGAATCGACAACGGCAATGCCGACGCCCTATCGCGACCTCCAAACCTTGACGAGGACGAAATGTCAGGACAATTGGACATTGATGAGGACATTCGCGAATTTATCGACCGACTCATCACTGAAGGCCAATTGGACGAGTACGAGCGATACGCGATCTACAGTGGAGCCAGCCAAGAACGAATGATCCAGATGGCCTACCTGGACGAAAAGCAGCAAGAAGCTAAAGACTGGGAGCGACGGAATCGCCATCAACGCAAGTTCGACCGTCTTTACGAGGATCTCAGAGAAGAGATTCCCCCACTTGCCCGTGAAATCGAGCTGACTCCAATCGACATCGTAGACTCGCCGAACTCGCCCGCGACGACGTTCGCCGACCATCAAAACGACAACAACCGAGATCAGAACGACTCCCCTGCGGACGTGGTGGAATCCACGACGTCAACCCCCACCGAACCCGACGTGCAACGTCGCGTTTCTCACAGCGTTCGAATGATGAGTCGACCCATAGCCGGACGACAACTAACGACGCCGAAAGCCAAGTCTTCGCCAAAACCCCAGCTGTTCTCATTGGACCCGGCGGTCAAACGAGAGACCTTTTGTGTGGCTCTCCCTGATATCGACGCCTCACGAGGGGGTCAGAAGAAAGTTCCGTTCCTGATTGCCACAGGTGCAGTAACAGGATGGACAGCAAAACCCGAGACTGAGCAAGAACGAGACGAATGGCGAGAGATATGGGATTCTCGTGACATTTACGAGGATGAACTGGCGACGGATTACGAGATGAATCTCTCCCTTCTCGCAAAAGGAATCTACCCCACTAGCCCGCCAGAAATACGAGTTGCCCTCGTCAAAGCTCGTTTCTTGAAAGGGATCCTCGGATGGATGAAAACGTTGCTGAAACAACACCCGGATCAGCTGGATAAGCCAACGGGCTGCATTGCCAACGACTTGGAAGGGTGGCAAATCAAGTGTAACCCGCACTTGCAGAATATCGTCCTCTTGCAAATGGAACGTGGCGAAGATCCGTACGACTTCGCCCAACGACTGAACACTTGCTTTTTCGAGCACGCTGAGGCTTGCAACGATCACTCGCTAAGCGACTCTACTCGCCTCTATCGATTCATGGCCGGCTTGCCCTTAGCACTTCGTGTCAAAGTGGCCGCAGATCGCCCGGGAAATTATCATGAAGCGATCCTGAGCGCAATGTGCCGCGCGAAACTTCCATTCCCTGAATCCTCGCAGACAGCCCAAGTCGGACGTGCCGAACAATATCATCGGATGCATCGAAAGAACCTAACCGACGAATGGGAAGAGCAACCGCCGCAGCCGAGATCTGATATCTTTGCCCGAGGATGGAGAAAGACAGAAACTGCCGCCGAGCTGCGAAAAGACATCGAGTGGCACGTCGAGGCGACCACGAGGAATATCTCGCATGAAGACCTCAAGGCGAAGGTGAACCAGATATTCTGGGATTCGTTGCCCGGATGGATGCATAAAGAACTTGCCGGAAAAGCCGACGTTACGACCGACCCGGCCATCCTCGAATGTCTCGTAGATCACCTCATCCAGAAGAGGGAGACTCAAGCGTGGATTGCAACCAGGCGAGTCATGAATCCCGGCGAAACCCCCGAACAGTACGCCGAAGCCCTCGTGCCTCTAGTTGAACACGTCATGTGCAAAGACGGCCATGCCTCGCCCGCTGAAGTCAGAGAAGCCGTAATCCGACGTTACATCCAAGGTCTCTTCCCAGCAGTACGAGATGCGGTGTGGGACTTAGAACCATCCACACTTGCCGATGCTATCGAACTTACTCGCCGTAAAATGCATCAAATTCCACCGGAAAAGTACTGTATGGCGTACACGGTTACGCGATCACAACGTCGCAAACTGCCTCAGCCGATCCGAGA
>JFJP01013321.1_pt1 | contig 11226 bp, 9 predicted proteins | sample 431651 | NCBI WGS metagenome assembly JFJP01 (sample SAMN02602958, study PRJNA72255) | Microbial mat metagenome, whole genome shotgun sequencing project. | biome: fresh water; feature: sink hole; material: water; isolation source: purple microbial (photo- and chemosynthetic) mats found in... | reverse complement strand
ATTACCGCACAGAGTTTGGCAAGATTGAATCTGGCAACTTTGTACTGGTCAACACCCGCGCAAACGAAGACATCAAAACATTCAAGGACGCGCCTGTCGTCCTGCAAATTCACCGCGACAACGCGGTATTCTGTGAGATAAAGCAAATCCCATGACCACACACCGTGAACGTATTCAAGCATGTCTCAACGGCGAAATGACAGACCGCACACCCGTTGCCCTTTGGCGGCACTTTCCTGTTGATGACCAAACCCCCGAAACCCTGGCGGCATCTACTTTGCATTTTCAAAGCACCTACGACCTGGACATTGTCAAAGTGACCCCAGCCTCCTCCTTTGCCGTCAAAGACTGGGGCGTGGAAGATAAATGGATGGGCGATGCGGAAGGCTCGCGCCGCTACACGAAGCGCGTTATCCACAAGCCCGAAGACTGGGAAAAACTCAAGCCGCTCGACCCAGCCTCCCCCCACTTGGCGGGACAGTTGTACTGCCTGCGTCTGCTGAAAAAAAATCTCAACCCCGAAACGCCCATCATCCAAACGATTTTTAATCCGCTGTCACAGGCGAAGAATTTGGCAGGCAACGAAACCCTGCTGGCGCATCTTCGCGAACATCCCGAAGCCGTGCTGAAGGGTTTGGATACCATCGCCAAAACCACAAAGAAATTTATCGAAGCCGCCCGCGAAACTGGCATTGACGGAATTTTCTACGCCATTCAACATGCGCAGGCAGATATTCTGGATCTGAACGAATATAAAACATTCGAGCTGCCCTACGATCAACAGGTGCTTGAAGCAACAGATGATCTGTGGTGCAATATGCTCCACTTGCATGGCAAGGATGTGTTCTTCTCGCTGCTTCGTTTGTTCAATTTTCAGATCGTCAATTGGCACGACCGCGAGACCTACCCATCACTGGCTGAGGCAAAGACGCTCTTCAAAGGTACGCTTTGCGGAGGCTTGAGACAGGAAACCCTCGTTTTAGAAGATCAAGCCAAAGTTAAAGAAGAGGCAGAGGATGCAATTCAGCAAACAAAGGGAAGGCATTTTATCCTCGGCACGGGATGCGTCGTGCCAGTCACCGCGGCTCATGGAAATATAATGGCAGCATTGAAAAGCTGCGCGTCATTGCTGGAAGTGCAAGGGGCAGAAAACTAAAATCTGTACCTGGCGATACCACCCGCCCCGTGATGGATCGCGTAAAAGAGGCGTTGTTCAATATTCTGGCTGGTGATGTAGTTGATTCAAAGTGGTGGGATTTATTCGGCGGCACAGGCGCAATCGGCATCGAGGCGTTGAGTCGCGGCGCGGCTTTTGTGCGTTTCTCAGATTTGAATCGCGCCCCCGTAGACACGATCAAGGAAAATGTAGAGCATTGCGGATTCTCCAAACAGGCGGAAGTCCGCAAGGGTGATGCATTCAGCATGTTAAGTGCGGGAGCCGACAAACAGTTTGAATTTATTTACATCGCGCCGCCGCAATATCACGAGATGTGGGTCAAAGCATTGAAGCTGGTTGATGAAAATATCAACTGGTTGACAGATGAAGGAACGGTCATTGTGCAAATTGACCCGACGGAATATCAGGAAATCGAATTAAAAAATCTCGAAGAGACCGAGCAAAGAAAATATGGCAGCACGCTGGTTGTTTTTTATGACCGGGTGAAATAACTGGAGTCCAACGACTCCAGTCGTTGGATATTGAATGTCAAAAGTCTGGAGACTTTTGACTCGAACAAGGAGGCTATCATGCCAGAAAATTTTCGAACTGAAGAATTCAAAGTGGAAGGCGAGAAAGTTGTCGCCAAGATCAAGGAATTAATCCACGAAGGGAATATCCGCAAGGTTATCATCAAGGATAAGGACGGTAAAACACTTGTTGAAATCCCAATGACTTTCGGTGTGGTGGGTGTGCTTATCGCGCCTCAACTTGCCGCCATCGGCGCAATTGCCGCATTGCTAACAGAGGCAACCGTTGTCGTCGAAAAAGGGGAATAGCCTAAAATTTCGAGCCGAGTATTCTTTTCTAAAAAAACACGGCTCGCTGTTTGCCTGCTGGCTTGCACTATTGCTATTATCCCTATCCTGTCAGGCAACTGGCGGATACGAGAAAACACCGCAAACGCCGCAGGTGATTTTGCAACGATTGAGCGTGGCATTTCTAGGTCAAGATGGTCACACAGTCATTGGCAGTGGCTGCCCTGGCACAGACGGCAAGGGGAATATTATTGATTACCATTTTGTGATTGGCAATGTAGATGCGGACAAAAAAGTACAAAGAATTCTGGTTGCCGGGGATAATTCAACGCTGACATGGGAACTGCCATGCAGCGACGATTGGGCGCTTTCGGCAACTGACTTGGGGAATGGGAATTGGGAAATCTTCATTGCTCCCTCCCTGCCGTCAAAGGTTTACACGATCATCTTCTTCTATACCGATAATACATTTGCCCTGGGAATGGGCGTTGTTCCATAACCAGTGTCATTGCGAGGGCGTTTTTGTTCTTGCCCGAAGCAATCCGTTCTCAACGGCGCTACGATTGCTTCGCCGCCACACCTGCCCTGGCGGGCGGTGCCAGGGAAGCGCAAGAGCGGCGGCTCGCAATGACAACTGAGTAGTTACCTTGCAACAGCCTTTTCATACAAAATAAAAAGCCCCGCAGAATTCTCCGCGGGGCTTTTTATTTATTCTTCCGAATTCATCCTTCGGTTTACGTTCCTTCTTCCCATGAATTCAGGTAGTGCAACTGCTCGTCCGTGAGGATGTCAATCTTGACACCCATGGCTTCGAGCTTGAGACGGGCAATCTCGTTGTCAATATCAGCCGGAACAGAATAGACCTTCTTCTCGAGTTTATCTGCATTCTTCGCCATGTATTCAGCAGAGAGCGCCTGATTCGCGAAGGACATATCCATCACAGAGGCGGGGTGACCTTCGGCGGCAGCAAGGTTGATGAGGCGTCCTTCGCCAAGGATGTTAATCTTGCGTCCGTCCTTGGTAAGGTATTGGTCAACGAACGGGCGGACACGATTCGGCTCACCCACGCTCATTTCAGCAAGTGAAGGAATGTTGATCTCAACGTTGAAGTGACCGGAGTTCGCAACCAACGCGCCATCTTTCATTACTTCAAAATGTTTCTTGTCGATCACGTTCAAGTCGCCTGTCACGGTGCAGAAGATGTCGCCGATCTTCGAGGCAGCCAGCATTGGCATAACCTGATAACCGTCCATGACGGCTTCGAGCGCCTTCATCGGATCGATCTCGGTCACGATGACCTGTGCGCCCATGCCGCGCGCGCGCGAGGCGAGACCACGTCCGCACCAGCCGTAGCCAGATACAACAAAGTTCTTGCCCGCGAGCAGAACATTCGTCGCGCGGACGATGCCGTCCACGGTGGATTGTCCCGTGCCGTAGCGGTTATCGAACAAATGCTTGGTCAGCGCGTCGTTTACTGCGATGACAGGGAATTTCAAGACTTTATCGGCTTCCATCGCCTTCAAGCGGATGACGCCCGTCGTGGTTTCTTCGGTACCGCCAATGACGTTCTTGAGCATCTGCTTGCGTTCTGCTTCGCTTAAACCTTGCGCCCATGCAGCAAGAGAAGGTTCAAGTTTTTCGAAGCGTCCCATTTCGATGAAGAAGAGGGATGAAACCAAGTCAGCGCCATCGTCCTGTGTCATGTGGGGCATGTGTTCGAGGGCGGCGCGGATATGTTTGAAGTAGGTTACTTTGTCTTCACCTTTGATCGCAAAGACGGGAATTTCGTATTGATTCACCAATGCGGCGGCGACATCATCCTGCGTGGAAAGTGGATTTGAGGCAGTCAGGACAATATCCGCGCCGCCTTCCTGCAGGGTAATCATCAGGTTGGCGGTTTCGGTGGTCACATGCAAACAACAGGAAAGGCGCAGTCCTTTGAGGGGCTTTTCCTTCTTGAAGCGCTCACGAATCGAGCGTAGAACAGGCATTTCGCGTTCTGCCCAATCAATACGGCGGCGTCCGCCTTCGGCTTGATCCAAATCTTTGACATCGTAATTGTTCATTTAAATAACTCCTTTATTATCTATGGCTATGAAGTCGTAGAGGTTGCTCTACAACTCGTCGGCAAGCCGACGGACTCCAAAACTTATTTTAACAATACATCCAACTTGCCGCCGTCATCAAAGTGACTGCGGAAGCGTTGGACAAATTCCTGTTTGGTGTAGGTGTGATTCTGCGTGCCGCGTTGTTCGAGACAATACACAGCGGAAAGTGAACCGATCTCACCGCATAACTTCCAGTCAAAGCCGTGAGAATAGCCCGCAAGGAAACCACCGCGGAAAGCATCGCCTACGCCCGTGGGATCAACGATCTCTTTTTCAGGAACTGTGGGGATGTGAACAGAATTCGCGCCCGCGTATAAATCTGCGCCATCCTTGCCGCGTGTAATGACCAGGACTTTTACATGCTCCAGGATTTGATCCAGACTCCAGTCTGTTTTCTTGGAGATCAAACCAAATTCGTAGTCGTTACAGAATAAGAATTGCGCGCCTTCCATATCACGCGCAAGTTCCTCACCTTCAAGACGCAACACCTGTTGGCTTGGGTCATAGAGATAGGGAATGCCCAACTCACGGCACTCGGCAGGGAATTTCATCATGGCGTCGGGTGCGCTGGGTGAAACAATTACAAGATCAGGTTTACCATCCAGGTCTTTGAGTGACTGTGTGGCAGAAACGCCCATTGCCCCAGGGTAGAAAGAGGCAATTTGAGCAGAATCCTGATCGGTTGTGGCAAAGAAGGAGGCGGTGAATAATCCGGGGACCACCTTCATCAGCGAAGTGTCCACGCCTTTTGAATCAAGCCAGGCACGGTAGTCGCCAAAGTCTTCGCCAACGGTTGCCATGACACGCGGTTTTTCACCGAGCAATGCCATGGTGTATGCAATATTGGGCGCGATACCACCGCGCTGTTTTGACATGCCATCCACAAGAAAGGAAAGGCTGATTGACCCTAAACGTTCGGGCAAAATTTGTTCCCTGAACAAGCCAGGGAAGGTCATCAGGTAATCGTAAGCAACAGAACCGGTTAGAAGTATATCCATGTTTACTCGCAGAAAAAGGCGCACTCTTGCGAGTGCGCTGGATTGGTTGACGCGGGAGAGTTTATCACGGCGTAACAGGATTGTCTAGAAATTTATACATGAATCAGCAATTCCAAATCTAGGCAGGATTTTCCTCACATTCAGCGCCGCCCCGACGTGAGTCGGCTTCGTACGCTACGCGTAGCGCGGCGGTTCAGCGCCGTGCGGTCATCGCATTTCAGATTTGGAATTGCTGAAGTTTATATCAAATGGCGGATTTGCGGCTGCTATATCACAGTCAATCTGAATTAAATTTTACAAGCAAATAACGTAACTGCTCAGCCAACCATGATTCGCGGGGCTGAAGCTGATTGAGTCCGCTTTAGCGGACTTCCATGCACTGAGGCAGGGCTTCAGCCCGCCCGCACCGTCGAGCATTACAACGCTGAGCAGTTACCAAATAACACGGGATGTTATGGAAAGTATCGACTCAATAACTGACGAGCCATTTCACCGTTTGCGCCATTTGGGTCTGCATCTTGCACGAAATTTAATACATCAAAAGCTGCCGTGCGATTCCCTTGCGCAAGATAAGTCATGGCAAGATGGATGTGCGCTGGCAAATAAGCCGGGAAACGCTTGGTGACATCCAGCAGAGTTTGTTCGGCGGTGGCATATCGCCCCGAAGAAAGATACACCCAGCCCAATGCATCCAGCGCAGACGGGTTTTCAGGAGAAATCTCGACCGCTCTTTGGGCGGCGGGCAAACCCACATCTTCGAGATGTACACCATTCTCGGCGCAAAAGACAGCCAGCAGACTCCAATAGGTCGATTCATTTGGCGCGAGTTCGGTTGCATGTTGATAAGCCGTCAGCGCAGAAACGAGGTCGCCGCGCTTGATGTATGCATTCCCAAGTCCCGCCTGCCATGCTGGATTGGTTGGCTCGTATTCGGCTGCAAGCAAATACTCGGCAAGCATTTGCGGATATTTTTCCTGGCGATTCCAATATAAGGCGCGCAAACCGCGCACAACAACAGAGGTGTGATTAAGAGCCACAGCCCGATCCAGTTCGGCGCGCCCGATCTCACCTGTAGACTCGCTCAGGGCAAACTCTGTATGCTGTTTCGCTTCGCCGAGCCATGCCCACGCCTCGGCATTTTTCTCGTCGAGAGCTATGGCTTTCTCGAATGCTGCGACAGATAAATTCCACTCCTGCACCAATCCCAGGGCGCGTCCAATGGTTACCATTTGCTGCGAGGCGTCAGGTTGGGTGGAAGATAAGTTCAAGGCGGCGCGTAAGGTCTGCACAGCAGGATCAAACTGAGGGTCGAGAGAGGAAGAAAACATCAAAGGCGTAAGCGCCTGTTCAGGCTCCAGTACAGCCAGCAACAATCCAAGCCGATAGTAGGTGTAGACATCCCCCAGATTTTCTTCCAGCCGAAGTTGATTCTCCAGCGCGCTGCGTTCTGCATCCAAATCGTTTTGATTGCGATAGGCAAAAGCAAGCAATGTATACAAGGCGGATGAATCATGAAATTGCAATCCTTGTTTTAGCGCAGTAATTGCCGAATTAGAATCGCTCAAAGACAAATAAGAGGACCCAAGCCACACCCAGCCTTCTTCGGTCAGCACAGATACATGCTCAAAATGATCGAGAGCCTGCAAATAGTTTTCATCCAGCGCGGCGGCAATACCCGCTTTTTCCCACAAGTCGTTTCGCCAGTATAAGAGTTGCGCGGCTTGCTCAAAAGATTCGGCGGCGCGGGCATATTCCTGTGCTGCCAGTTGAGTTTCTGCGCGGCTCAGTGAAAAATAGCCCATAAAAAAAATGGGCAAAAAAACAGCCGCAAGCAGCGCAACAACGATGAGTGGGGTGAGTATTTTTTTATTTGGCATTGTAACGATAATTATACGTGAGCGAACCATGTTTTTTTAAACTGGCAGTATAATACCAACTGATATGAGCGCATTTACCAGCCTAATTCTCACCCAATTGACCGTCCCACCCGGGGACTTAATTTATTACATTGTCCTGGTGTTTGCCGTTGCAAGCGCCCTTCAGGCTGCTTTCAATCACTGGCGGGCAAGCGAGTTTCCACAAGCGCGCAGGGCATTTGCCGGACTTGGCATTTTGCTTGTGGCTCAAGTGGTTATGTTCGTTCTTAGCGGACTTGGCTGGCAGCATCTGATTGACCCAAAGGCAATTTTGCCTCCACTGGATCGCGCCTACATCATATTTGGAATTATCTGGATCACCTGGCTGTACGCCTTCCCCGAACCTAGCAAAGCCGCAGATGCCGCGGCAGCCCTATTGAGCCTGTTAGTTTTCACTGCATTTGGATTAAGTCTGCTGATATGGCAGCCGCAGATTGCAACCATCAGCTATAACCAAACCAATGATGACTGGTTCTGGCAAATTGGTTCATTACTTGCCGCATTGGTCGGGATCGCAGCCCTGTTCATTCGCAAGCCTGATGGCATGTGGAACGGGATCATGTTATTGGCGATTGGCTTTCTGGGTCATGTGGGGCATTTGCTCTTCCCGGTCGAGGGGAATTATTCGGGTATTGTGCGCCTCGCGTATATGGCGGCTTATCCCATATTGCTCACCCTGCCGCAAAGATTCTCCATCCCATCATCCGCTACCACGCTCAATGTACCTGCCCGCCCGATCAGCCCAAAGCAGGATACCTACACCGGTATAACCGAACGCAGGCGGTACAGCACTGATCCCAAGACCTTTCATGCCATGCTGGCGCTTGCGGCGGAATCAAATCCTAAAAAAATAAGCCAGGCAATTACCCGCGCCATTGCCCAGACCATGCTTTCTGACCTGTGCTTTATGATCTACCTGATAGATAACAACAATCAATTGCAAATTGCGGGTGGATATGACCTGATCCGCGAAGACAGCCTGGATGGCGGCACACTCAACAAGAACGCAATTCCGATGCTGGCAAACTCACTGCAACGCGGACGCCCTTTGCGTATGCCTGCCAGCAGTACCTCAGCCGATGTTCGCGGCTTGGGTGACATCCTTGGGCTAACCAATCCTGGTCACTTACTGTGTGTCCCAATTCTCACACCAGAGAAAGAGTCATTGGGCGGCGTACTATTACTCTCTCCATATTCAGATCGCACATGGACCGCGGAAGACCAGGCTTACCTTTCGAATATCGCGGTATCGCTGGTGCCGATCATCAAACGCAGCCAGAGTTCGAATCAACTCGAAGCGCAAAATGACCAGACGCGCGCGAAGATAACCGATCTGGAACTCCATGTGAAGGAACTTAGCCAGCAGTTGGAAGTTACGCGGGCTGAGAGCCAAAAGACTAACTCTGTTGAAATGTCATCGTTGATGGTTGCCCAGGAAGAATCACAACGCATCATCGAACAGTTACAGGTTGAAAATGCAGAATTACGCATGGGTAAAAGTATTCAACCCACCACTTCTGCAATTCAAATGGAGAAGGAATTAAAGGCAAGTCTGCAGGAACTGGCTCATTTGCAAAACCAACTTGCTGAAGCCAACATCAAAGCGCACGAATTGGAAAAAGGTCATGTGACGGTAAAAAGCACCGAGCAGGCAGAAGTGGTTGCCTCCATTTCACAGGAATTGCGCCAGCCGTTATCTTCGATTGTAGGGTACACCGATCTGCTGCTGGGTGAGTCAGTGGGAATCCTTGGCACATTGCAGCGCAAGTTTGTGGAACGAATCAAAGCCTCGACAGAACGAATCAATAACCTGACCGACGATATGATTCAGATCACCACGCTGGAAGCTGAGTTGAACGACCTCACATTTGAACCTGTAGATTTGAATGTGGTAATTGACAACGCCATGTCGTACACCAGCGCCCAGGTACGCGAGAAGAATATCTCGATGCACCTCGACCTGCCGAAAAAACTTTCACCCATTCAGGCTGACCGCGAAGCGCTGCAACAAATTCTGATTCACCTCCTGCAAAATGCGGGATCGGCAACCCCCTTCGAGGGCACAATCAGACTCAAAGTTCAGACAAAAAATGAGGAAAAGACGGAATATATCCTCATTCAAGTCACTGATACCGGAGGCGGCATCTCAGGCAATGACCTGCAGCGCGTCTTCACCCGCTTGTATCGCGCTGATAACGTGCTAATTCAGGGCGTTGGCGATACAGGCGTTGGGCTTTCCATCACAAAGTCACTCACCGAAGCGCATCATGGTCGTATTTGGGTCGAAAGCGAGCAGGGCATTGGCTCTACATTTAGCGTGCTGTTGCCCATCGCCGGAACAGAGAAGACCCCGAAAGCCAGGGGAAGTAAATAATGCAAAACCAAGGGTTGCGCGGTATTGGCAACGCAATAATAGTGGCAATGATGTCCGTTGGGTTAATGGTCGGCGCCTTGTCCATTTCGCTTGTGGAATTTGTGCCGCAAGTGACGCCAACCTCGGCAGGTCGCCTGATCTCCTCGCCCATCCCGCTGACTGTGACGAACACTCTGCCCCCCAGCCTGACTCCAACCCTAGGACTTTTATCACCAACCCCCAGCTTTACCCCCACAGCCACAATTACAGCCACACCGCCTGCCTCGTGTCCACCTCCATTGGGCTGGGGACAAATCACCATTCAGGCGGGTGAAACGCTTGAGAGTATTGCGGCGCGCTACCGAATCAGCAAAGACGAGATGCGTCGCGCAAACTGTTTGCCAACCGATAATCTTGTGGCGGGCACAGTTTTATATGCGCCGCCAGTTGCAACCAACACGTCTGCAATCTGCATTCCGGGTATGGCTGGTTGGACAAAGGGGTACACCGTCAAACCCGGTGACACGTTCTACGCCATTGCGCTCAACTACTATACAACGGCAAATCAATTAAAGAGTTTCAACTGTTACACAAGTGATTTTGTGCGCGCCGGTGAAATTCTGTGGGTGCCCAATCATGCCACACGCGTACCGCCGCCCTCGCCAATTCCAAGCAGCACAGCCACGCCGCGCCCCGTTATTGTGTTGACAGAAACGACTTTGCCGTACACCGAAACAGTTCTACCATTCACCGTCACGGTTGTGCCAAGCAATACTCCAGTGCCAGCCACAGCAACGACTATACCAACAGCCACCGCCATGCCAACACTCACGGCAAGCCCAACCGCCTTCCCAACTGCCTTGCCTGCGCCCTGACCAGTATCTTCTCAATATTCTGGGGCGCATATCAGACTTCCGAAGTCTTCGAGACTTCGGAAGTCTCACTCACCCCGACTTTTTGAGATGATACTTAAGATGTTTATAAAGTGACAGTCACTTTTTTCAACGACTGTCACTTATGCTATCCCCGCCAAGCAAACACATGAAATCACCTCGGCTCTACGTCATCTTGTTTTTTATTTTTGTCTCTGCAATAGTAATTTATGCTTGCAGCGCCGCGCCGCAGGCATCTGTATCAGCCCCACTGCCATTTATCTTAATCACCTCTGCGCCAAACGCATCGCCGACTCCGACTCCATTTCAACCGTCGCTGTACACACCTACACAACCTTCTCCGCTGTCATACAACCTAAGCACCCCCACGCCGGAACAAATCCTGCCGACAGAGACAACATCCCCCACGCCCATTCCAGCCATTGATCCAACAGCCACCGCGGATGTTAGCCAATTCTTTCCGACTGTCGCTGCGCCGCCGATTGCCGAAGCAGTCGCGGTTGTACCCACCTCTCTGCCTCCCCTGACCGATAACGAAACCATCAACTTCCTGCTCATCGGCTCAGATAAGCGCCCTGGCTCATCGTATCGCACCGACACACTGGTCATCGCAGTCGTCTGGCCCAAGGAAGGACAGGTCTCGCTTATTTCCATTCCGCGTGATCTGTGGATTTACATTCCCACCGTTGGGATGCAGCGCATCAACACCGCCTACCAAAGCGGAGAGATCACCGGCTACACTGGCGGCGGTCCGGGTTTATTAAAAGACACCATCAGCTACAACTTCGGTATCCGCATTGACCACACTGCCATGGTCGAGTTCGACGGCTTTCGACGCATTGTGGATACCCTGGGCGGCGTGGAAGTGCCTATATCCTGTGCTTACACAGATTGGCGCTTGATCGACCCATCCTACGACCCTGAAAATGAGAATAACTGGTGGCTGTACACCGTTGGACCCGGACAGGTTCACATGGATGGCGA
>JFJP01002337.1_pt1 | contig 11226 bp, 11 predicted proteins | sample 431651 | NCBI WGS metagenome assembly JFJP01 (sample SAMN02602958, study PRJNA72255) | Microbial mat metagenome, whole genome shotgun sequencing project. | biome: fresh water; feature: sink hole; material: water; isolation source: purple microbial (photo- and chemosynthetic) mats found in... | reverse complement strand
CCGACCAGCAGCGGCAGGTTGCCGCGCGCGCGGATTTCGTCCATCACCACCAGCGCGTCGTGTTTGAAACGGCCCGCCGAATAGGCCTCGGTCGGCGGCAACAGATCGATCAGATGATGCGGCGCCAGCGCCAGCGTTGCCGCATCCGGCTTGGCGGTGCCGATGTTCATGTCGCGATACACCAGCGCCGAATCGACGCTGACGATTTCCAGCGGAAACCGCTGGCACAGCCAGACCGCCAGATCGGTTTTACCGCTGGCGGTGGGGCCCATCAGGCTGATGACGTGGGGGGACATTTGAGACGAATGAAAGTGCTCAGGTTTCTTCATCAGGGTGGTTTGATGCCAACCACCATGCCCGCGCGGTATGGAACACCGCCAGGATACGAACATGTTGCGCGACTCGCTGCGAATGCACTTCGTATACCAACAGGTAGGGTAGGTCATGGATGATCAACTCGCGTGTACCCGCGATTTGTCCGATTCGACCTAGGTAGGGGTTGCGGCGCAGGACGAGCGCATCTCGATAAACCTGCTTTGCCACGCGCGTGGCGGCACGTGGATTGTCGATGGCAATGAACGCTTCAATTTCCTCTAGATCTGACAGTGCCTGCTCAGTCCAGATCAGCTTCAATGTCCACACCCATTTTCTTGAATCTCGACGCTACGTCTTTATCGCTCAGGTCTTGAGAAGCTCGGGCACAGGAAACCTTCTTTTCCAGCCATGCCAGTTCCTGCACATAGTGGTCGATCGCGGCTGCGGCGAGGCTGGATTGAGAACGGCCACTGGCAGCGGCAGCACGCTCGATGGCTAGTTTCTGATTCTCCGGGATACGCACGGTTAAAAGAGCGGACATAGTTTTCTCCAATGACGAACTCGTATTTTAATTGTCGCTAAATGTTTGTGTCCGCATACAACTCGGCCATCGGAACCTGCACATCGACGCTGGCCAGCTGCACGCTTTCGCCGGCTTCGTAGATGTCCTGCGTCCAGCCCGCCGGGGTGCGGCGAAAGACTTCGACCCAGGCCTTGTTCTGGTCGATCAGCACATATTCGATCAGGCTGGGCAGGCGACGGTAGGACAACAGTTTTTCCCGGCGATCCACCGGTTCGGTCGAGTCGGACAATACTTCGATTACCAGTTTGGGTGCTTGCAGGAAGTCCTTTGGTGCGTCCGGGCTCAGATCAGCCGGGTCACAGGTCGCCACGACATCGGGGTAGTAATAAGCAAAATCTGCTTTTACCCGGACTTTCATGTCCGCCATGAACACAGCGCAGGGTTGGCCACGCAGCCCCTGGCGAAGAGCGATGAACGCATTACCTGCCAGCGTGCCATGCCGCTTCGAAGCGCCGGCCATGGCGAATACTTCGCCGGCGACATATTCGTGCTTGGATGTCGCTGCGGCTTCGTTGCCGAGGTAATCGGCTTCGGCGTAATAGGTAACGGTCGCGTGTTGCATGGTGAAGCTCCAGAAAACAGATAGCTGATTATCGCCAAAAAGCTTGGCTACCCGATGACCGCAAGCCGGCTCTGTCCGCCCGACTGTTGCTGCACCTGAATCTGCACGCCGATGCGTTCGCCATTTCATGCACATGCGAAATGACGCAGACCTTGCGGCCCTGAGTTTGCAGCCCATGTAGGGCGGAAAAGCGGCTTTATCGCGCCTTCCGCCGAATGCAAATCGGTTGGAATCATGCGGCGGAAGGCGCCGGCATAAAGCCGCCGGCTTTTCCGCCCTACGAGTGCCCGCTCACCCGATGACCGCCAACCGGCTCTGCCCGCCCGACTGTTGCTGCACCTGAATCTGCACGCCGATGCGTTCGGCCATTTCATGCACATGCGAGATGACGCCGACCTTGCGGCCGAGGGTTTGCAGCTTGTCGAGCGCGTCCATGGCCATATTCAGGGTTTCCGCATCGAGGCTGCCGAAACCCTCGTCGATGAACAACGACTCCACCTTGACGCTGTGCGACGACAGCGAGGCGAGGCCGAGCGCCAGCGCCAGCGACACCAGGAAGGATTCGCCGCCGGACAGCGAATGCACCGAGCGGCGTTCGTCGCCCATGTCCTGATCGACCACCAGCAGGGTCAGGCTGTCCGGCAGGCGCTGCAACAGGTAACGCCGCGACAGATCAGCCAGATGCCGGTTGGCGTAGCCGAGCAGCACGTCGAGTGTGTATTGCTGGGCGATGCGGCGGAATTTTCGGCCGTCGGCGGAACCGATCATCTCGTTCAGGCGCGCCCAGGTTTCCAGGCGGGCGGATTGTTCGCGCAACGCTGCGAGCAGGCCGGCGGCCTTCTGGCGGCGTTCGTCGTCCTGGCGCAATGCAATTTCCTTCTCCACGGCGGCGGACTTTTCCAGCGCCAGCAGCGGCAGCATTTCAGCCAGTCCGACTTCCAGGCTGGCAGCCGCTTGGTTGCCACATTCGCCGCCGGGTTGAATGGCCAGATGCGCGACGCGTTGTGCCTGGCGTTCCTTCAGCACCGTCAGCTCGTTATCGACGGCCTTGTCCAACGCGGCCAGCGCGTTGCGCTCCGCGCTGAGCCATTGCGCGTCGATCCGCAGCAGCGCGAGCAAATCAGCCAGATCGAGCGGCGCCTCGCTACCCGCATTGAACACGATCAGCCAGTTGGCACGCGCAGTGTCGGCTTGCTGGCCCAGCGCTTGCAGTTCGGCCAGATGTTTGGCAGTCAGCGCGCGGGTGGTGATCGCCTGGGTGGCGCGGATGCGGGCGTCAGCAGTCGTCTTTTCCTGCGCCTTGACGGCGGCTTGCGCGGTTTCAACTGCACGCGCCAGTTCGGTTTCCAGCGTTACAACCGGCTTGCCGCCAAGTAGCAAAGTGCGGGCCTGTTGCTTGCCCTGCAATTCGGCGGCTTGTTCATCCGCCGCCTTTTGCAGCCGCGTTGACTGTTCCTCAAGCTGGGCGAGCAGGCTGGCGGCGGCGTTGATCTGGCCGCTCAATTCGGCCAATTTTCGGTTCTGCGTCTCTTGCGCGTTGTGCTGCTGTTGCCAGGCGGCGGCGTCGGCCTGGCGAGCCAGGCGGAACGCGGCCGGCGCGCGCCGCCAGTCGTCGCGCCAGTCCGGCAAAGCAGCCAGCGCGGTATCCAGTTGATCAAGCAGGCCGGCCAAATTATTGCCCGCTTGCTCGCTTTGCTGCTGTGCGGCCTGGGTGGCATGCACGGCAAGATTCAACGACTCGCGCGCTTTCAGGCTGGCTTCCCGCGCCAGCTGTTCGGCGGCTTGCGCCTGCATCAGCGTGGCCAGCGCGGTATCACGCACTTTCTGGTCGCTGCGCAGTTCGGTCTCCTGCGCCGTCAGTTTTTGCAGTGCGCTCGCGTTGGCGCTGATGTGATCGGCAAGCTGCGCTGCGGCATTTTCGTTTAGCTCAAGTTCGCTCGACCTGGCCGCCGCCTGCCAGAGCGCGGCGGCTTCGTCGCGACGGCGACCCAGTTCGAGCAGACGGGCAGCCAATGTTGTTTGCTGCTTCTGCTGTTCCGTCAGCGTCGCGTTCTGTGCCGCCTCGTCTTTGGTCAGCGTCTCCAGTTGGCGGCGCAACGCGTCATGTTCGGCCTGTTGCGTCTTGTGCAGTTGATGCAGCTGATGCGCGGCGTCGGATTCGGCATACGGATGTTCTTTCGCGCCGCAGACCGGACAGGCTTCAGCTTCGACCAGGGCCGCGCGCAGCGCATCGACATCCTGATTGCAGGCGGTCTGCAGCCGTTGCAGCGCGCGTTCGGCCTGTATCAACTGGCCAGTCAGACCGGGACGTTGCCGGGTCAGTTGCGTCAGCGCATCGGTGCAGGTTTGCTGCGCCTGGCGCAACGTGGCTGCTTCCTGTTCGGCAGCGGCCAGCTCAGTTTGGCGTTGCTGCCATTGTGTCCAGCAGGTTTGCGCCTGTTGCAGCCGGTCACGTTGCGTCTCGGCGGCGTTCTTCTGCTGCGCCAACGCGTCCGGATCAATGCGGGCGCAGCGTTCGCTTGCCGCTTTGGCTGCCGCCTCGGCCTGTTCGCGAGTTGTGATGCAGGTATTCAGACCAGCCGCCTGACGCTCGGTATCAGCACGGGCGAGGCTTTCGGCTTGCTGTAAACGCTGCTGGTCGGCGGCGGCGGTCTGCTTCGTCGCGGCCATTTTTTCCGCAGCGAGCAGCAAATATTCCGCATGCTTCCAGTTGTCGGCCAGGCTGGCGTGCTGCTGGTGAGAAACCAGCCAGGCGCCAATTTCGGCGAGCGATTTTTCGGTTTGCGCCTGCTGCTGAGTCAGCGTTCGGTGCAGGGTCTGTTGCTTGACCTTTTCCTTGCCAGCGGTTTCTGTCGCTTGTTTCGCGGCCTGCCATTGCGGTGTCAGCAGCACGATTTCGGTGTCGAGTTTCTTCGCGGCGTCGATTTCGGGTTGCTGTTGTTTCTGTGCCTGGCTGACCTGAACCAGGTGCTGCTGCGTCGTGGTCAGCGCAGTCTCGGTCAGCGTTGCGGCCTGTTCGGCGGCAAGCTGTTCGGCCGCTTGGGTTTGTAGCGCCTTGGCAGCCAGCTCAATGTCCTGCTCCAGACGCAGACACTCCGCCTGCAACGGGCGCGCCGGTTCGACGGCGCTGATGCGGGCCAGCTGTGCGCGTCGTTCGGCGGCGGCTTGCCGGGCCAGGCTGACTTGATCCAGCCTGGTTTGCGCCTGGGCGATGTTCACTTCCAGTTGCGCCAGTTGCTGATGCCAGCGCAGCGCGGCTTCCAGTTCGGATTTCTGCTTTTCGCGCACGGCCAGCGCTTCGGCGGCCAGCTTCGCAGCGGCTTCCAGTTCGGCGCGGGCATCATCCTGCAATGGCGGTGCGTCGGTCAGTTGCCGCTGCAGATTATCCAGCGCCTGCTTCTCTGCGGCGTGGCGTTCGAACACGCGTTTTGACAGGCGTTCGAAGCGTTCGCTGCCGGTGAGTGTCTGCAACAACTCGGCGCGGGCGTTGTCGTCGGCTTTCAGGAAAGCGGCGAAGTCGTTTTGCGCCAGCAGCACGGCGCGGGTGAACTGGCTGAAACTGAGGCCGATGCGCTGGGCGATGGCAGCATGCACTTCACTTTTTTTCGTGCCGCTGAGCGCTTGCTGGTCGGCAATCCGGATCAGTTGGTACTCGACGATCTGCAACCGGCCGTCGCCGCGCCCGCGCGCTCGGCGTGCTGTCCAGCGTGCCCGGCAGGCGATGCCGTCGATGCCGATGAAATCGACCTCCGCGTAGCCGTCGCCGCAGCCCCGGCGCAACAGCGTGCGCGGGTCGGAGGGGGTGACCTGGTCGTCATGCACATCGGGTATCTGGGCGCCGGTGGCTTGCGCCAGGCGCGGCGTGTCGCCGTACAGCGCCAGACACAGCGCGTCGAGCAGCGTGCTTTTACCGGCGCCGGTGGGACCGGAGATGGCGAACAGGCCGGCGTTGAGCAGCGGTTCGCGACTGAAATCGACTTCGAACTCGCCAGCCAGGCTGGCCAGATTCCTGCCGCGGATGGCGAGGATTTTCATGCCTGCACCTCGTCCGGCAGATTCAATATTTCATTGAATGCAGCGAGCAGGTCGGCCGGCGGGGCATCGCCATATTTCGCCGCGTAGGCGTTGTTGAAGATCGCCAGCGGGTCGAGCTGGCCGAGTTCGTCGAGCGACAGCGGCGCGACGCTTTCCGCGCTGTCGCGCTTGACGGTGCGGGCGTCGATGCGCGCCAGACGCACCGGCTTGTTGCTCAGCGCGGCTTCGATGCGGGCACGCAGGCCGGGTTCGGGCTGTTCGAGCAGCACGCAGACTTCCAGATACGGTTGCGCCGCCGCTTCGACGGCTTCGATTTCCAACGCTGCCAAAGCGGCTTCGACTTCGGCCAGCGGCGCGGCGATTTTCGGCACGCGCAGCAATCTCACCGCGCGCGGCACGGCAATCGGCTCAACATTCACCAGCTCGGCGCCACTGAGTTCGACCATGAGCACCTGATGAAGATAGTCGATTTCGGCGAACGACAAGGGCAGCGGGCTGCCGCTGTAGCGGATGCGATCCTGGCCGCCAACTTTCTGCGCCAGATGCAGATGACCCAGCGCGGCGTAGGCGATCTCGGCATCGAACAGCGTACTGGACAGCATTTCGGCGCCGCCGATGACAATGCGCCGCTCGGACTGCTCGGACACCTGGCCGCCGGCCATGTGGCAGTGGCCGAGCGCAATCAATGCCTGGCCGGGTTGGCGCACATTCTCGGCATGCGCCTGCACCTGTCGATACAGCGCGGCAATGCCTGCCAGATAGGCGTCGCCTTGCGTTTCAATGCGCGGTACGTCGGACAGGCGCAGGAACGGAATCGCCAGACACCAGGCGGCGATTTCGCCGACGCGGTTGCGTAGCGGCACAACCAGCTTCGAGACCTCGATGTCACCCGCCTGATCGCGACCGACAACGCCGACCACGCGCGCATCGAAGCCTTCCAGAAAAGGCGCCGGCGCTTCCAGGCGACCGGGCGAATCGTGGTTGCCGGCAATCAGCACGATGTTCAGATGTGGCACCCGGCTGCGCGCGGCGGTGAGGAAGCGATACAGCATGCGCTGGCTGGTCGCCGACGGATTGGCGTTGTCGAAAATGTCGCCGCTGACCAGCAGCGCGTCGATGTCGCGAGCGACCAACGTAACCAGCAGCCAGTCGAGAAACTGTTGATGTTCCCAAGCGCGATCATGGCCGTGCAGAGTCTGGCCGAGATGCCAGTCTGAGGTATGCAGCAGGCGCATGGCAGCAGGTTGGGTGCGTGGAAGAAGGCGCGATTCTAAGCGGTTGGGGTGACCAAATATCGAACGTAAACCGACAGCACTGTCTCTCCTGCGACAGGCAGCTCGATAGTTCAGCCATCGCCACTTTTTGAATGCGCTTCATGATCTGGGAAGCCTGGCTCACACTTGTTGTCGTCGGATTGTGCGTTGCTCTGTTGGCGAGCAATCGCTACCCGGCCGATATTGTCATGCTGAGCGGCGTGCTGACGCCCGAGGAGGCGCTGTCCGGCTTGGCCAACGAGGGCATGGTGACGGTAGCGGTGCTGTATGTGGTGGTGCCGGAGAGCTTTCCGCTGCTCGGCAAGAGCATTCGCGAAGGACGTTTCCGCACCCTTTACCAGACCGCGAGTATTGCCGTGGCGCGCAATGGCGAGCGCATCCAGCGCAAGACCGGTGTGCTGACCGTGTTGATTGCACCGCTGGTGTGGCCGTTCTGAGTTCGGTTGCCGCATAGAATAGGCACGAAGCTGTTTGTCCTGTTGGGCGGAAGTGCACGACCATCTTCGCCACCGTTGATCCACTTGGGCGCCTGAACGCGTATTTGCCATGTCCATTCCGGTTGCCTACATCGCCGTTATCCTGATCTGGTCCACCACACCGCTGGCGATTCAGTGGAGCAGCCTGGATGCCGGTTTCAGCTTTGCGGTGATGGCGCGCATGTTGATCGGCCTCGCGCTGGCCGTGTTGCTGCTGCTGGTGTGGCGGATCGGTTTGCCGCTGCATCGCAAGGCGCGCCTGAGTTATCTCGCCGGCGGGCTTGGCATGTTCGGCGCGATGCTGTGTACATACTGGGGTTCGCGCTACATCTCCTCCGGCCTGGTATCTGTGCTGTTTGGCCTGGCGCCGCTGGTGACCAGCGTGCTGGCGGCATTTTTGCTGGGGGAGAAGGCCCTGGCGCCGTTCAAGCTAGCCGGCATCGGTCTCGGGCTGATTGGCTTGCTGGTGGTTTTCGGTGCGCAACCAACCGCTTCCCCGCAGGCGACCCAGGGCGTTGCCGCGCTGCTGACGGCGGTGCTGATCTATTCAGCCAGCCTGGTCTGGCTGAAGCGCATTGGTGACGACAGCCCGCCACTGGCCACCGTCACCGGCACACTGGTGGTTGCGATGCCGCTGTTCATCGCCGCCTGGTGGCTTGCCGATGGCGGCATTCCGGCAAAGATTCCATTGCGCGGCTTGCTCGCCATCGTTTACCTCGGCGTCTTCGGCTCGGTGCTCGGCTTCGCGCTGTACTACTTCATCATCAAACATGTCGAAGCCGGCAAAGTGGCCCTGATCACGCTGATTACCCCGGTGCTGGCGCTGCTGCTGGGCGCCTGGCTGAATGGCGAATGGGTGCCGTTGCGGGTCTGGCTCGGCGCCGCCTGCATCAGCCTGGGCTTGTTGCTGCACCAGAAATCGGCTTGAAACAGGAAAATGGTGGTCTTTACAAAGGCTTGTTGGGCAACACCAAAAGGATGACTACAGGATGAACCTTCCGCCGCGTTGCGCCTGGTGTGGCGCCGAACCGTACTACGTGAATTATCACGACACCGAATGGGGCGTGCCCTTGCATGACGAACGTGCGCTGTTTGAATTTCTCATCCTGGAAGGCGCTCAGGCGGGTTTGTCCTGGTCCACCATCCTGAAAAAGCGGGAAGGCTATCGGCACGCCTATGACAATTTCGACGCCGAACGCATCGCCCGTTACGACGCGACCGATGTCGCGCGTCTACTGGCCGATGCCGGCATTGTGCGAAATCGGCTGAAAGTGGCGGCAAGCATCGCCAATGCCCGCGCCACGCTGGCGATTCGGGAAGAATTTGGCGGCCTGGATGCCTACTTCTGGCGTTTTGTCGATGGTCAGCCGATCCAGAATGCCTGGACCGAGATGCATCAACTTCCCGCCCGCACGCCACTCTCCGACACCATCAGCCGCGACCTGAAACAGCGCGGATTCAAGTTCGTCGGCTCCACCATCGTCTATGCCCACATGCAGGCGACCGGCATGGTCAATGACCATTTGACCAGCTGTTTTCGGCATCGCGAATTGGGTGGCGGTTAAGCCATCTTTATGAAGGAAAGCGTCCATTGCGATAGGCTGACATTTTGTTGGCATTCTGCGGCGCCCCGACTTTTCACAAGCAGCTACATTCTTGCAGTCAGCGAATTTGATTTCACAGATATCGAGTCAGTATCCGGCCTGAATGCAGCCAGCATCAACAACCCGAACACGGAAATCCGTCTGACCAACAGTTCGAGGAACGGCTTGGCGAATTTCTCCGGTCAGATACCCGAACCCGCCACCCTGGGGCTCCTTGGGCTTGGTTTGGCCGGTGGACTTCTCTCGCCGCCGCAAGTCCTAATTGACTTTCTGGCAGTGCAAAAAATGGCGACTTCGGTCGCCGTTTTTGTTGCTCAACACAGCTCTGTAACTCCAATCCGGGTAGATATCTTCGTGCGGCCTGAAGTTATCCCATTGGCCTCCAGGTAATTCTGTATCCCCTCCGCATCGATGCTATAGCAAGCAGATAGCGTTGTCCTGGCTGCGGAACTTGAACACGCAAAGCGCCGCCAGGTCGCTGCGCTTGCGTTCTCCAATCGCCAGGTTGTCCGCGACAATCGCGACCGCTTGATCGACATCCTCCACCACGTTGTCATCGAGATTCCTTTACCGCCGCGCACAATCTCAAGTCTGGGCATATTGTCGGAATTCTTTACACCGCAACAAGTAGGGCGGAAAACGCAGCGCCTGCCGCCGAATAAACACTTGGCACGCACCATAATGCCAAGTTGAGATATGCAGATTCTTAACCTCTCACCCTCGCTTGCCTGAGTACACGCGGTCAGTTTTTCTTGGGCCTCGCCCCCTTGCAGCAAGGCCTGAGCGACTTTCCGACAGCAAACAATACGGCGACTTCAGTCGCAGTATTGTTTTTGTGGTCACTTATGCATTGATACATCGATAAACCGTGACTACACTCCCCCCATCATCCAACCCAGGAGCCCAGTATGGAAGTCTCCGTTCGTGAATTCAAAAGCCATCTTTCCAGTTATCTGGCGCTCGCCCAGGCTGGCGAGGAACTGTTGGTCACTTCCCACAACCGGCCGGTGGCACGAGTCAGTGGGCTAACGGCCGGCCTTCCTCCCGGAATAGCCGCCATGTTGGCATCCGGCCAAGCAGAATGGCACGGCGGCAAGCCAGCGGGTGCCCGGATCAAGCTGGCCGTCGAGGGCAAATCGCTTTCCGACATGGTGATCGAGGACCGGGGGTGATCCTCTACCTGGACACTTCCGCGCTGTTCAAGCTATACGTGGACGAGGCGGGAAGCGATGCGGTGCATGCCGCAGTGGCAGCCGCCGAATCAATTGCTGTCTGCCGTATATCCTGGGCCGAAGCCATGTCCGCCCTGGCACGTCGTGGGCGCGAGGTTCCCGCGGATCTGGACGCGCTCGACCAGGCTAAAGACGCACTGCGCACCGATTGGCCGCGTTTTCTGGTCGTGGATGTCAACCAGTTATTGGTGGAGCAGGCCGGCGAGTTTGCCGACACTTTTGCCCTGCGCGGTTATGACAGCGTGCAACTGGCCAGCGCGTATCTAACGCAACAACGGGTTCAACAACCAGTTACTTTCGCTTGTTTCGATAAGCGGCTCAGCAAAGCCGCCAAGATATTGGGGTTGGTTGTGCTAGCGGAAGTGCTCGAATAACTCAAGTGTGTTGCTCACCGTCAATACGGGTTTGAGCGAAGGCAATATGACCTGCGTGGTTCGTAAGCACACCCACTAATTGTTCCTTTGCAAACAGCGACTTCCCCGTCAATCGTGGGTGTGTCACCAGCCGTCCATTGATGATCTCACCTACCTGAGTTTGCGGCAGGTCGAGAATATCCTGGTAAGTCGCGGCGGGTTCATTGATCTGCTGTTCCATCACCAAATCCCTTACAACAACACCTTCTCGATCCCGCCCGCATTCGCCTTGGCGACAAACTCCGTCAGCCAGTTCTCACCCAGTTTCAGCTTGGCCAGTTCGACCACGATGTAATCGGCCTCGACCTTGCTGTCCTCGCTGTAGCGCAGCATGCCTTGCAGGCACGATGGACAGGAGGTGAGGATTTTCACTGCCTCGGTGTCAGGACCGCGCAAGCCTTGCGCGACGCGGTCTATTTCCTCGCCTTTTTTGAAGCGTACCTGGGTGGCGATGTCCGGGCGACTGGCGGCAAAGGTGCCGGCTTCACCGCAGCAACGCTCACTCAACTTCACGTCCGAACCCATCAGGGTTTTCACCGTGTTGATCGGGTTATGCAGCTTGATCGGCGTATGGCAGGGGTCGTGATACATGTACTTGACCCCGCCTGCACCTTCCAGTTTGACGCCCTTTTCCATCATGTATTCATGAATGTCCATGATCCGGCAGCCGGGGAAAATCTTGTCGAACTGGTATTCCATCAACTGATCCAGACAGGTGCCACAAGACACCAG
>JFJP01040441.1_pt1 | contig 11227 bp, 24 predicted proteins | sample 431651 | NCBI WGS metagenome assembly JFJP01 (sample SAMN02602958, study PRJNA72255) | Microbial mat metagenome, whole genome shotgun sequencing project. | biome: fresh water; feature: sink hole; material: water; isolation source: purple microbial (photo- and chemosynthetic) mats found in... | reverse complement strand
CTACGTCCGGCTTCGTGGTGCTCAGAAGCTTCACTGAATAGTAGTTGTGCTGTCAATAAAAAATGTATGCACTCAGTCATTTGGCACTTCCTCGCTTCCTAAGATGTCCATACGTTTAAATCCTAAATAATTACCCATTGATACATATATACCTGCCACTTTTAACTCCTTAATTATTTATTCTAAATGCACTACAACCAACTGTCTTTCCAACACCATTTTTAATTGCTTTAAATGGGGATACAAAATCTTTACGCTCTGGCATAACTTTGCACACATAATTTAAAACAGGGGCAGACACAATAAAAATTGTGTCCTCTTCTGGCTCTGGAATACCTGATGCTGATACATACTCTATTTCATAGATAGGAATACCAGAAACTTCTTTGATTAGTTTATGGTTTTGTGTAACCTTTACAGTTCTATTAGAGGGCTCAATTGTGATGCCCAAAGTTAGAAGGTCTAGGCTGTGTGATGTTAAATTTACAAATTTCATATATTATCCTTTCAATACTTCTCTAAATTTTTTCCAATTTGAAGGGTTAGTATAGGCATTCATTCTTTTCCTTAACATATCCCATTGCTCAGTACTACCATTAATAACATAATCTGTTATTTCATTAGGAGTAACACCTAAAAGCTCTATAAATAAAGCCATCTGTTTATTTTCATATGCTAGATTTTCAATTTCTTCTTCTAATTCTGATTTCATTTTAACTCCTTAATTGAGGGGGAAAATTTCCCCCAAGTTCCATATGGAACTAAATATATTTCCAGATATAACCACCAGCTCTATTTCTATGCCCCCTACAACATTTGATAATGTTGGTTGCGAATACATCAGTTTCCATCTCCGCCTGTTTAGCACTATTAAAGGTTTTCATAAGTTTCCCTAAAGAGTTATATTGTCCTACTCTTACCCCACTTTTTGGTGTTTCAGTAACATATACTTTAGTTTCTCTTAGGATGTCTTTATTTTCTTTAACAACATCAACAACTTCATATCTACAAACTCTCATTTTTGTGTTATTATAATCCGCAGGAATTGAAACAACATCTTTAGGGTTTACTTTACATAATACTACTCTATTGCTTGTACCATTACCAAAGTGTGACAAATAACTATAACTACAAACGTGAAGCCCAGAGGAACAAGTTCTTGAAGAGTCCTCGTCTACCATATTTCTAGGAATTTCTACAACTTTACCAACTGAATTGTCAAATGTTCTTGTATAAATATCTTTAAAATCTGAAGTTACTTTTTTATAAACCATAAAGTAACCATCTTCTGTGATAGGAATACCACCAACTTCTAAAAACTTATAGAGTTCTTTAACTGCTCTATATGATGGGTTTTCCATAAGGTTAGCCAAAAAGTTTGTAAGAGGCGTAATATCGAAACCCTCATTCATTAACTCTAACAGTTTATCTACTGCATAGTTTTCTAATTCTATATCACCATAGTAAACTACCCCATTAGAAATTTTAACTTTTCCTTTAGAATACGAAACGATTGCTCTACTTACATCAATTAATTTTTCAATTGAATCAACATCATTTGCCTTGATTGCTTCAAGAACTTTATGATAATTTGGATGCGTTGCATCAACAACTTTAGGAATACCACCTAATAGAACTGTAATTGAATTTTGTGAAATAGTGTATGGTAACATCTTAACTCCTTTTGTTTTGTTTAATTTTTGAGTGTTCATCTATAATATTTACTAATCTTACAAATTGAAACACAGCCTCTTTTCCTCTAGGGTTGTATGATAAAGTTTTAAGTATTGGTAGATACTTTTCTACTAAACTACTAATTTCTGCAGGTACATCCTCCTCGATTTTTGTAATATTTAATCCCATACTATCAAAAAAACTTCTAGTTCTTGTTGCATCTGATGAATTATAACTATATTTATTAATACTATCAAAATACTTTACAAGTTTATAGAAGTCGTTTGGAAGTCCACCAATATCCGACCAAGACCCAAAACTTATAGATAAACCATCTAATATTAGTTTACCTCTTGTAGTAGTGTCCCTAATAACATAATTCTGAAATTCTCTTTTGAAAAAGTCAGCATAGTGTTCTAAGCCTTTTGCATACCCCTTATCTTTTTTAGTAACTGCAATAAAAGTTACTTCTTTTTTATACTTAAGGTATACTAAAGTATTATAAATTTTTCCTAGTACACTTGTGCTACTATTCCCATTAACCACCCCACCCCAATTTTTATCCGCTTCTGATACTCCTATCATTGGAACATATATAGGATTAATAGCCTTATCAATATTCTTTGTATAGGTATCAGGATACTGCATTAAAGCCTGTGGATTATATACAATCGAATTAAAACTTCCTTGCATTTTTACACTAGGACTAGACCTCTTCTGCCCCTTAACTCTGGGAGTTATTAATCCTAAAGTAACTGCTAACTCAGAACTTTTTACAAAAGGTAATCCAATTTTGCTAAATAGTTCCTTAGCCTCTTCTTCAATTTCAGTTTTCTGATATGCACCCATATCAGGCTTTCTCTGTAAACCTATAACATCCTTTTCTTGTGTTCTATAATAAGCCAAAACTAATGAACCAGAGGCTACTGTATCCTCATAGATTAAGTTTGCATTTTTTAATTTCTTGCCTGAAAGACACGATGCTTTACTAAATTTAGTTCCATAGTATTTTGGCTCTCTAAAATTTAGGTAATCTCCACTACTAATTTTAACCTCATTCCAATTAAGGGATAGAAATTTTGGGAACTCAACAGTTGATAACCCATTTAAAACTTCTCTTGGTAAGGCAGACATAGCTTCTGCAACCTCTAAATAATTTGTAGATTTCTCTAACATTTCATTTACAGTGGCTTTTAGTTCCTTATTAATTATATTCTCATATTCCCTAAGTTTATCCAAAGTTTCTTTTGTATAAGATAAACCCTCTCTTGAACCTGCCATTTGAATATCACCTGTATTTGCTTCAATAACTAATCCATTAGTTCCAAGAAGAGATAACCCAGAGTAAGTTCTTGAGTCAATAGGGTATGCAATATTAGCCATTAACACTTTAGAACTTAACCCATTTGGGTAGATTTTCCAATTTGTTCCCTGAAATACAGGGTTTTCTAAATTAATGTATTCTAATCTGGCATTGGTTATTGGCTTTACTTTAAACCAACTATAAATAAAACTTGCCTTAGAAGTAAAAGTTGAAATATCTTCCATTTGTACGGGTACTGAAATTTCAACACCGTTTGGTTCATCTGTTACAAATTTTCCTAATAATGCAATACTAGGAACACCACCATCACTATATACAGAGTAAATATGTTTCTCCCCACCAATAAATGAGGCTAAAGTAAATGCACCACCTTGAGTATATGCAAATGGGGACTTGCTACCAACACCTAATGCACCATTCAATAGGTTACTCTCTCTTTTACTAGAACTTCCCATTGTAGAATAAAGTTCCATTACAGTTTCCTCACTCATACCTGTTCCAAAATCTCTAATAGAGAAAAATGGTTCAAGTTTAGTAGGAAGATGGACTACAAAAGGTATATCACTGTTACCATTTTCAATTTGTGCGTCTAAGGCATTTGTAGATAATTCTCTAACCACTGCTAAAGGTTTATCTTGATATAAACGAGAAGATAAAAGCTCAAACATTACTGAGTTTGCTTCAATCTTACACGCAACTTTACTTGTACTATTAGTTTCTGCTTGGATAACTATATTTTGAATAATCATTTTAAACCCCTTGTTATTTTTAAAAGAATGGTGGAACTCCTTATTGGAGTTCCACACCTATGTTACAGAGATAATCATAGATAATATCTAAAACCTCTCCATCTGAAACATTTTCATCATCAAGAACACATAGTTCTGCAATTCTTGTAAATGCTATCTTAACATCCTCGGACTCATCTTTAATGTTAAATCCGTGTGCCTTTGTTAAATTGTCATAAAACATTTTATCTCCTTTTAGTTCCATATGGAACTTTTACTGTTTGATACCTTTAAATCTGATTTCTGAAACCGTATCCATATTTACAGCACGATACCCCCCTGCTTTAACATCATATACAATAACAAACTTCTCTTTATCAATGTGGTTTTCACCACCTCTTAAAAATGAGCGTACACCCATTCTCCCATTCAAAGTTCTACGACTACCATCTTTTTTAGTAAAAACTACCGTAAAGAACTTACCTTTTGTTTCTTCCAAAACCTTTTTAATTGCTACCTTTTCCATCTTATTATCCTTTAATTGTTTTGTAATATAGAGTATGAAAATTCTAATGTTTCTAAGTAAACATCACCATAAATAACTTCTGCAACCCCTACCATAGCCACTTTTTTGTTTTCTATATCTTCTACGACCATAGAGTGTTTATCAAAGGTGCTTTTATACACCTTAAACTTTTCACTAAGAAACGACAATTCAAGAGGAGGAGTAAACATCGTTTGCCCATCCTCTTCTCTCAAGAATAAAGTTATGAGTTCCATAATACCCCCCTTAGTGTTTTTCAAAGAATATAGGAGTACCCTCATTCTTTTTTTGCATACACCAAGTACAATCGTGTCCACATTTACCATGCCAATCTTTTTGTAATGTAAGAGGGCATACAAAACCACCACAAGTTTCTGCAACTTCTGAAATATCTTTGCCATAATTTTCCTTACCTTTATGTAAAGAATTATGGAGTACAAAGTTTTTAAGAGAAGTTAATTCGTCAAAATTAAATTCACCAATGCGTTTTGTATAGGCATAGAATACGATATTTGGGTGGTTTCTTGCAATCTTTACCCATTTATTAATATATTCTTGGCTATAAAATTCGCCACTTTCGTGGACTCTAATAATATCAAACCCAACAATTTTTTCGTTTTCAAAATCAGGAAGTAAAGATGCTTCATAATTTCTAGTACGATATGCTAAGGCTTGTTTATATTGGTTTTGGGATTTGTGGGCATAACACCCTTTACAAACCCTACCACATATACTTAACGATGCAGGGATTGTCCAAACCCCAACCTTTTTTGACAACTTCAAGTTGCCTTTTTTTAGTTCCATTTTAACCCCTTATTTTTTAGTTCCGTATGGAACTTTTACTTTCAGCATAGTAAACTTAAACTATGCTGAAAGTATACCATAATTTAACGAAAATGTCAATTTTCATATACCCAACATTCGATGAACTCATTATTAATTAGCATAACAGGAGTAGCCCAATCAGACCCACAAATACCTGCTATTTTAAACTCTGATAAATCATCACCTGCTTTAAGGGCTTCCTCAAATTCTTTGTTACTAGGAAAATCTTGGTCTGAAATATCAGTACCTGTAAAAAACCAATCTTCTTCCATACCTGCCCTAACTTCTACACCTGAATTGATAGCCTTATTAAGTTTATTATAGTCAAATCTCTTTCTACTACCATTTGCAACATTTAATGTAACACCATTACCTACATAAACTTCTCTAGTTTCCATAATAATCTCCTTATAGATTACAATTTGAATATGTTATTGACTTTAAAGTATCCCAATCCAACACACCGTCCATCCAAAGTTTCACAATTTTACAATCGGGGCTATTAGAATATACAATTCTAGGATTTTTTTCCTTAACTTCATTATGCATTTTTGTTGTTAGAAATTGTCTAATTCTGTTATTAATGATAAATTCTAATTCTTTTTCGGAGGGTTCTTGAAATATTCTCCAACCTGCAACAATTTCATTTTTTTCAACATAGCCACCATCACTATTTATATCAAGCTCGTAATCAATAGTAAAGCCTTGTCTATTTTTATAGGGCTCAACCATTTCTTCCCTAAATTTCACCAAATTCTCAATAAAATTGTCTAAATCATAAAATTCCATACTGAAAGTTCTTGATGTAATTTTTATCCAAGGGTTATTTGTATTCATTTTGTTACCACTTTGATAAGCAACTCTATCCACCTCCATATTTTCTTTTAATTCAGAAACTAAGCGTTCTTTTTCTTCAATAAAATCTGAAGGTTTCATTTACCACCCCCAAAGATAGAAGCAATACCTGCCGTAATAGCAACAAAAACTCCGAGAACCGCCATAATAACAAATGGTGCTGCATAAAACCCAATTGCTAATAAAATTCCATAACCAATAATTTCCATTTTAAACCCCTTATTTTAGTTCCATATGGAACTTTTGTTTTACAAGTTCATCCTCTTCTATCCAAACATAATCTTCAGACATATAGACAACCCCTGCACCTTCAAATTCATCATCAAATACTGTAAAGGCACCATCATTAATGATAGTGCCTATTATATGAGTTGTAACTTCATCGGGTTCATAATAGTCAAAATGAACCGTGAAGGTATCCCCAATTTTAAACTTTGCCATTTAAACCCCTTTCGATTTCTTAAAAGTTCCATATGGAACTAAACCTCACTTTGCACTTCCTCGAAAACCTCATACCAATCCCAATTATAGTTTATACAATCGTGTTTCAAACTTTGAAGTGCCTTTACAGCTTCATCAAATGTACTATGCTTAATAAAGTAATCATAATCTATCTGAAGAGCTCTCTCTTCTTTTGCTTCTTGCCATCTTTCATAGTTTTTTTCTTCGTGCATATCAAAATCAACTTCCATCTGAAACTCCTTTTACAAATTCAAGGGGACTAACACTTTCCCCAAGTTCTTTAAAGACATAAATACTATTAAGAGTAAAGAAAGTTGTAATACCATCTTTATCAGTTCTATCCAACACCGTTGAGCTTTGTAAATATCTATCTCCTGTTGTGAAATAGAACATACCATACACCATACTCACTTGACCACTTCTACCAACATAATTTTGGAATTTTTCGTTTGTCGTACTAACTAATTCATAGAACATTTTAACCCCCTATGCAAATTTTTCAAATTCACCCAAAGAGCGAATTTGATTTTTAGTTTGTGCCTTACGCATCTCATTATTGACTTCTACCACCATATTCATTTTTTCCACTACTGATGCCAATTTTCTTTTCTCAGCCCCTAAGTCAGCTTCAAGGTTTTTGATGTAATTTCTAAGTATCATCAATTCCCTTATAGTAACTGATAAGCAAGTGGTTTCGTGTTCCACTTGAAACGCATTTTCTATCGAATATATGATTGCCTGTATATTATCCATAATTATTCTACCCCCATTTCTATTAGTTTGTCTAAATAGTTCCGTATGGAACTTTCAGACATTTTAAGTTTTGCCCTTGTAGATAAACAAGCGTGCCACAATTCATTCATTTCATCAATATCAGTTCCACCAAATTCTTGGGCATATTGACCTACTGTAAGATACTCAAAGGGTACTAAAGCATCACATAAAATATCCCTTACAGCAACCAATAAGTCACCATCAAGTAACTTTAAAGCTTTTTTAGTATGGATACTTCTTGCAACATCCTCAAAAGCCTTTAAACTATCAGCCTTATAAGTCCAACCACCATTAGAAAAGTGGTTTGAATAAGGCTCACGCCCATTAATCCTACGGGCACAGTCTGTCCATATTGTGCCCTCGTGTAAGTATAGGCATCCTGTAACTCCAAATGCTTTACCCAACTCATAAGCGGAGTTGTGCCACTCAAAATTCTCACCATTAATAGTGATTGTATAAGTGGGATATAAAATTTCCCACAAACCTTTATACCCACAAGTGGATTTCCTTTTATCAACCCGTGATAGAGTTGAGGAAATAACTAATCCGTCTAAATTCATTTTAAACCCCTTGTTTTAGTTTCGTACTTTAGTTCCGTATGGAACTTTTATAACCTTAAAGTAACTTGTTGGTAACTTGTTGGTAACTTGTTGGTAACTTGTCAGTTTCCTGTAAGTAGTTTTCTTAAAGTATGCTGAAATTATAGCACAGATTGCTCAAAATGTCAAGTCTACTGCTATTGAACTATCAACTATAAAATAGTTCATATCACTTGCATATGCGATATATTCTTTACTTAATATAACTCTATGCAAACCATTAGGGAGTGCCAAAATCTTATAGGGCACTTCATTAACTTGAAGGATTTTTACGAAACTTTTAAGGTTCATCTAAGTTCCTTTATGTAACTTCTAAGTAATCTATAACATCATCCATTGCCTCGATAATGGAAGCCTTTACGATATTGTCAATTTCTAAATCAACCAAAAAATTCCTAATAGCATCAGCAATAACCAATACTTCTTCGTAATTTTTAGCACACATTTTCAATTTCCTTTCCTGCCCAATACAAGTCTAAGACTCTATCATATGAGTAGAACTCAACCTCAAGAGACTTGAAGTACTCTTTTGGGTCATTGGAAAATTCCCTCAAATCTACTAAAGTTCCATTCCCTGCACTTAAAAGTTCCATACGGAACTTAGCCAAACTTTCAACTATCTCAGCAGTATATTGTACCGCCATAAAACGACCCATCGCAGTTTCCTGCTTTACCACATTTAGCCACATTGTGAACCACCCTTATTAATCAAAAATAACCTCAAAGCTCCCTGAGAGCCACCTCTATCCCATACCAAAATTTTAAATTTTATAGTAAATACATACACGGTATTCGGAATTTTGAAGGTTTTCTAAAAAACCTAAACCGAATTTTCCATTCTATTATGGACTTATAAGTTCCATACGGAACTTTTCAGTCTCTATCAAATTGTGAATACGCAAGGGTGTGCGTTTTATACGGTTTTCTGTATAAAACGCACACCCACCTTTAAGCTAACTTTAAGGTTTCTTTAAGGAACTTTTAAGGTTATTAAATAACCTTTATTAACCTAAAAGTAACTTTAACTCACTTTTAAGTAACTTGGCATTACTGCCACGGAACCCTGACGCATTGCTAAGGAAGTACAATACAATGCTACGAGCATCATCCAACCCGTAAGTATCGTTGATGCTACGGAGTTGTAGCATCGGTTTCAAGTATGCCATTGCATACACGTTGGGATTTTTCCACTCTGCTAGAATATCTCTAGCAATCTCACATATTAATCTCATTTTTAAACCCCTTATTTTTTAGTTCCATATGGAACTTATAAGTTACTGACAAATTGTATAAGTTACCGAAAAGTTCCATATGGAACTTGTAAGTAACTTAAAAGAACTTATCAGCAACCTTTTGTGTCCACGAGGGACACATCACGAACACTACTGCTAAACCCACAGCTATCAATACGACAGCTATCAAAAAGATGTAACTCAACACGCTACATCTTTACAGTAAGCATTATACAATAATGCTACTATTTCTGCAAAATCGGGGTTTGTAGCGAGGACTACGAAATCCTCCCTATCGCCCCAAAAGGTTTCAGATGTGAAGTACGCCACACCATCAAGGCTGATACTGAAATCTACAATAAGGAAGCATTCTACTTCTACTAAAACTTTATTTAAACTTACCATTTTAAACCCCTTGTTTTTAGTTCCATATGGAACTTATAAGTTACCGACAAGTCACCGACAAGTTCCATATGGAACCTTTCAGTCACCTAACTTAATCTCTTCCAACACCGAAATTATGACACAAATTTCAGCTTTTGTCAAATTTTTAGGGAATGAAATAAAACCCAAAATCTTGAGAAAAGCAAAATATAAATAACTAAAAAGTTCCGTATGGAACTTATAAGTTTCTTTTTAGAAAGTTTCATTTCTTATAAGGAACTTAAACTGAAAGGAAACTGAATTTCAGTTTCCTTTCAGTCTGTCGTTAGTCGATAAAATAGAATTTATTAAGCATTTTTTCGTGCAATTTTTCAAGGTCTGAAGTTGAAAAAGTATCGTGGGACTGTAAGTAAGCCATCGTAAGGCTTAAAAAATCTAATGCCTTAAAAAGGTCGTAACGCTTAATAAAAAATGCCCCCTCTTTCGAGTGTTTATTCAAATTAATTTTTAAAACTTCGACCATAACTTCTACCACGAAATCGAAGTGTTCTTGTTTCTCACATAATGTGATTATACGGTATAAGTCCATTTTTCCCTCTAAACAAAAAAGAGGGCTATTTGCCCTCGTTTTAATTTCTTCTAAGATAAGGTCTCTCATTTTGCGCCCCCTGTAATAAGGCTATAAATTTTATCTTCTAAATGTAATAGTTCATTATTTAAGACGCTTAATATAGCCTCATTCCCAACGGCTTTTAGTGCCATCTCCTTAATGCTTTCAAGAATATCGTTGATGTCTGCCACGCTGATTTTTTGAGCCGTTGCAAGGTGATTTTTTGTATCACTCTTTACCGTTTCACTTTTGGCATTTTCTGCCCCATTTTTATCCGCCATTTTTTGGGCTGGAGAAACGCCCTTAATCTTAACTGATTGTATGCTATCGACAATTTCCTTAGTACCATTTTTAAACTCTCTTAACTGCTCATAAAAGGCATAAAATCCTTTACCATATAATAACGCCTTTTGTTCGCTTGTTAATTCAAGCGTATGTAAAAGATTAATGCTAGCATTAATCTTTTTAGAATAAGAAACGCTGAAAAGCTTTTCCACCTCTAATTTTAGTGTTTCCTTGTCCTCTTTCGATAAATCAGCATCAAGCGCCGATATACAAAAGGAAGTTAAACCCCCCTCAACTTTATTAAGCGTAACGCTTAGTTTTTTGGCGTCTGCCAAAAGTCCTTTAATACTTCTCATTTTAAACCCCTTGTTTTTATTTTAGCCATTGGATAAATGACTGTCGAAATTATAGGCTTATTTCTTTTTAATGTCAACCCCTATTTTATCACGCTAAAAAAGTTCCATATGGAACACCTTAAAAAAGGACTCATAAGAATAATAAAGGAAACCACAAGGTTACTTAAAAGAAACTTAAATGTTACTCCAATGTAAAATAAAATGTCTTTTTGTAACGAAAAGTAACCTGCTCTCAGCTGGGATTAAGCTTGGGGCTACTTTTGGCGTACATTGGGGGGAGGTTTAAGTTTCCTTTAAGTTTGGGAGGGGCCGTAGGGTGCATCTTACAAAATATTGAAGAATCGTTCACTCACGACAAGGTTCCTGAGAGGTTAATAGAGGTTCCTGAGAGGTTAATAGAGGTTCCTGAGAGGTTAATAGAGGTTCCTGAAAGGTTAATAGAGGTTCCTGAAAGGTTAATAGAGGTTAATAGAGGTTACGACAAGGTTAATAGAGGTTCCTGAAAGGTTACGACAAGGTTAATAGAGGTTCCTGAAAGGTTACGACAAGGTTAATAGAGGTTCCTGAAAGGTTAA
>JFJP01012391.1_pt1 | contig 11227 bp, 9 predicted proteins | sample 431651 | NCBI WGS metagenome assembly JFJP01 (sample SAMN02602958, study PRJNA72255) | Microbial mat metagenome, whole genome shotgun sequencing project. | biome: fresh water; feature: sink hole; material: water; isolation source: purple microbial (photo- and chemosynthetic) mats found in... | reverse complement strand
GCGATCTTGAGCGCCACCTCCACCGCCCCGAACCAGAACGCCTGGATCGAAGTGATGAAGGAAGTACTTGCCAAGCCCGAATATTCCAAGCTGACTCTGGTCGAAGTTGTCTACGGCGACGACGATGACACCAAGAGCTACAACGAAGCCCAGGCTTTGTTCACCAAGTACCCCAACCTCAAAGTCATCATCGCCCCCACCACCGTTGGTATTGCCGCCTCTGCCCGCGCCGTCACTGACGCCGGTTTGATTGGCAAAGTAATGGTCACTGGTCTTGGCACCCCCAACCAGATGCGCGAATACGTCAAGAGTGGCGCCGCCCCGCAATTCGCTTTGTGGAACCCGCTTGATCTTGGCTACCTCTCCGTCTATGCGTTGCACGCGCTTGCCACTGGCGAAATCGAAGGCAAAGAAGGCGAAACCTTCAAAGCCGGACGCCTTGGTGAATACACCATCGGAAACGACCCCGACCTTGGCCTGAACGTCCTGTACGGCGCTCCTTTCATCTACAACGCCGACAACATCGACAATTTCGACTGGTAAGCCTTTTTCCCTCACCCCACCCCCTCTTTCCTCTGAGGGAGTGGGGCAAGGGGTGAGGGGTCTATGTCACTTCGGCAATTGGCGCACCACTACTGATTGCTGAAGTGACAATTTGATTAAACGACCTTGTAAGATGCGCTTCGACTACGTTCAGCGCGAAGTTCGTCCTGAGCGTAGTCGAAGGAAATGATCATAAGGCAAGTCATTAAATCAGGAGTTGCATTAATGAAACGCATTGGTTTCCAATTCAAAGTCCGGCAGGATCGCCTTGCGGAATACAAGGAACAACACAAACACGTCTGGCAGGAAATGCTGGACGCCCTGCGCGAAACTGGCTGGCATAACTACACCCTGTTCATGCGCGCAGACGGTCTAATATTTGGTTATTTTGAAACCGATGAAAGCCTGCAAGCGGCACAGGCAAAAATGGCGGCAAAAGAGATCAACACCCGCTGGCAGGAATTTATGTCCCCATTTGTAGATGCCAATGCCCGCCCCGATGAAACATTTATCGAACTCGAAGAATATTTTCACCTGGACTAATTATGACGATCCCTCACAACTACCTGGCTCTTGACCTCGGCGCAGAAAGCGGACGCGCCATCATCGGCATGTTGAATGGCGATAAACTTTCGTTGAATGAAGTTCATCGTTTCAGCAACGGCCCTGTACGCCTGCCTGACGGACTCCATTGGGATGTATTAAGGTTATGGAGCGAGATCAAAACAGGCATCTCCTCTGCTGTAAAACACGAAACCAAACTGGAAGGTATTGGTCTCGACACCTGGGGCGTTGATTTTGCCCTGCTTGATAAAAACAACTCGCTATTATCGAATCCTTTTCATTATCGTGACGCCCGCACCGACGGCATGGTGGACGAAGCCTTCAAACGCATGTCGCGCACCGACATATTTGCGCAAACAGGCATTCAGTTCATGCAGATCAACACGCTCTATCAATTGCTGGCAATGTCCATGCAAAAATCTTCGGTGCTTGATATTGCAAAAACATATGTCTCCATTCCCGATCTTTTAAATTACTGGCTCAGTGGAGAGATCACCAACGAATTCACCCACGCCACAACCACCCAATGTTTTGATCCACGCAAACGGAATTGGGCGACTCCGGTGCTGGATGCATTAAACATACCCTCGCATCTTTTCAGACCCGTAACTGATCCTGGCACACTAATAGGGACTCTACTCCCAGACATCGCAGCAGAAACAGGCTCAAGCGGAGTCAAGATCGTCCTCCCCGCATGTCACGACACAGGATCGGCAGTCGTCGCCGTCCCTGCGCAAAATCAAGACTTCGCGTGGATCAGTTCCGGCACATGGTCCATCATGGGCGCGGAAGTTCATCAGCCGTCTTTGGACGAAAAAGCGCTTCAATATAATTTCACCAACGAAGGCGGCGCATTTGGCACATGGCGGCTCTCCAAAAATATCATGGGCTTGTGGCTGGTGCAGGAATGTCGCCGAACCTGGCAACACACCGGCGAAGACCTAAGCTACGATGAGATCACGCGCCTGGCTTCAGAAGCAAAACCGTTCCTGGCTGTGATTGACCCCGACCACAATAGTTTCCTGCACGCGGGCAACATGCCCGACCGCATTCGCAAATATTGCGAGGATACAAACCAAACCGTTCCGCAAACAAAGGGCGAGATCGTCCGCGTGGCGCTGGAAAGCATCGCGTTGAAATATCGCTGGACGCTGGAGCGGCTGGAAGAATTAAGCGGCAAACGGCTTGACCCCATTCACATCATCGGCGGCGGAACAAAAAACCGCCTGCTCGATCAATTCGCCGCCGATTGCACAGGACGCGACGTAATTACCGGACCCGTCGAAGCCACCGCCATTGGCAACGTGTTAATGCAAGCCATTGCGCTTGGACATCTTGGCACACTTGACGATGCCCGCGCTGTTGTACGCGCCTCGTTTATCCCTGAAACTTACCATCCCGCCAGCAAAGACGGCTGGGATGAAGCCTACGCAAAGTTATTAACGTTATTAGACTCCAATGTCAAGTGACATTGGTTTATTGATTTGATTATCGAAAGTCTCTCAACTTTCGACCCCGAGGTAAATAAAAATGATTCAAGCACCCTATCCCGAACTAGACGACCTGCTAAAAATGATGGGCGAAGCAGGCAGACACATTGCCGACATGGAAGCCAGTGAAGGCGCGGCGGGAAATATTTCTGTTTGTATGCGCTGGCAGGTGGAAGTCCGCACACGGTTTCCCGTCATTGAAGAATTTGAACTGCCCCAACCCGTTCCCGAACTGGCGGGCGCAACCTTCCTCGTCAGCGGGTCTGGGCGCCGCCTGCGCGAGATCATCGACGAGCCAACCGCCAACATCGCCTGCATCGTTGTAGATGAAGGCGGCAAAACCGCCAAACTTCACACATCCTATCATCGCCGCTTTGAGAAAGTCACCAGCGAATTTAATTCCCACCTCGCTGTCCACTACGATCAGGTTCTATTAACCGGCACCAACTTCCATGCAGTCATTCACGCCCAGCCCGTACACATGACATACCTGAGCCACATCCCGCGCTATCAAGATGCCCTATATTTGAACAAACACCTCCTGCGCTGGCAGCCAGAAACCATTATCAACCTGCCCGAAGGAATTGGATTCATTCCCTTCAAACTGCCCGGGTCGCCTGAATTAATGTCGGGCAATGTCGAGGCGTTACGCAAACATCGCATCGTCATCTGGTCGAAACATGGCGTAATGGCGCGCTCCGATGTCTCTGTCAAACGCGCCGCCGACCGCGTGGAATATGCCGAAACCGCCGCAAAGTATGAATATCTCAACTTGAGCGTGCATGAAATCGGCGAAGGCTTGAGCGAAGATGAGATTCGCTTAATTTGCAAGACATTCAACGTTCCACAGACTATTTTCTAAAAAGCCATATCCCTCCCGCTCTTTCGGGGGCTAAGCCCCCGAAAGAGCAAAGACTGAGCAAAAAGGTGAAAAGATGAATCAAACTCAAATCGAACAAGCCTACGCCCTTGCCCAAGAACGCTACGCCGCTCTTGGTGTGGATACTGAAAAGGCGCTTGCCACGCTAAAATCCGTTTCGATCAGCCTGCATTGTTGGCAGGGTGACGACGTAGGCGGATTTGAAAACCCGGGCGGCGAACTCAGCGGCGGCATTGCCGCAACAGGAAACTACCCCGGCAAAGCCCGCAACGCAGACGAACTCCGCCGCGACCTGGATGTAGTTTACAGCCTGTTGCCTGGCTCACACCGCCTCAACCTGCACGCCATTTATCTTGAATCTGATGAAAAAGTTGAACGCAATAAAATCGAACCGCGCCACTTCTCAGCCTGGAAAGATTGGGCGAAGGAAAATGGTCACGGAGTAGATTTTAACCCGACCTGCTTCTCGCACCCCAAAGCCGCCGATGGTTTCACCCTCGCACACCGCGACCCCGCCATCCGCCAATATTGGATCGAACACTGCATCGCCAGCCGCAAAATTGGCGAATACTTTGGCAAGGAACTCGGCACACCCGCCGTAACCAATATCTGGATTCCCGACGGGATCAAAGATTCACCCGCCGACCGCCAAACACCCCGCCGCCTACTGCTCGAATCCCTTGACCTGATCCTCGCCGAAAAAATTGATCCGCGCTACAACCTCGACTCCGTTGAACCAAAACTCTTCGGCATTGGCTCCGAAAGTTATGTCGTCGGCTCGATGGAATTCTACGCCGCGTATGCTTTGAGCCGCAAAATTTTACTCACGCTGGATGCGGGTCACTTCCATCCCACAGAGACAATTTCGGACAAAATCTCGTCCATGTTAATTTATCTTGACCAGTTACTGCTCCACGTCAGCCGCGGCGTGCGCTGGGACAGCGACCACGTCGTCACCTTCAACGATGACCTGCAAGCCATCACACAGGAAATTGTCCGCAACGATGCGCTGGAACGCGTTCACATTGGCTTGGATTATTTCGATGCCAGCATCAACCGCATCGCCGCCTGGACGATTGGCGCGCGCAACACACAGCGCGGATTGCTGAATGCCCTGCTTGAACCTTCCGACATGCTCAAACAAAGCGAAGCCAGCGGAGACTTCTCCACGCGGCTGGCATTGCAGGAAGAACTAAAAGCCATGCCCGCCGGCGCAGTCTGGGATTATTACTGCTCAAAAGAAAATGTTCCCGTCGGCATGGATTTTATGAAAGTCATCAAAGAGTACGAAGGGCGCGAACTTACGAAGCGGGCTTAGTCAAAATCATCGCCTGATTGATATGGGTATATTTTATTTGAGTTGAAACCTTGCAGTATGCAGCGTGTTGCGTAAACCGTTCAAAACGAAATACGCAACACGCTGCATGAACTGTTCGTAATTCAGTAAAAACACGCCTGATTGATATTTTACAAATTGAAGGCAGGAGAGAACAACATGAAATTATTGGATAAATATACAGTTGAAGTTGAAAAATTCGTAAGCGTTTGCCATAAGTTGGCGCAAAATCTTTTCGTCACCAGCAGCGGCGGAAACCTGGCTTGGAAGTTGGAAGACAACCTCCTGCTGATCACGCCCACGAAATTATACAAAGGGGATGTATGTCCCGAAGACCTGGTCTTCATTGATCTGCAAGGCAATGTCATCGAAGGGCAGCGCCGCCCAACCGGTGAAACTCCCATGTATCTCAAATTCTTCAACCTGCGAAAGGACATCGTTTCTGTTGTCCATTGTCACGCGCCGCATGTTGGCGCGCTGGCAATTTCCAAAGGCAAGAACTGGTTAATGCGCCCCATTTACCCCGAAACCACCATCGAGGTGGGACCGGTTCCGCTGGTACCCTACGCCGAACCGATCACCGAAAAACTGGCTGAAAATTTTGTGCCGTTCCTGCAAAAATACAACAGTTTTCTGATGGAAAGCCACGGCTTGGTAACCATGTCGCGTGCCGATGTCACCGAGACTGTAATGCTCGTTGATTTACTGGAAATGAGCGCCAAATCCATCCTGCTTGCGCTGCAAGTCGGCGAGATCAAGGAATTGGATCTGCAAGCGGTGCGCGACCTCGACAATACCATGCGAACCCGCAGCCTGCCCTTATTCGGCGCCGCCGGTGTAAACAAATCTCTGGAAGACTTATATTTTGCTCATTAATGGCTGACATGATGACTGACCTCGAAACCCAATTAAATGATTTTTCTCCGCAAAAACGAGCCGAAGCCCTGAAGGCTTTGATCGCAGCGAATGCCCCGCATCTTGATCCGCAGGATGTGGTCAACCTGCATTGCCACACGTTTTTCTCTTTCAACGCCTATGGCTACTCGCCCACTGGGCTGGCCTGGCTGGCAAAGCACAATGGATATAAAGCGCTGGGCATCGTGGACTTTGACGTATTGGATGGCGTTGATGAATTTCTAAATGCCTGCGAACAAATTGATGTGCGCGGCAGCGCCGGAATCGAAACGCGTGTCTACCTCCCGGAATTCTCGACCCGCGAGACCAACTCTCCGGGCGAACCGGGCGTTTATTACCACATGGGCATCGGTTTCACATCCAGCCAGATTCCAGCGGATGTTGCCCCAATCGTGGCGGATATGCGCGCCCGCGCCAGCCAGCGCAACCGGATCATGGTAGATCGCGTCAATGCCCATCTCTCACCTGTGGCAGTTGACTATGACCGCGATGTGCTTCCGCTCACGCCCGCTGGAAACGCCACCGAGCGTCACCTGTTGGCGGCATACACACGCGCCGCAACGGATCACTTCGCCGATCCTGCTCCGTTTTGGGCTGAAAAGTTGGAACTTCCTGAAGAAAAAATCCGCGAGCAAATTACGGATGCGCCTAAATTTCAAAACACGATCCGCGCAAAATTAATGAAGCGCGGCGGAGTTGGCTACGCCCAACCTGGACCAGATACATTCCCAAATATTGATGAAGTTAATCGCGTCATCATCGCCTGTGGCGCATTACCCTGTGCCGCATGGCTCGACGGAACCACATCAGGCGAAAAGGACATCGAAGAACTGCTTGAACTGCTGGTCGCAAAAGGCGCCGCCGCCCTCAATATTATTCCTGATCGCAACTGGAATATTTCTGACCCTGAAACCCGCCGCATGAAAGTGAAAAAACTATATGAAGTGGCGGAACTGGCGCGAAAACTTGACCTGCCTTTGAACATCGGGACCGAGATGAACACCTACGGCCAAAGACTGGTGGATGATTTCAGCGCCCCTGAGATGGAACCCCTGCGCGAATCATTTTTGGCGGGCGCGTACTTCATTTATGGTCATACGCTGATGCAGCGCACTCTGGGACTGGGCTACCAAAGTCAATGGGCAAAAGACCACCTCCCCACGCGCCGTGAACGCAATGCGTTTTATACCCAGGTGGGTAGGCTTGTGTCGCCCGCGCAGGCAGACATGCTAAAGAAATTTACATCTGCTCAATCACCCGCCGAGATATTGAACAACCTGTCTTGATTATTTTAATTCTCGCTTTCGGATCATCCGAGCCAGGAAGGTAACATGACTCATCAATATTTATTAGCACATGATTTAGGCACGACAGGCAACAAAGCCACGCTATTTGATGTTGAGCAGGGCGTGGTAAAGGTTTCCACATTTGAAGCCTATCCCACAGACTACTCCCAGCCCGGATGGGCAGAACAAGACCCCGCCGATTGGGAGCGGGTGATCTGGCTGTGTACGCGCCGTCTCATCACCCAGTCTGGGATTGAACCCGGCTCCATTGCGGCTGTCAGTTTCAGCGGACACATGCAAGGCGCGTTGCTGGTAGATCGGCAGGGCGTTCCCCTGCGAAGTTCCATTATTTGGGCTGATCAACGCGCCACAGCACAGGCTGACTACATCACCTCAATATTTGGCTCTGATGAGCTTTATCGCCTGACCGGACAACGCACCAGCCCTACCTACACCGCCCCCAAAGTATTGTGGATCAAGGAACATCAGCCGTCAATCTATCGGCAAGCGTTCAAAGTCTTGCAGCCAAAAGATTATGCCGCCTTCCTCTTTAGCGGCGTTTTTGCCACCGATTACTCCGACGCTTCTGCCACCCTGCTCTTTGACTTGACCAACCGCCGCTGGGCATTGGATGTCATCAACACGCTTGGCTTAAACAGCGAACTTTTCCCCGAAGTCTATCCATCCACGACCGTCATTGGGCATGTCACCCCGCAAGCCGCCGCCGCTAGTGGATTGGTTGCCGGCACGCCCGTTGTCATCGGCGGCGGAGACGGAGCCTGTGCCACGGTCGGCGCTGGCTCGGTGCGCGAAGGCGAAGCCTACGCATACATCGGCTCGTCCTCGTGGATTGCCGTCACAAGCCGCCAGCCAATTTTAGACCCGAAACAACGAACTTTTACCCTCGCCCACTTAATGCCCGACTACTACTTTTCGCTCGGCACCATGCAAGCCGCGGGCGGAGCCTACGGCTGGTTGGAGCGGCTTTTATATCCCGACGGAAACCCGCAAGCATTGCAGGTCATGGATGCCCAAGCCGCCAGCATTCCCCCGGGCGCAAACGGACTTCTGTTCCTGCCCTACCTGATGGGCGAACGCAGCCCCTATTGGAATCCACTGGCGCGCGGCGCCATGGTTGGGCTAACCATGGCTCACAGCCAGCCCGAAGTTTCTCGCGCAGTTTTAGAGGGAGTTTCTTTTAATCTCAGGTTGATTCTGGATGCCCTGCGGACGCAAGATATCCAAATCGGCAGGTTGCTCTTGATCGGCGGCGGCGCAAAAAGCCCTGTCTGGCGTCAAATTTTGGCAGATGTGCTCGAATTACCCATTTGGCTACCCGCACTCACCACCGAAGCCACCGCCCTCGGCGCCTTAATCGCCGGCGGAGTTGGCGTGGGCATCTTCCCAGACTTCAATGTGATAGATCGCTTAATTGCCATCCGCGAAGCAGAACGCCCACAGCCGGCTCATCATCAACGCTACGCCGCGCTGCTTGACCTTTTCAAGCAGACCTATCAGGTTCTTAATCCTATTTTTGCAGAACTGGCTGATATCACCAACCCAAATTTAGATCATTAGATAATTGGAGAAAATATGTCTGATAAATTAAACAATTACCGCTCCGCCCAGGGTTCCCTGCCCGCCACCTACCGCCTCTGGCCTCTGTACGGCGCAGGGCTTGAAAACATGGGCAAAGATGGCGCGCCTATTGACGTGCCCGCCCCCGCCTATGGCGACGACGAACTGCTCATCCGCCACGATGCCTGTGGACTTTGTTTCTCTGACATCAAAGTTATCACACAGGGACAAAGCCATCCGCGCATTTTGCGTGACATGCAAAAAGAACCCATTGTGCTGGGGCATGAAATTTCAATGACCATCCTCGGCGTGGGCAAAAATTTGCAAGACCAATACCAGGTCGGTGACCGCCTGACATTGGAGACCGATATTTTGATCCGAGGAAAATCTCTGGCGTATGGCTACTGGTTTCAAGGCGGGCTTTCGCAATACTCCGTCATCGGACCCGATATTTACGCCAGTGACCTGGGCAACAACCTGATCAAAGTCCGCAACGACAAAGGCTATGCCGAAATTGCCCTGACCGAACCGTGGGCGTGCGTAGTCGCGGCGTATGCCCTTGAATATCGCAACGGATTGAAACAAGGCGGAACAACGTGGATCGTCGGCGCAGGCGATGACAAACCCTACACCATCAGCGCCGGATTTGATTCCGCGTCTCACCCCGCCCGTTTGCTGTTGACCAACGTCCCCGAGCAGTTTTCTGGCTGGTTGAAAGAACGCGCCAAAGAATTGAACGTCGAAGTAATTGACGTTCCCGACGTGAGCGCGCCTCCCATTGAATTTGCCGACGACATCATCCTGCTCGGCGCCGATGCCGACCTTGTCGAAAAAATCAGCCCGCGCCTCGATCAATTTGGCATTCTGGCAATTATGGCAACCACCCCCTTCGCCCGCAAAATCAGCGTGGATGTTGGACGGGTTCATTATCACCGCTGGGTCTATGTCGGCAGTCAGGGCACAGATATTGCAGGCGCATACAGCGCCACGCCAATCCGCTCCAACCTTAAGCCTGCTGGCAAGACCTGGTTTGTGGGCGCAGGCGGTCCAATGGGACGAATGCACGTCCAGCGCGCAATTGAATTCTCAAACCCACCCTCCACCATTGTCTGCACCGATGTCAGCGACATGCGCCTGACTGAACTGTGCGATGCCTTTGCCTCCGATGCAAAAGCAAAAGGAATCGAATTCATCTGCCTCAACCCAATGAACAAAAGCGACTACGAAGCCAAAATGTCGGCATTCAAACAAACCGGTTTCGACGACATCGTTGTCCTGGCGCCGATTGCGCCGGTCATCGCAGACGCCGCAACCTACCTCGCCCCCAACGGCGTGATGAATGTCTTTGCCGGCGTTCCGCGCGGTACCATGGTCAACCTTGATTTAAGCGATACCTACCTGAACAACACACGCGCCATCGGACATTCCGCATCGTTGATGAGCGATTTCGAGTTGGTGCTGAACAAAACCAACAGCGGCGAATTATCTCCCAATCGTTCGCTGGCAGCTGTCGGGTCGCTGACCGCCGCCAAAGATGGACTGCAAGCCGTCAAAGACGCCGCGCTGGCTGGGAAGGTCGTCATCTATCCCAACATCAAAGAAATGCCCCTCACACGGCTGGAAGAACTCAAGGAAAAAATGCCTTCTGTGTACGCCAAGCTCAACCAACACGGTGAGTGGACAAATGAAGCCGAAGAGGAATTTTTGCGCTTGATGCTGCCGTAATTTTTTCAATGTCATTGCGAGGAGCGCTCCTGCTCTTCGCGACGAAGCAATCTCTATGTCACAGAAGATTGCTTCGGGCTAACGCCCTCGCAATGACATAACAGGAAATGGAGTATTTTTTATGGATAAAGTTCTACAAGATCGTATCGCGCTGGTCACTGGCGGCGCGCAAGGATTGGGGCAAGCCCTCTGCCAGCGATTGGCAAAAGATGGTTGCCACGTTGTCGTTGCAGACTTGAACGAAGAAAAAGCAATCCAAACTGCTGAAAGCATTACTGCATCCACAGACCGCCGCGCAATCGCCGTCAAAGTGGATGTGAGCGACGAAGCCCAGGTTGAAGCCATGGTCAATCGCTGTGTGCAGGAATTTGGGCGGCTCGATGTTTTGGTCGCCAATGCCGGCATCCTCATCGCCGAAGAGATCACCGAGTTCCCCGCTGAGAAATGGCGCGCCGTGATGAACGTCAATTTATTTGGCTACTTTCTGTGCGCCAAGCACGCCGCGCGGGTGATGAAAAAACAGAAGAGCGGCGTAATCGTTGAGATCAACTCGAAGTCGGGCAAGAAAAAAAACAGAAGAGCGGCGTAATCGTTGAGATCAACTCGAAGTCGGGCAAGAAAGGCAGTTTCAAAAACTCTGCCTACGCCGCCTCCAAATTTGGCGGCATCGGGCTGACCCAGAGCATCGCTCTTGAATTGGCTGAGTTCGGCGTGCGCGTCAATGCAGTCCTGCCGGGCAACATGCTCGATTCCCCGTTGTGGACGGAAGGTCCCAACTCGCTGTTCAAGCAATACGCCCGCAACCGCAAAATCAGCGAAGAACAAGTGCGCCAAATTTATATCGATCAGGTTCCGATGAAACGCGGCTGTACGTATGAAGATGTCTGCAATGTTGTGGTCTTCATGGCAT
>JFJP01000356.1_pt1 | contig 11227 bp, 11 predicted proteins | sample 431651 | NCBI WGS metagenome assembly JFJP01 (sample SAMN02602958, study PRJNA72255) | Microbial mat metagenome, whole genome shotgun sequencing project. | biome: fresh water; feature: sink hole; material: water; isolation source: purple microbial (photo- and chemosynthetic) mats found in... | reverse complement strand
CAGCCTTCTTCTCGTCCTTCTTGGGCTCAGCCTTCTTCTCTTCCAGGCTCAGGGCCTTCTTCTCTTCGGCCTTGGGCTCGGCCTTCTTGGCGGCCTTCTTCGCCTTAGGCTCAGCCTTGGGCTCCGCCTTCTTCTCGTCCTTCTTGGGCTCGGCCTTCTTCTCTTCCAGGCTCAGAGCCTTCTTCTCTTCAGCCTTGGGCTCGGCCTTCTTGGCAGCCTTCTTTTCGGCCTTCTTGGTTTCAACCTTGGCAGCCTCAGCCTTCTTGGGCTCGGCCTTCTTCTCCTCGGCGAAGGCGGGGCTGATCAGGGCAGCGGCCACCAGCAGAGCAGCAAGCTTGTTCATGTAATCTCCCTATTGGAATCCCGGCACGGCCGGGTGATGATCAAGCCTTGCAGGAATTACGCCGGAATTTAAGCAACAACAAATCAGCACTTAAACAACATCCATCCGCGTTGGGACTGTTGAAATATGCCACTTGTGGCAATTTGCGACACACCTCAAGCACCTTCTTCGGGACCGTCAGCCAGGCCTAAGTCCCGCAGTTTTCGGTAGAGCGTGGTTCGGTCCTTGCCCAGGATTTCCGCAATCTTGCTCTTCTTGTGCTGGTGCTTGAGCAGCACCTGGATGTACCGGCGCTCCAGTTCTTCGAGGGTCGGGAGATGATCCCAACCCTCGATGAGCTCAACCAAGGGCGTGGGAGCATGAGGAAGATTCGAAGGGCGGGACCGAAGTTCCTCCTTGATCTTGTCCGAGAAGTCTTCGGGAGTGATCTCGCGCCCTCGACTCAACTGAGTCAAATGCTCGATGACATTGGCCATTTCGCGAACGTTTCCAGGCCAACTGTAACGCTCCAACATCTGGCGGGCATCCGTCCGAATGCTGTAGTTCTGGGAATCCCGCTGGTTGCATTCAGCCAGGAAATGATCCAGCAATAGTGGGGCATCGGAGATGATCTTTCCGGTGTTCTCGTCCCGGGACCAGCGCTCGCGCACCGGTGGCACCCGAATCTCCACCACGCTGAGCCGGTAGTAGAGATCCTCGCGGAACTTCCCCGCCTTCACCATGGCCGAGAGATCTCTGTTGGTGGCGGCGATGATCCGCACGTCCACCTTTACAGTCTTGTTGCTGCCGACTCTGCGAACTTCTTGTTCCTGCAGCACCCGAAGGAGCCTGACCTGGAAACTGGGTGAGGTCTCACCGATCTCATCCAGAAAGATGGTGCCTCCGCTGGCCTCCTCGAAAAGCCCCTTCTTCTCGCTGATGGCCCCCGTGAAGGAGCCTTTGGCGTGACCGAAGAGCTCGGATTCCAGAAGGGTTTCGGTCATGGCGCCGCAGTTGATCGCCACAAAGGCCTGGTCGCGCCGGTCGCTGCTGGTGTGGATTGTGCGCGCCACCAGTTCCTTGCCTGTACCGCTTTCCCCGGTGATCAATACCGTGGTCTTGCTGTTCTGGAGGGAGGCGATGGTGCGGTAGACATCCATCATCTTGGGGCTCGATCCGATGATCACGCTGCGCTGGAGCTTGGGGGCCGTTTCCGGCGTCCGTCGCCCGTCCTTGCGCACAATGGCCCGTTTCACGAGCGTCTTCAGCTCTTCGTTGTTCCAGGGCTTGGAGATGAAATCAAAGGCACCCTCACGCACGGCCTCCAGGGCCTTTTCCAGGGTGCCAAAGCCCGTGAGCAGAATTGTCTCGACCCCGAGCGGTTTGGCGGCCCGCAGGAGATCCAAGCCATCGAGGCTGGCTTCCAGGTTGATATCCGAGAGCATCAGATCAAACCCGCCCTTCCCGAGATGCTCCAGAGCCTCCTCCGGTCGAGTGGCCTTTACAACCTCCAGATCCATCCCGACTTCTTCCTTGCTCAGCAGCAACTCCAGGAGATCGCAGGTTTCTCGGCTGTCATCCACTACCAGTACTCGGATCATGCGTTCACCTTTTTTTACAAGCCTACCCTAGGTCGGCCTGGATACCGCGATCCCAACAGCGTAATATTTGGCCTGCCAATCAAGGAGAAAAGTATGAAAAAAACCGTCAAGATCCTGCTCGCTGCGGCCGTTGCTGCGGTTTCCATGTACGCGGGTGATCTCACCATCGCCTTCAACAGCAAGGGCAAAGGGCCCATGGGTAGTAAGACTGATGGCATCGAAACCCACTACTACAGTTCCAAATTCCAGCGGATCAACAACGCCGGTTCCAAGACCGATACGCTGATCGACTATCAGACGCTTACCACCTACACCATCAACCACGGCAAGAAGCTCATCCAGAAAATGAGCTTTGATGATGCCATGGCCGCCATGGAGGCCATGCAAACCCAGATACCCGAGGGCCTCGGGGCCATGATGGGCTCTTTCTTTGGCGACCCCAACAATTTCAAGGTCGAGGAACTGGGCAAAGAGGTCATCGTTGAGCGCAGTTGCAAGAAGTACAAAATCACCGTGGGCAAGATGGTCTTCGAGAGCAGCAACGACCCGTCCCTGGTTCCCCCTATCCCCGCCGCCAGCTTTGCCAAGATGATGAAGGCCAAGGGTGCCCTGACGGCCGCAGCGGGCCCTATGGGCAAGAGCATGGCGCGTCTTTACGAGGAAATGAGCAAGATCAAGGGCTTGGCCCTGAAGACCAGCATGAGCGGCTTCATGGGCATCAACGTCAGCACCGAGGCCACCCAAGTGACTGAGGGACCCGTCGCTCCTGCCGTTTTCGAATTGCCTGCGGGTTACAAGACTGAAGACCTAGGCAAGCAGTTGCGAGAACAGGCCAGCAAGGGCCGCTGAAACCTCCCTTGTAGGTGAAAGGAGGCCCCGGAGCCTCCTTTCACCTACAATGAGAACCATGGCAACACCCCCTTCCCTTTCCTTTGAAAACGGCCTCGAGCGCCTTGAGACCCTGGTCCAACAGCTCGAAGGGGGAAGCCTGAGCCTCGAGGACGCCCTGCGGCGCTTCGAAGAGGGCATTCAACTCAGCAAGGAACTCCAGCAGCAGCTCGCAGACGCCCACCGGAAAGTGGAGGTTTTGAAGCAGAGTCTGGGAGGGGAATACCGAGCCGAGCCCCTAGAGGGAGAAAACGCGTGATTCCTGATTCTTCGACCATGGTCCAACAGGATCTGGCGCGCCTCGTACCCCTACTCGAAGCCAACCTTGTGACTCCCCTCCAGACCGGAGAGGCACCCAGAGTGGGCGCAGCCATGCGCTACAGTCTGGAGGCCGGGGGCAAACGAGTGCGGCCCGTGCTCTGCATGCTTGCAGCAGAGGCGCTCGGCAATCCCGGCGAAACGGCTCTTTCCTGCGCCATCGCCCTGGAGTACATCCACACCTACTCGCTGATCCACGACGATCTGCCCGCCATGGACGATGACGACTTGCGCCGCGGCAAGCCCACCTGCCATGTGGCCTTCGGCGAAGGCCAGGCCATCCTGGCGGGCGATGGCCTGCTCACAGAAGCCTTTTCAGTGTTGGCCGGGGACAACCGGCTACCGCCGGAGCGACGCCTCCTGGCGGTACAGATTCTTGCGGAGGCTGCAGGCTGGCGCGGCATGGTCGGAGGCCAGTCCCTCGACCTGGAGGGCGAGGAACTAACCCAGGCAGGTGAATCCTACGACCTCGATCACCTCATGCTCATCCACCGCCTGAAGACTGGCGCCTTGCTGCGTGCCTCCCTCGAACTGGGGGGTGCCGCCGCCGGGGGCTCCTCAGCGCAGCGGGAGGTTCTCCGCACGGCCGGTTCCGCCCTGGGTCTTGCGTTCCAGATCCAGGATGACATTCTCGACGCCACCAGCACGGCGGAGCAGATGGGCAAACGCGTCGGCAAGGATGAAGGCAAGGGCAAGATCACCTATCCCCTGCTGCTCGGCCTCGAAGGCGCCCGCGAGGCCTTGCAGGAAGCCACCGAACGGGCCATCAGCCACCTTGAAACCCTTCCGAACCCTGCCGCTCTCGTGGCCTGGGCGCGATTCTTGGCGGAGCGCCGGGCGTGAGTTCCTACCCTCTTCTCGATTCCCTGGCTGCACCGCAGCAGATCCGCCAGTTCTCACAAGGCCAGCTCGAACAACTCGCCGATGAAGTGCGCGGGTTCCTCATTGATTCCGTCAGCGAGACCGGCGGCCATTTCAGCTCGAACCTGGGCGTAGTCGAGCTCACGGTAGCCCTCTTCCACCATTTTGATTTCCTGATGGATCGCATCGTGTGGGACGTTGGACATCAGTCCTACCCGCACAAAATTCTCACGGGCCGCAAGGACCGCTTCCCCACCCTGCGCCAGCATCACGGCCTGTCGGGGTTCCTGAAACGGGAGGAGAGCCCCTACGACCACTTCGGTGCAGGCCATGCCAGCACCAGCATTTCCGCTGCCCTGGGCATGGCCATGGCGCGGGATCTGCAAAAGCAGGATTTCACCAGCATCGCTGTCATCGGCGATGGGTCCATGACGGCGGGGATGGCCTTCGAGGGGCTCAACCAGGCCGGATTCCTGGAAACACGCAAGTTCATGGTGATCCTCAACGACAACGACATGAGCATCAACCCCAATGTGGGTTCGCTCCAGGGCTACCTGAACCAGATGATCTCGGGTCAGTACTACAAACGTTGGCGAGATCGCATCGAAGGTGCCATCAAGTCCATCCCCGTGCAGAGTGTGAGCCTGCGCTTGGCCAAGGCCGCCAAGTGGAGCGAAGAATCCTTCAAGCGCATCGCCGTGCCTGGGCTGCTCTTTGAGGATCTTGGGTTCTGTTACATGGGCCCCGTGAAGGGTCACGATATCGGCGCCCTCACCAAGGCTCTCGCCGAGGCCAAGGAACGGATGCAGGAAGGCCCTGTGCTGCTGCACGTGCAGACTCAAAAGGGGTATGGGTATACGCCTGCAGAAAAGGATCCCCTCAAGTGGCACGGCGTGACGGCCTTCGACGCTGAAGCCGGCGAAATGATCAAGGCGGATCCTTCCAAAACCACGCCGCCTTCCTACACCCACGTCTTTGGTTCCACCCTCGTGGACCTGGCCCGCCAGGATGAGACGATTGTGGGCATCACCGCCGCCATGCTCGACGGCACGGGCCTGAACCTGCTGCAGAAGGCCATGCCCGAGCGCTGCTTTGATGTGGGCATTGCAGAACAGCATGCCGTCACTTTCGCTGCGGGGCTCGCCGTGCAGGGGATGCGTCCCGTTTGCGCCATCTACAGCACTTTCCTGCAGCGCGGTTTCGATCAGGTTCTCCACGATGTCTGCCTTCAGAACCTTCCCGTGACCTTCGCCCTGGACCGTGCGGGCATCGTGGGCGCCGATGGACCCACCCATCACGGGCTCTATGACCTTGCCTACCTGCGCTGCATGCCCAACATGGTCATCATGGCCCCCAAGGACGAGAACGAGCTCCGACGCATGCTCCTAACCGGCATTTATTCCAACCGGCCTGCCGCCCTTCGGTATCCCAGGGGCAACGGCCTTGGCATTCCCCTCGAAGATCCCATCACGCCGCTGCCGATCGGTAAGGCAGAACTGCTCCGGGAGGGAAGCGACCTCCTGATCGCCGCCCTCGGCTCGATGGTGGCGCCGGCCATGCACCTGGCCCAGCGACTCCAGGAGGAGGCACAGATCTCCTGCGCAGTCATCAACGCCCGCTTCGTGAAGCCACTGGACGAGGACCTGCTCACCCACTGGGCTCGACAGACCCAAGGTGTGGTCACCCTCGAGGAAGGCTGCGAGCCTGGCGGCTTTGGCGCGGCCGTCGCCGAATGCCTCTCCCACTCAGGGCTCAACCAGCCCTGGTTGTGCTGCGCGGTTCCCGACCACATCGTCCAACATGGCGACTCCCAGAGGCTCCTACACGAAGAAGGACTCAGCCCCGAAGCCCTCTTCGAACGGATCCAGGCATTCGGGCAGCGCGTCGGCCGCCAAGACTGAGACATTTTCGGTCCAAAAGCGTTCATCCCTCCTTGCCTGAATGCCGACAATTGTATAAGGTCAGGTCACCGTCATTTTTCTAAGTCCTCGATGGCCCTCGTCCTTGTTCGCAAGGAGATTTCGATGCTCTTCAAGCTGGGTCTAGCGATTTCTTTCGCCGCCACCGTCTCGGGCGTGGTTGGCCATGCCCAGGAATGGGAAGCCACCAAATCCGCCAAGGGCTGGTCCCGCTTCGATGCCACTGGCACCGCCACCTTTTATGACGCGTCGCAGCAGCAGCTGGTCACCTGGATGCAGGATGCGGGTGTCATGGGCACAGTGGATCTATCGAAGGCCGAGATGGTGCCGGAACGGTGGGTGGTCGATGATGACCGCATCTGGATCATGGCCGGGACGACCATGAAGCTCCTCAACAAGACCGGGCAGGTCCAGCGAACCGTAGACCTGCCCGCCGAAGTCAGTGATGTCGATTTCCTGCCCCCCAATGGCATCGCCATTTCCTACCGCACTCCCGCACCCTTAATCGAGCGAAGGGATATCAAGAACGGCAGCGAGGTGTGGACCTACGGCAAGAAGCCCAGGAAGGGTGAATACACCTCCCGGGCTCGGCACCGCATCCTTCGCAATGATGAGATGAATCTGGTCCTGGTCAGCAACGAGGATCTGACGGCCACCCTGATAGATGGGAAGAAAGGTGATCCCATCGGTCAGACCGTTTTCGCTTTCGGCGACGTGGCCGCACCGAGATTGGGGCCGGGGGACAGGGATCGGGGCGCCATTGCCTGGTGGTGGAGCAAGAGCGTGGCCTTCTCCGCAGTGCCATCATCGGCCCTTCCCAGCCTCCAGAAACAGGGCCTCCTCCTTGCCCGGATGGACTTCAGTGCCTCGACAATAGAATTCCTTGCCACGGGAGTCACGGAGGAATTCCAGCTCGCCGGGATCGTCGAGAACCGAGCCGCGCTCGTGGCCCCTAATGGTGGCCTTGTTTTCGTGTCGATCAAGTAAGATCGGGCCTCAGGCTGAAGCAAACACCTGACGGATATCCGTGAAAAGGCGGGCCAGTTCCTCCTCGGTCAGATCCAGGGGCACCTGCTGTTTCACTTCATCCTTGCGGTAGAAGGCAATGCGCTTGAGCACGACCTTATCCCGGGCAATGGAAATCTCGTTGAACTGGATCTGGGTGTCGTCCTTGTATGGCGGCAGGCTGCGGATCTGGATGTACATCCCCCGCCGATCGTGGTCCACGATCTCCAGCTGCTCACGGAGGTAGTTGACCTGCTGAGTAAGGCGCTCGGCCCGTGAACGCAGCTTGGCGAAACTCTGCTTCTTGGCCGACTGATGCTCAAGGCTCAAGTGCTCCAGTTCAACCTGGAGCCCCCGACGTCGAAGGGCCCCCTGGAGCAGTCCATTCCGCACGGGATCACCATCCTCGAAAGGTTCGAACCCCTGGAAGTCTCCAGGGAGGATGGTGTCGTCGTAGCGCTTGGCCTTCCTGGACATCTTCATGGCACCACCTTCACACGAACGAGACCCCCAAGGGGAAATTTATTCCTCTTTATCGTGACATTCCAAGAAGAAAATGAACCAGCCCCAGGGCTTTTAGGCGAGACGTGCCGAGAATATCAGGCAATTCCGCCCAGTTGTCGAGGGGCTTTCAAAATTAATATAAGTGCCAGTTCGGGCTCCGCGATCAATCCATGCGAACGGCCTTGGGCCAGCGCACCTTGTAGATCATTCGCTCCAAAGATCTCGAAAATGGCGTCCAATTGCCACTTCCAGCCTCTTCTCCTATGGCCCGGAACATGGATTCAAGCTTGCCGTCCAGGTCGTCCAGGTAGTGCAGCAGGAGCGCCTCGGGCGTCTTGGGCAGCACCGGCGACCCAAATTCCAGCTTGCCATGGTGGGCAAGAACGATATGCAGGATCTGCATCTTGAGTTCTTCAGGAAAATCAGGGATTCGCGCGATTTCCCGGGAAATCCACTCCGTCTCCATGGAGATATGCCCAATAAGATTACCGGCATCGGTGTACCCGAAACTGCGCTGATAAGACAACTCAGCGGTCTTGCCGAGGTCGTGGAGGAAGACCCCCGCCAGGACCAAGTCCCGATTCAGGGCCTGATAGTGCCCACAGGCCCGTTCCGCCATGGCCGAGACGGAGAGGGTGTGCTCCAGCAGACCGCCCAGGTAGACGTGATGCAGACTCTTTGCGGCGGGAGCCTTGGCGAAATCGGCCCGTACCTGGATGTTCTCCACCAGAAGCCCCTTGAGCAGCAAGCGAATCCAAGGGTCGCCCAGGGAATCGATGAGCCCGTCCAGCTCCGCCAGCATCTCCTCCACGGGGCGCTTGCTCATGGGAAAGAATCGCGCGAGATCCCCCACTTCTGCGTCCGGGGCGAACCGCACCTTTTCCAACCTCAATTGCTTGCGGCCCTGGAATTCTTCCACCTTGGCTTTGATTTTGACGAAAACATCCGAGGTGATGGCCTCGAAATCCCCTTCCACAGCCCGCAGATCCCAAAGGAACCCCTTCAGGTCACCGCTGGCATCCATGAGCTTGGCCTCCAGGTATTCGCCCCCGCTCCGACTGGTCTTGTAGGCGGCCTCGAAGGCCAGGAGGAAGCCGACAAAGGCATCCCCCGTCTGGAGATCCCGAATCAGTGGCTGGTCGGGCACGAGGCCTCCTTTGGTGAATCAGACGGGGTGTCTAGGCTTGGCCCGGACACCCCGTGAGGGAGCACGAGGGGGGACGCAGAGGGTGCGAAGCGACCGGGCGGTCCCCCCTCGTTCATGTCAATGGTCTGAAGGGCGCTTGGGGCGAGGGGCCATGGGGTCCTCGAAGGGGCCCTCATCAAATGGCATCAGTTTCTCCTCGAGCACTTCCACGAAGGACCATTGATCCGACTTGGCCACGCCCACCTCGGGCAGACCCAGGATGCGCACCTTCAGCAGGCGGTTGAAGACCGGGAAATCGAGCTGATCCCCGGCCTTCACCTCGAAGCTGGCCTTTCGCGGCGCGCCGTTCACCCGCACCATGCCTTCGTCGCACAGTTCCCGCGCCATCTCCCGCCGTTTGAGCAGGTGAGTCTTCTTGAGAAAGAGGTCCAGACGCACGCTTATCCCTTCAGGATCGTTTCCTTGGGCACCAGGTAGCGGACATTGGCCCGGACCCGCAGGCCTTGCAGGTAGTTCTGGATGGCGTTCTGGGCCTTGGGCTCCTGGAGCTTCTTCAGGATCTCCGGCTTCACGTCTGCAAAGGGCCTCACCATGTCGTTCTCGGCGGCGATGAGCTGGATCAGGTAGATGTCCTTGTCCGTCTCAATGGGGCTGGAAACCTGGTCCGGCTTCATGGAGAGGGCCGCCTGCTCGATGGCCGCCCGCATCAGGCCCTTGCCGATCCAGCCGAGATCCCCGCCCGTCGCCTTGCTGGGGCTCACGGAGTGCTCCTTGACCATTTCCTCGAAGGTCTTGCCACCCCGGAGGGCCGCCTGGATGGCCTCGAGCTTGGCCTTGGCGGCTCCTTGCTCCTCGGCCGTGGCACCCTTGGCCAGCACCAGCTCCCGAATGCGGAAGCGCGTGGGCATCCGGTATTCATCCTTGTGATCCTCGTACCAGGCCCGCAGTTCCTGGTCCTCGATGGCGATCTTCGAATACACATCCTTGCGCAGGACTTCCTGCTGGGTGATCTGCTGCTTCTGCTGCTTGATCCAGTCCGGCAGGCCAATGCCCACACTGCCCTTGAGAGCCTTTTCGAAGTCCGCATCCGTGGCGAAGTTGTACTGCTTCTTCATGTCCTCGACCACCGAGCGCATGTAGTCCTCGGGGATCGCGATACCTACCTCGGTGGCCTTGTCCTCCAGGATGAAGGCATCGATGAGCCCCTGAAGGGTCTTCTCCCGGGCATCTCGCAATTTTTCGTCCAGCTCCTTGCCGCTGAACTGACGATACAGGGCGGCCGATTCCTGCTCCACCGCCTGCTGGAAAGCCCGGCGGGAGATGATGTGGCTGTCCACCACCACCAGGATCTCTTCTCGCACCTCGCTTGCGGCGAAGGCAACAACGGGGATGGCCGCGAAAAGGAACTTCCTCATTTCTGAGCCCCACTCTTCTTGGTGGATTTGGATTTGGGTGCGGCGGGCTGGGAAGGCATCGGAGCCCCTCCATCCTGGAATCCAACGATCTTCTTGAGCCCATCAACGTAGGCCTGGAAGACCTCATCCTGCCTCGCGGCCTGGGCCTTCTGCTGGGCCTGTTCCTTGGCCTTCTCGAAGGGTGGAATCTCCGAGGCGTTGCGCTTCTCCACCTGGATCAGGTGGTAACCGAAGGTGGTCTTTACGGGCGCGCCAACCTTGCCCAGCTCCTGGCTGCGAACCGCCGCATCGAACTCGGGCACAAAGGAACCGTAGGTGATGTTCTCGTAGAGCCCCCCCGTCTTCTTGCTTCCGGCATCATCGGAAAATTCCTCGGCCACCGCCTCCCAGGTCTTCCCATCGGCCAGCGCCTTCGCCGCAAGCCCTATCCGGGCCTTGGCTTCCTCTTCGGTGGGCGCATCCTCCTTGGCCTTGGGACTGCCCTTGATGCCCACCAGGATATGCCGGGCATTGAAGGATTCCGGCGTCTTGAACTTGTCTGGATGCTTGTCGTAGTAGGCCTTCACGTCCTCGTCCTTGAGGGCGAGGCGGCCCCGCAGGGTCTCACCATCCCGGGTCAACAACTCCTGCACGAGCACCTGCATCTCCATCAGGTCCATCTTGCGGCGGAAGTCCGGGTGTTTGTCGAGACCTTCCTTGCGCGCGGCAGCCTGCATCACCTTCGTGTCCAGGAACTGCTTTCGGTACTGTTCCATGGCGCCTTCGACGATGCCCATCTGCATGCGCTGCTGGGGATTGAGGGCCAGGGACAGGAAGAGCTCGAAATCGGATTCGCGCACCGGGCGCCCGCCGATGTGGGCAAGGATCTTGTCCTCCTTGACGGCAGCAGGCACTGGGGTGGTCGCAGGGGCAGGAGTCTTGGCTCCAGGGGCCGGGGCCTGGGCAGCCAGGACAGCGGTGGTGAGAGCGATCAGGGCATCACGAAACATGGAATTCCTTGTGAAGTTCGGTTAGCTGCGGCGACCGCCGAGCAGGCGCATGAGGGAGAGGAGAATGTTGTAAAGGCTAACGAACAGGGAGAGCGCGAACCCGGCGGGATCACTGGTATCGCCGGTGCGCAGCATGTTGGAGGTGTCATAGAGGATCTTGGCGGAGCAGGCGATCACCGCCACGCCAGCCGCGATCAGCCCCAGGGTCTCCAGGTGGAAGATCGCGCCAATGAGCGAGCCAAAGAACATGATGCCGAT
>JFJP01005946.1_pt1 | contig 11228 bp, 15 predicted proteins | sample 431651 | NCBI WGS metagenome assembly JFJP01 (sample SAMN02602958, study PRJNA72255) | Microbial mat metagenome, whole genome shotgun sequencing project. | biome: fresh water; feature: sink hole; material: water; isolation source: purple microbial (photo- and chemosynthetic) mats found in... | reverse complement strand
GTATCAAAGACTACCCATATGGGCTATATGCGCTAACCTGAGTCGGTTATAGACGGTTTGCGCGCGATTGCGCCAAATACGGTTTGTGATGACAGCCATGTCCGGCTGAGCGCTTCAAGTGTGTTTCTGGCGCTTGTGGCAGTATGAAAATTCAGTGAAACAGGTGCTATGTTCAGTGTTATCCCTTTGGAAAAATTGGTCTGCCCGTTGGGTGGACAGGTCGTCGAGTTGCAGCAGTTGGATTACGACTCGGGTGGTATGAGCTTGCTGCGCACCCGCATCCGGGAAAGAAGCCGGTTTACCGTGTTTGAGATCGACCCAGGTATTGCACGTCAGTGGGGCGAGGCGCTACTGCGGTGGGCTGACACACAACCACAGCCGACGGTTGCGCCTGCTGCAAGTGGCCAGCCGGAGTTGCCATGAACACCATTGAGGTGGGGTGCGATCAGCCCCTCGATGTGCTGTTTTCGCTGGAAGGTCAGGCGTTGCCGCTGGATCATGCGCAGGCGCTGCAGACTGCCCTGTGTTGTTTGTTTCCCTGGCTGCTCACTGATGCGGTAGCGGCCGTGCTGCCGCTCAAGCTGGTGGCAGGTGATGGCGGGCAAAGTCTGGTGTCCAAACGCAGCAAGCTGATCTTGCGGGTTCAGCACAGTCGCCTGCCGGATTTGATTGCGGCCAGCGGGGTGGTGTTGTCGGTGGCGGACTGCGCATTGCGCCTGGCAGATCCTCACCCACGTGAATTGCAGCCCCACGCTACTTTGTACGCTTACAAGGTGGCTTCGTCGGGCGAAGGCGAGGCGGCCTTCATGGAGTCAGTCAATCGCGATCTGGCGCAATTGTCGATTCGGGGGGAACGGGTGTGTGGCAAGCGTGGACAAATGACGGTCGCTGGCCACATGCTGGAAACCTATAGTTTGATGCTGCATGGCTTGCCGCCCGATCAGTCGATGCGGCTGCAACAGTTTGGTTTGGGTAAGCACCGGTTGCTGGGTTGCGGGGTTTTTGTGCCCCACAAGTCAGCGGCAGCGGTGTAATTTTTTTATTTATTGAAATGGAGATTGAAGAATGAGCTACAACATTGGCGGTGTGGAATACGAAGCTGACGACCAGGGCTATCTGGTTGAACCCTTGTTTGATGACGAAGCAGTGCGTGTAATCGCCGCAGCTGAGAGCATTGAACTCACGGATGCGCATTGGGAGGTTGTCAACTATCTGCGCGACGAGTTTCGCGAGCATGGCCACACACCCAATTTCCGCGCCATGCTGAAGGGTTTCGCTGCCATTCGGCCCGAGGTGGACAGCAAGTACCTGTACGATTTGTTTCCCGTTGGTCCGGCCAAGCAGGGCCCCAAGGTTGCTGCTTTGCCGCAGCCGCTGGGCAAAGGCGGCTATTAATTTTTTAAAGAGTCAACGTGGCCAAAATTCGCATCAAAAGCCAGTGGTTCAAACCCGGCGCTGACAAAACGCCCGAGCAAACCGCCAGCGCCATGGCTTTCATCGCCTGGCGTGTGGCGCAAAACATGCTCAAGCAAATGCGGGTAGCCAACTTTGACATTGACATCGGTGCCCAGTACTTCGCCTTTACCCGCGAAGTGCTGGTCTTCCTGACCCAGGTGATTGACCGCATGGCGTACCAGCGCATGGATGGGGCGGCGCGTGCGGCATTCATCACCGCGCTGGTCAAGCGTGTGGCCGAAATTTTGGAAGAAAACGAGGACCGCTTGCTGGGTGAGCCGGCAGCTGGTCAAGTCGGCTCGTTTGAGCAGTTCATTGACCTGTTCAACGAGCTGGCCGACCATTACGCAGACTTCGGCTTTGATGCGCAAGGGCCGGACTTTGACTTTGTTCGCTACCTGGGCTATCGCATCGAACTGCTGATGCCTAAAAAAGACCAACGTTGGGTGCTGGATCAGGTCATGGCGGCCGAGGTGCCTGACGCGGTCGCGTACCTGCAAAAAGCCCTGGAAGGCGTGCTCTCGACCGAGCCGCGTCCAGTGCGACCAGCGCGGGCCGCGCGAGCCAGCGCGCTGGGTGAATAAAACCTACACGGATGAATATGTCGCCTTTTGACCTGCAGGCCGATGCCCCCTACCAGGCCTGGCGCACTGCCAAGTTGGCCAGTTGCCCGGTAACGGCAGACGACCTGGTGGTGGATATTGCTGACCCACGCGCCCTGACAGTGGCAGAAAAACAAAGCCTGCTGGCGCGCTGTGCCAGCGCCAACATGGTGATTTACCGCAGCCCGGTGCTGGGTGAAGACAAAAACATTCCACGCGCTTTGGGTAAACAGCTGGGCCTGCACCAGCTCGACGGCAACTGGCTGGCCGACGAGGACGGCATTTCGCCGGTTGCCGTGTCTCAGCCACCGGGCCAGCGTGTGGCCTTCATCCCCTATACCAATCGGCCGATCAAATGGCATACCGATGGCTACTACCAGCCGCCCGAGCGCAATATTCGCGGCATGGTGCTGCATTGTGTGCGCGCTGCAGCTGTGGGTGGCATCAGTGCCGTGATGGACCACGACATGGCCTACATGGCCCTGCGCGATGCCAACCCAGATTGGGTGCGCGCGCTGATGCAACCCGATGCCATGACCATCCCTGAACGCGAAGACGATGACGGCATTGCCCGAGCTGCGCAAAGTGGTCCGGTTTTTTCGGTGGATGCAAGTAGCGGGGCACTGCACATGCGCTACACCGCGCGTACCCGCAGCATTGAGTGGCACGATGATGCTGTAACGCATGCCGCTGTTGCCTTTTTGGCGCAATTGCTCGACAGCGACAGCCCGCACATTTTTCGTCTGCAACTGCAACCCGGCATGGGCCTGCTGTGCAACAACGTGCTGCACGACCGCTCCGGGTTTACCGACGATCCCGCCAGTCCGCGTCTGCTGTATCGTGCGCGTTATCTTGATCGCGTCAGTGAGCCTACCTTTGTCAGTCCGTTGGCTGATGCTGTTGTTTAGATTGAAATTGGCTTCTAGCCCTTATTTAGATTGCGCTGCTAGCTATTAATATTATAGTGAGTACATGACATGACCCATCAGGTAAGCGTTTGGCGCGCCGCTCAGCTGGTGGGTGTGGCGCGCGGCGTGTTGCAGCAGCAGGTGCGCTCTGGGGTGCTGGCGCTCAATGACGGTATGGTGTCCACCGAAGTGCTGCTGCAGTTGTACCCCGGGGCCCGGATCGAAGAATCAGGCTTGCTGGAGCGCGTCACACAAATCCGAGATGAAGCCTTTGGCAAGCGCGTGCGCGAGCGCTTGCTGCCCAGCCAAGAGGTGCTGTCGCAGCGGCTGTTTGCCCTAAGTCAGGAACTCGGTGATGTGCGCCGCCATATGCAGCGCTACCACGAACTGGTTGTGGCGCTGCAAAAGTCAGTGCGTGATCAGGTCAGCCGCAGCTCGGGCGATGCGCAATGGCGTGTGCTGGAGCAACAAGTGACGCATGGCCTGGCGCGTGTGCTGGGCACCGACTCAGTGGATTTGCTGGAAGTGATGGACGATATGTTGAAAGTCATGACAGCACAGGTCACAGTTCACCCCAGCGGGCATCAGTTTGCAGTCGAGGGCCATTCCAACCTGCTGCAAGCCGGCTTGCAGGCAGGGCTGCGGCTCAACTATGGCTGCGGCAACGGCAGCTGCGGCATGTGCAAGGTGCGGGTGATTTCTGGCGACGTGGTGAAAACCCAGCACTACGACTACCCGTTGTCCGAAACCGAAAAATCCCAGGGTTACACGCTGATGTGCTGCCATACCGCCGGCAGCGGCGAGTTAACACTCGAAATGTTGGAGGCTGGTGGCCCGCAAGACATTCCCGATCAGGAGATCGTCGCCAAAGTACGAGCGGTTTCGGCGCTGGGTATCAACACCCGGTTGCTGCATTTGCAAACCCCGCGCACCCATCGCTTGCGTTTTTTGGCTGGTCAATGGGTGTCGCTGGGCTGTTCTGCGCCAGACCAGGAAGACGTGCAGGCCTTCTATCCGGTCGCCAGTTGCCCATGCGATGACAGAAACCTGCTGTTTTTTATTGCCCGCGACGAGACGGATCGGTTCGCCCAGCAGGTGTTTTCTGGCAATCTGCAAGCTGGTCAGGCGGTCACCGTGCGTGGCCCAGAGGGCAGCTTTGTGCTGTCTGAAAGCTATCGTCCGCTGGTGTTTGCCGCCTGCGATCTGGGTTTTGCGCCCATCAAGAGCCTGATCGAACACGCCCTGGCGCTCGATGCGGTGCCCTCCATTTCACTGTTCTGGCTGGCCATGCGCCCTGACGGGCATTTTCAGAACAACCTGTGTCGTGCCTGGTCGGAAGCGCTGGACAATTTTGAGTACGAACTGGTGTCGGCTTCCGATGTGGTGGCCGGTGCCAGCCATATTGCTCAGGCCATGCGCGCTGACCTGTTTGACATTGATTGTGATTTTTACCTGTGCGGACCGGCTGAATTCGTCCGCACACTCAACGACGATCTGCGCATGGCGGGTGTGCCTGCCGCGCAAATCTTCAAGCAGGAGTTGTAATGCAAGCTACAGCAGATACCCCGGACATGGCGCTGCCCGATTGCGCGGGTGGCGAGTCGTTTGCGCTGATGGTCATGGGCCACAGCATGATGCCTGAGTTTCTGGAGGGTGAAATCATCATCATCGAGCCTGAAGGCCTGGCGCGCGATGGCTCGTATGTGCTGGCCTGGCACAAGGAAGAATGGACTTTCCGGCAACTGGTGCGCAACGGTGAGGGTTGGCTGTTGCACCCGCTGAACCCGGCGTTTGCCGACGAGGCGCTGATCAGCATGGCCGATGTGCGCGGTGTCATCATCCAGAAAGCGCTGCCCGGGCGGCGCAAAGCCTCCAAGTTTTACGTTTGACGTTTCCTTGCAAAACCTCTGACTCGTTTTTTACCTATGCCCTATTACATTTATTCGATCAATCCTGGTGCGCAACTGAAAAAGCTGTGCGACTACGCGTCTTTCAGCGAAGCCTCGGCGCAAGCCAAGACGATGCGGGCGCAGCAGCCGTCCAAAACACTTGAAAAAATCAAGGTGATCTTTGCCGACAACGAGTTGCAAGCTGAAGACTTGTTGTTGCAAGTGCGCATCGCTGGACCCAAAGGCGACGATTGAGCTTGACTCAACATGGACGAGACCGCCTACCACAGTGCCCGGCAGGCGATTGCTACGCCGCCTTGCGTATTTGCACGCGCCCTTTTGTCGGCTTGTGCGCAATGTGAGTTGTCGCGACGGACCGCGCTGGCCGAGCGCGAAGTCGTTACCTGTTCATCGCCCGTGGCGCACATCAACTGCGTCACCCTAGATAGCTTGTTGCGCGAGCGGGCCTTCTTTGCGCTGCGCTTGCCACGTCAAAACGAGCCAATCGTCCACGCCAAAGTCATGAAGCTGCATTGCGGTGGCTTGCGTGGTGTGCAAGCCGCCCTGCATGCGCCGCTGCCCGATGTGCACCACATGGTGCAACTCGCGATGCAAGACGGGGCCAGCCTGCTTGATTTGCCGTGGGCCGACATTGTGGCGAGCGCATCGGCCTGGCAACTGCGCCAGCGCAGCGCACCCGCCTAACTGCCCTGGTCTCGCGACCGACCACCCAGAATTATGAAACGCAGCGTTAGATGCGGCATCCAGCCGCATTCAAAGCGGCAGGATGCCGCTTCTACTGAGGTGTTTCACGTTAAAGCTCTTCGTCGGCCAAGCTTTGGATGCCCATGCCAGCGAGAAGCTGAGCGGTTTCAAACAAAGGCAGCCCCATGATGCCGGTGTAACTGCCATTCATCTTGCTGATGTAAGCCGCAACCCTGCCCTGCACCGCATAGGCTCCGGCTTTGCCCATCGGCTCGCCGGTTGCCACATAGGCCTGAATTTGGGCGGCCGTCATGGGCGCAAACGTCACCCGTGAGATGGACACGGCCTGCTGCCGCCGCGCTGGCGTGCCCAATGCCACTGCCGTCAACACCCGGTGCGTCTTGCCCGACAGGGTGGTCAGCATGTGGGCCGCATCGACACCATCTGCGGGTTTGCCCAGAATCACGCGCCCAAACGCCACGGTGGTGTCTGAGCACAACACCGGTGCTGCCGGCAAACCACGCCTGAGCTGGCGCGCCAGTGCGGCATCCAGTTTCAGCTGGGTCACCCGTTTGACGTAGGCCAGTGGCACCTCATGCGGTAGCACAGCTTCCAGGCTTTCAGTATCTTCACTGGCATCGGGCAGCAACAATTCATAAGCCACCCCCAGCTGTTGCAGCAATTGCTGGCGCCGCGGGCTTTGCGAGGCGAGGTAAATAAAAGGGGTCATGTCACTCCCGGTGGTACGGGTGGTTGGCGTTGATCGACCAGGCCCGGTACAGTTGCTCAATCAATAGCACGCGAACAAAGGCATGCGGCAGCGTCAGGTCAGACAGGCGAATGCGCTCGTGCGCGGCTTGCCGAAAAGCCGGGTCAAGTCCGTCCGGGCCACCAATCACCAGCGCCACATCGTCACCCGACAGTTGCCAATCGGCGAGTTTGCCCGCCAGTGCCATGGTGGTCAGTGCCGTGCCACGCTCATCGAGCGCCACCACGCGGCAGCCTTTGGGAATGGCGGCTTCGATGCGCGTGCGCTCGGCGGCCAGCAAGGTTTCCAGTGATTTGGAGGCACGCGGCTCGGTTTTGACGGCCTTCAGTTCCACCTTGATTTCGAACGGAAAACGCTTGGCGTAGTCGTCCCAGGCGGTTTGTGCCCAGTCAGGCACCCGCTGACCGACCGCTACCACAGACAAGCGCATCGGCTTCAGGCCTTGCGCGCTGCTGGTTTTCTGGGTGCGGCTGATTTGCCGACAGACTTTTTGACTGCTGGCTTGGTTGGCGCATTCACCACCAATGTGCGGATGCGTGGCTTGGCCGCAGGTTCAGCATCAAATTGCCCTGTAGATCGCTTGGATGTAGCGCGAGTAGCTGCTGTTTTTGTAGCAGCCGCCTTGGCATCTTCGGCCTTCTTCATTTGGGCACGGGAGGGAAAAGCCTCTTCCACGCCCTTTTTCGCTGCGCTGGAGCGGCGCAGGCTAGCGGCTGGTTTCGCCGCTTCTTTGCCAGTGGCTGGCTTGGCAGCGCCGACCACCGGCTTGACGGCACCCAATTTCAGCCGTATCGGCTTCTCGCCCCACAATTCCTCAAGGTTGTAATAAGTGCGGTAGGCCGGCTGCATCACATGCACCACGGCTTGCCCGCAATCGACAATGATCCACTCGCCGTTGCCTTCACCTTCGACGCGCGGCTTGCCAAAACCGGCTTCACGCACCGCATCGACCACGCTGGCAGCCAGCGCCTTGGTTTGCCGGTTGGAGGTGCCAGAGGCCACAATCACCCGCTCAAACAGTGACGACAAATGTTCGGTGTCAAACACCACAATGTCCTGCGCCTTGACATCTTCCAGCCCATCCACAATAGCGCGCTGGAGTTTTTGCACGTCTTTCTTTTCCAGGGTTTTGCCCGCTGGTTTGCCTGTTGGCGCAGGCGCTGTTTTCAAAGCGGCCTTGGCCCCCGGCATTGCACTGGCTGCGGCCAGAGCCTTGGCTGCAGGCTTACGTACTGCCCGGCCAGCCGCCAGGTTCTGCGGTGCGGTCGCTGCACCCGTCTTTTTGGCAACAGCGGCTTTGGCCGGTGCTTTGTTCGTGGCTGGGGCGGCCGTTTTGGCAGCAGATTTGGCGGCAGTTTTGGTGGGTGCTTTGGTAGTCATCAAACAGTTTGGTAAAGGTGGTGGTCGGCAATATAACGCGCAACCGGCTGGCACACCAGATCGCTGACGTTTTGGTTGGCAGCAATCCGGGCGCGGATGTCGGTGGCGCTGATGTCGAGCGTGGGCATATTCAGGTGGAGAAATTTGACCGGGCTTGCATTTTCTGCATTGAATTGATCTGTAGCCCTTGTTGGGTCTGCGCGGAAAGCTACGCATATTGTAGCGCATTGCAAAATCTCCTGCCAGCGCTTCCAGGTCGGCAGCGCATGCGCCTGGTCAGCTCCGATGATCAGAAACCATTGGGCCTGTGGCGCGGCAGTTTGGAGTTCGTGCAGCGTGTCGATGGTGTAACTCGGGCCGGTGCGCTTTGTTTCGCGGCTATCCACACTTGTTTTGGACAAGTCGCCAAAAGCCAGTTGCACCATTGCCAGCCGGTGCTGCGCTGCGGACAGCACGCGTAGCTTGTGCCAGGGCTGGCCGGTTGGAATGATCCGCAGCTCATCGAGTTGCAGTTGCTCTACAGCGGTTTGTGCCAGCGTTTGATGTGCCAGATGCGGCGGATCAAAGGCTCCGCCCATCACGCCGATGCGCCGGCTGGCCGGTATTGGCATCAAAGCCAATCCTTGCGCACCAGAAATTGGCTGTACAGCGCGGCCTCGGGCGTGTCGGGCGCGGGTGCTTGCTGGTAGGCCCAACTCACCAGCGGCGGCATCGACAGCAATATCGATTCGGTGCGGCCACCCGACTGCAAGCCAAAATGTGTGCCCCGGTCCCACACCAGGTTGAACTCCACATAACGACCACGCCGGTAAAGCTGAAAATCGCGTTCGCGCTGCCCGTAGGGTATGTTCTGGCGTCGCGCCACAATCGGCAGGTAGGCCGCTAGAAACGCATCACCCACCGACTGCATCAGCGCCAGGCTTTGCTCGGGGCCTAGCTCCGAGAAATCATCAAAAAAGATGCCGCCCACGCCACGCTGCTCGTTGCGGTGTTTGAGGTAGAAGTACTCGTCGCACCAGGTCTTGAAGCGCGGGTATTTGTCGTCGCCAAACGGCTGCAGGGCGGCTTTGCAGGTCTGGTGGAAATGCACCGCGTCTTCGGCAAAGCCGTAATACGGGGTCAGGTCCATGCCGCCGCCAAACCAGCGCACCGCTGTGCCATCCGGCGCAGTGCTGGAGATCATGCGCACGTTCATGTGGACCGTGGGTACATACGGGTTGCGCGGGTGAAACACCAGCGACACGCCCATCGCCTCAAACGGTGCACCGGCCAATTCGGGGCGGTGCTGGGTGGCAGATGGCGGCAGACGCGGGCCGCTGACGTGCGAGAAGCCGCAGCCAGCGCGCTCAAAGATCGGCCCGCCTTCCAGGATTTGCGTGATGCCGTGGCCTTGCAGCAGCTCGCCCGGCGGCTTTTGCCAGGCGTCGGTCAGAAACGCCGTGCCGTCGATGGCGCTGATGGCGCTGGTGATGCTGGCTTGCAACTGGCGCAAGTAGGTGCTGACGGTCATTGAATCACCTTTGGACGGATGATGGCACTCAGATTCTCCGGCACACTACTCATAATCCCACGTTCTTTATAGCGCGGTATCCAATGTCAGTGCGGTACTGCATGCCATCAAAGCGAATGCCAGAGGTGATTTCGTAGGCGCGCTGTTGCGCCTGGCGCACGCTGTCAGCCAGTACCGTGACGCACAACACGCGCCCGCCAGCGGTCGTCAGCACGCCGTGATGTTGTGCTGTACCCGCATGAAATACCAGTGCGTCGTCGGTCTCGGCGGGCAAGCCGCTGATGACATCACCTTTGCGCGGGGCGGCTGGGTAGCCATGCGCGGCCAACACCACACCCATAGCGGTGCGGCGGTCCCATTCCAGCTCGATCTGGTCGAGCTTGCCGTGCGGTCCGGGTTCGGTGGCGGCCAGCATCACATCAACCAGATCGGTTTTCAGACGCATCATGATCGGCTGGGTTTCGGGGTCGCCCATGCGGCAGTTGAATTCGAGGGTTTTGGGCTTGCCTTGCGCGTCGATCATCAGGCCGGCATACAAAAACCCGGTGAAGGGAATACCGTCTTTTTCCATGCCACGCACCGTTGGCAAGATGATGTCGCGCATGGCACGCGCATGCACATCAGGTGTCACTACCGGCGCGGGTGAATAGGCACCCATGCCACCGGTGTTGGGGCCAAGGTCTGCATTCAGCAAACGCTTGTGGTCCTGGCTGGTGGCCAGCGGCAGCACGTTTTTGCCATCGACCATGACGATAAAGCTGGCTTCTTCGCCCTGCAAAAACTCCTCAATCACCACCTGCGCGCCGTCTGCGTTGTGGCTGATGCCCAGCGTGTTGTCGAGCAGCATGAAATCAACGGCCGCGTGTGCCTCAGGCAGCGTCAGCGCCACCACCACACCCTTGCCAGCCGCCAGCCCATCGGCCTTGACCACAATCGGCGCGCCTTTTTGATCAATATAGGCGTGGGCGGCAGACGGGTCAGAAAACGTCTCGAACTCCGCCGTTGGAATGCCATGGCGCTGCATGAAGGCTTTGGAAAACGCTTTCGAGCTTTCCAGTTGCGCGGCCGCTTGCGTCGGGCCAAAAATCCTCAGCCCGTGCTTGCGAAACTCATCGACGATGCCTGCTGCCAGCGGCACCTCGGGGCCGACCACCGTCAGCACCACCTTTTGTGCCAGCGCCCAGGCGCACAGTTCTTTGGTATCGGTGATCGGCACATTCTCAAAACGTGGGTCAAGCGCCGTGCCGCCATTGCCGGGGGCGATGTAGATTTTGTGGGTCTTGGGCGACTGCACCAGCCGCCAGGCCAGTGCGTGTTCGCGGCCACCGCCGCCGACAACAAGAATTTTCATGGGGTGTCCGAGTCCAGCTCGGCGTTGTGATACACATCCTGCACATCGTCGAGGTCTTCCAGCGCGTCGAGCAGCTTTTGCATGCGCGCGGCATCGTCGCCGGTGACTTCTATCGGGTTTTCCGGGCGCATCGTCACCTGCGCATCGTCGGGTGTCAAACCAGCAGCTGTCAGTGCGTCTTTGACGGCTTCAAAGTCAGCCACCGGGGTGATCACCTCAATGGCACCGTCTTCGTCGCTGATCACATCGTCGGCACCGGCTTCCAAGGCAATTTCCATCACCCGGTCTTCACTGGCACCCGGCGCAAAAATGATCTGACCGCAGTGCTTGAACTGGAATGCCACCGAACCCTCGGTGCCCATGTTGCCGCCAAACTTGGAAAACGCATGGCGCACCACAGCCACTGTGCGCACCTTGTTGTCGGTCATGGTATCGACAATGATCGCCGCGCCGCCAATGCCATAGCCTTCGTAACGGATTTCTTCGTAGCTAATACCGTCGAGCGACCCAGTGGCCTTGTCAATGTTGTACTTGATGCGGTCAGCGGGCATGTTGGCCGCCTTGGCGCGGTCAATTGCCAGGCGCAGGCGCGGATTGGTGGACAAATCGCCGCCACCGGCGCGCGCCGCCACGGTGATTTCACGGATGATGCGGGTCCA
>JFJP01040796.1_pt1 | contig 11229 bp, 9 predicted proteins | sample 431651 | NCBI WGS metagenome assembly JFJP01 (sample SAMN02602958, study PRJNA72255) | Microbial mat metagenome, whole genome shotgun sequencing project. | biome: fresh water; feature: sink hole; material: water; isolation source: purple microbial (photo- and chemosynthetic) mats found in... | reverse complement strand
CAATTAATATTTCAAAAGAATATAGCGAAAACCAAAAAGATTCGGTGAAAGTTGTAAAAATTATTACAAAGACAATTAATTCTGAAATAGCGGGAAATATAAAAAAAGAAGTAGAAATAACGGAAGAAAATGGCAAAAAAATTATGAAAATTAAAACAACCGATGCCAACGGAATCGTTACCGAAGAAATTAAAGAGCTAAAAGATGAAGACCAAAAAGACGTAATTTGGATAGAAAATAGCTCAAATTCAGACAAAAAGCAACTTAAAAAAGAGGTTAAAATAATCGAAAAAAACGGAAAACAAATTATAAAAATAAAAACAACCGATGCCAACGGAATCGTTACCGAAGAAATTAAAGAGCTAAAAGACGAAGACCAAAAAGACGTAATTTGGATAGAGAATAGCTCAAATTCAGACAAAAAGCAACTTAAAAAAGAGGTTGAAATAATCGAAAAAAACGGAAAACAAATTATAAAAATAAAAACAACCGATGCCAACGGAAACGTTACCGAAGAAATTAAAGAAATAGAAAATATTGGAATAGAACATTCTAGCGAAAAAAAGAACAAAAAAAAGCCACAAATTCACGAGCAAAACGTGTTTTTGTGGCTTTTTTTTAACAAGTTCACGCATTAAGATTAATAAAAGTCAATACGTGAATACTAAGTGATAAGCTTTTATTTATCAAAATATTAGATTATATTTTTCAGTTTGTCATTATTAAAGTCAGAGACTAAAAAATCAATATTTGTCATCTATTTTATAGTAAAAAGAAGTTATTTTACAATTAAAACAAAATTGATTTTTTAGAAAAAACAAAATAACAAAAACAAACATGAAAAGACTTGAAAATAAAGTAGCTATAATTACTGGAGGTGCTGACGGCTTAGGAAAAGCAGGTGTTGTAAAATTTATTGCAGAAGGCGCAACTGTAATTATTTGGGACTTGAACGAAAAAAAAGGAAACGAAACTCTTGCCGAATTAAATGGCAAACCTGTTGAATTTATGAAAGTCAATACGGCTGACTTTTCGGCAGTACAAAATGCAACTGCCCAAGTTATAAGCAAATACGGGCAAATAGATATTCTAGTAAACAATGCCGGAATTACACGCGATGCTACATTCAAAAAAATGACCATCGAGCAATGGCAGCAAGTTATCGACGTGAATTTAACTGGCGTATTCTACTGTACCAAAGCAGTTTCGGAGCATATGTTGGCAAAAGGTTATGGTCGAATTATCAACACTTCGTCGGTAGTAGCTCTTTATGGCAATTTTGGACAAACAAACTACGTAGCAAGCAAAGCCGGACTCATCGGAATGACAAAAACACTAGCTAAAGAGTTGGGTAGAAAAGGAATAAACGTAAATGCAGTTGCACCCGGATTTATACTTACCGACATGGTAAAGGCAATGCCCGAAAAAGTGATAGAAATGATGCAAGAAAAAGTGCCTGTTGGAAGACTTGGACAGCCTGAAGATATAGCAAATGCGTACCTTTTCCTAGCCTCAGACGAAGCTTCGTACATCAATGGAACAGTTATTAGCGTTGATGGCGGAATGGTTATTTAACAATATTTATATAATTTTAAATCCATTTTATTCGCAGTTTGCTTTATTTTTTTATAACAAATTGCGAATAATTTACAATAGTGCAATAAAAAATAATTTAACTATTTTTTTTAGATGAAAAGAAACGCTATTATTCACTCATCGGGTATGTATGTGCCTGAAAGAGTGATTCCTAATTCTTATTTCGATGAATTATTGGGCGAAAACGTAAGCCAATGGCTCGAAAGTTTTGTGGAAATTTACGAACGCCGCTGGTGCAAGGAAGACCAATCAACTGCTTTTTTAGCTGCCGAAGCTGCAAAAGTAGCCATGCAAAAAGGAAATATAAAGCCAGAAGAAATTGATTTACTGATAATTTCGACAGATACACCCGAATTTATTTCACCTTCAACTGCCTCTAAAGTTCAATATATGCTAGGCTTAAAAAATGCCGGAACTTTTGATATTAATACAGCCTGCGCTGGCTTTGTAACTGCGTTAGAAACAGGCGTTAAGTATATACAAGCCGACAAAAAATACAATACAATTCTGGTAGTTGGTGCCTACGCCATGAGCAAATATTTAAACCTTCTGGACAAAAAAACAGTCAATTTGTTTGCTGATGGTGCAGGAGCTTTTGTTTTAAAAGCCGAAATTGACTCAAAACGAGGCTATTTGAGCAGCCGAATGCGCACTTTTGGCGAGTTTCACGAGTACATGGGCATTTACGCAGGAGGAACTTTTCAACCAATAACCGAAAATGTATTAAGCGAAAAAAAACATTTACTCGAAATTCGCAAAAAATTTCCTAACGGAATAAATCCCGAAACTTGGGCTGAAATGGCACAAGAAATGGCGCAAGAAATTGGAATTCAGACAAATGAAGTAAGTCAATATTTCTTAACCCAAATAAATATACACAGCATTCGCCAAACCATGGACTTATTGCAACTTCCTCATAATAAAGCACAAACAAGTATGCACAAATTTGGTTACACAGGTTCAGCTTGCATACCTATTGCCTTTGAAGAAGCCTTGCAACAAGGAAAAATAAAGCAAGGAGATGTGGTTTTTCTAATTGGTTCGGGAGGCGGACTTGCTTTTTCGTCTATTGCATTTAAACTTTAAAATTCACTCAAAATGGCAACAAACGCACAAATTTTCGGCACTTGGGTAGTCGTAATTTTTTATATGGCAGTAATTTTATATTTTGTTTGGCAAGGAAGCCGAAAAATAAAATCATTGTCGGATTATGCGGTGGGAAATATCAATTTTTCGCCTTTTTCGGTTGGACTCTCGCTTGCAGCAAGCATGACAAGTGCGGCTACTTTTATCATAAATCCTGGATTTATAGCTAATTATGGACTTAGCGGGGTGCTTTCTTTTGGCATTGTTTTTCCCATAGCTTCTTTAATTTCATTGGTTGTTTTGTCAAAAAGTTTTAGAAAATACGGTGAGCAGGTTAAAGCTTTGACTTTGGCGCAATGGATTGGAAAACGCTACAATAGCAATAAATATGCACTTATGATGGCTATTTTTTCACTTTTACTAGTTACTTTTATCGTTTTGATTGTGGTAGCTATTACAAAAGTTTTAGCTAAAGCTCTCAATGCCAACGAAGTGCTGGTTTTGGCTTCTATAATTATTTTTGTTTTTGGCTACATGATGTTTGGTGGAGCAAATTCAATGGTATATACCAATACTATTCAGGCAGTTATAATGATTTTTGTAGCTATAATCTTGCTTGCATCGGGTTACGAATATTTTGAAAACGGAATCAGTGGCATGTTGGCACGACTCAATGAAATATCGCCAAGCCTCACCGAGTGGAAAAATCCGCAAAGCCTCTTATTTAGAGACTATTACGAAATTATTTTTGCACAAGCCATCATAGGAATTGCAGTTGTGGTGCAGCCACATATTATCACAAAATCGTTGTTGTTAAAAAAAGAAAGTGATGTAAATAAGTACCTCATTATCGCCGTTTTAATTCAAGCATTGTTCTTTTCTGTTATTTTTGCAGGTATCTACGCTCGCTTGCATTTTCCTGATTTACAAGCAAATGGTGTTGCATTACGAAATGACGAAATTATCCCAGCTTACGTGGTTAGTGTTTTTTCAAATGGAATAGTTGCCGTAATTGTTGGATTAATTGTAGTAATGGGCTTAATATCAGCAGGTTTATCCACATTAGAAGGCTTAATTCAATCCGTTTCATCATCTATAACAACCGATATTTTAAAACCTCTTTTTCCCAACTTATTTCAAACTGAAAAAAACGGAATTAAAATAAATAAACTAGCCATTGTTTTTCTTTCAATTATCACATTTATAATATCTTACGACCAATTATTACACCCAAAGCTAAGTGTAGGTATTTTAGCACAAAATGGAGTTTATGCCTTCTTTTCGGCGGCTTTTGTACCTGTTTTATTTGGGATTTTTGCTAAAAATGCAAAACTTTCAGCGGTATTTCCGGCTAGTTTAGTAGCAATTTTAGTTCATTTTTCAATTTATTATTTTATGCCATTTTTAGTAGAAAATTATAATTTGACATTCGGCTTTTTTACTAAATTTTTAATTGGCGAAGTTAGAAATCCTGCAATTGCATCATCGGCAGCAATTGTTATTTCTACTATTTTAGGAATTATTTTACAATTTTTACCAAAAAAAGAGCAAAAACTATGATTCCAAAATTTGATTGGTTCAATGAATGGGCAAAATATAACCCAAACAAAATAGCGTTTGAAGAATATGAGTCGAAAAGAACTCTTACTTTTTCAGAAACAAACAATTTAGCAAATTATTTGGCAAATTATTTCATCAATGAATTGAAATTTCAAAAAAATGATAGAATTGCTGTTTTAGCAGAAAATCAGCTAGAGTACATTTTGCTTTTTGCTGTTGCTCAAAAAACAGGAATGATACTCGTCCCTTTAAATTACAGGCTGGCTTCTAGCGAAATAGACTATCTTTTAGAACAAAGTCAGCCCCAATTAATTTATGTTCAAGAAGAATTTAAAACTAAAATTTCGACAAAATTTATATCAATTTCTAAAAATATATCCGAATTATCAAAAATTGTAGAAAGTTCTAAAAAAACGCAATCGTTTGAATTTCAAAATATTAAATTTGATGAAAACGACCCACTTTTTTTAATTTTCACTTCGGGCACAACTGCTTTTCCCAAAGGGGCAATTTATACACATAAAATGCTGTTTTGGAATGCAATGAATACCATGTTGCGCCTCGATTTGACTTCAAATGATAGAGCCGTTAATTGCGCACCGCCCTTTCATACAGGAAGTTGGAATGTTTTGCTCACGCCTTTTGTTTTGCACGGAGCTTACACCTTGCTTATGCGCAATTTCAATGCCGACGCAGTGCTAGAAGTGCTTCATAATGAGAATCATACTATATTTTGGGGTGTGCCCACCATGCTGAAAATGATGCGACAATCTGAAAAATATCAACATACCGATTTTTCTAAAATTCGCTATTTTATAGTAGGTGGCGAAGCGATGCCCATTCCCGATATTCAAGAATGGAATAAAAAGGGAGTTGCCATTCGGCAAGGCTACGGATTAACCGAAGTTGGTCCAAATGTAACCTCTCTAAATCAAGAATTTGCCCTAAAAAAACAAGGTTCAATTGGTTTTCCAAATTTTTACTACGAAACAAAAATAGTAAACGAGCACGGTGAGGAGGTTGCTGCCGAAGAAAGTGGCGAATTATTGCTAAAAGGTGAATGCGTAACTCCAGGTTATTGGAACAACCCAGAAGCCACAAAAGCCACAATTACAGAGGGTTGGTTTCACACAGGCGATGTAGTTTACAAAGATAAAGACGGATTTTTGTACATTGTAGATAGAATCAAAAATATGTATATCTCGGGAGCTGAAAATGTGTATCCTGCTGAAATAGAGCATATTATTAGACAACACGAAGCCATAGAACAAGTTGCAATAGTAGGTGTGCCTGACGAAAAATGGGGAGAAAGTGGAAAAGCATTTATCAAGCTAAAAAAAGAAATTTCTAAAGACGAAATTTTTGATTTTTGCAAAGCTCGACTTGCAAAATATAAAATTCCAAAATACATCGAATTCATTGATAATTTACCACTTAACGACAGTGGGAAAATAGATAGAAAAAAACTGAAGCTATTTTAATCTAAAAAAATGGAAACAGAAAAAATAGGAATAAAAAGTCTGGGAACTTATTTTCCTAAAAATAAATTTTCAGCTAAACAAATTGCAGAAGCCACCGAAGGTGTTTGGAGCGAAAGTGCTATTATTGAGAAACTTGGCATAAACGAAAAATTTATCGCCTCGCAAGAAGACGGAACCCAAGAAATGGGAGTAAAAGCAGCTCTCAAGGCTATCGAAAATGCACAAATAAATCCTTTAGAAATAGACGTAATTTTGAGCATAGGCGAAGAATGGAAAGAGTTTCCACTCACAACCACAGCTATTTACATACAAGAAAAAATTGGAGCAACCAACGCTTGGGGAATTGATTTGCAACAACGCTGCGCTACCGGAATCAGTGCCATGAAAATAGCCAAAGATATGATGCTTTCCGACCCCGATATTCGCACGGTGCTCATTGCTGGAGGTTACAGGAACGGTGATTTTCTGGATTATACAGACAAATCCATGTCGATGATGTTCAATCTGGCGGCTGCCGGAGGTGCCATTATTTTGCAAAAAGGCTACACAAAAAATCTAGTGCTTGGCTCGCATATTATGTCAGACGGTACAATGGCTCGCGATGCTGGTGTTGTTTTTGGTGGTACAGAAAACCCAATAAATGCAGAAAACTACCAAAAAGCATATCATTCGCTTACTTTGATGAACGAAAAACACATGAAAGACAGATTGAATGAAGTTTCGATGAAGAATTGGCTTTTTTGTATCGACAGGGCATTTGAAAAATCGAACCTGCCTTCGAGAAAAATAGACTATCTTGCCATTTTACACATAAAGCGTTCTATGCACGATTTTATGCTCGAAACCCTCAATTTAAAGCCAGTACAGAGTTTTTATATGGAAAATATAGGTCATGCAGGACAAATAGACCAAATTATTTCAATAGAACATGGAATTAAATCTGGTAAAATTAAATCGGGAAATATTATTTGCCAAATTGCAGCCGGAATAGGTTATGCATGGGCAGCAAATGTAATTAAATGGGGCTAATCAGAATCAGTCAAGGTGGTTTTTTAATATATTAATTTACTTATTTTAAGATATTTATGTAAATATTATTTTTTATAAATTAAATAGTCAGCCCCTACTTTTCACGAAAATGAAAGATAAATTAAAACAATAAATTTATTTTTGTATAAAAAAATTAAATTATTCATTTCTATAAAACAAAATTTTAAACCATGAAAACAATCGTAAAATTCCTATCCTTACTTTTAGTATCTAGCTTATTTTTAATGTCTTGCGACAAAAATGACGATGATATTGATGATGAAGACGAAAACACCTTAGTAGGTATTCAAGGGGAATGGTATTCAACTGGCACAAACGTAGCTCCTTTATTATCAACCTATTTCGCTGTTGATTCGATTTATGCCAAATTCAATACCGATAATACTTATATAGTAGAATCGTTTAATACTAGTAATGTAAAGACTACTTATTCAGGAACTTATGTTCAAACAAAATCAACAACAGCCAATATTTATACTATTGCAATAAACCAATCAACACCTTCAGTTGGTGCAAGCGAAGGGATTTTTGAGGTTTATACCGGTCAAGTAGGATACGATATGAAATACGAAGTGGTTCAATCTGAACCTGCTATCGGAAATACAGCTCCAACCCCAACCGCTGGTTTTGGAAGTTCAAATGGAGGTGCCCTAGGTACAATTAATATTCAAAAATACATTAGAATAAAAAAATAAGCCATTAACTATTAATGTATTGATACTTAAAATTTTCGATAATCAAGACGCATTTTTTTTGAAAGCCGTCTTAAAAAAAGTAAACACAATTTCAAATTTTAAAAAAAATCGTAAATTTGAAAATTTATTTGTGCTTATTATTTTTTAGGCGGCTTTTTTATTCTAAAAAAATAATTATCTTGGTATATTCTAAAAAAATAGAAATACTAAAAACTCATTTTATATGAAAAAAATTAAACTTCTTATTCTTGTCTTCTTCTTGCAAATAAATGTTTTTTTTGCACAAATACAAGAAGTAAGCATCTTCAAAAATGATATTCCAAAGAAAGCAGAAAAAGAATTACAATTCTTTGCATTCTTTATAAATCAAGGAGTTACATCAAATATGTACCCCGAAAATAGCTTACTAAAAGGACAGGTTGTGGGTCGATTATTTGGCGCAAACTCAACGCGCACAAGCGATTCGCTTGTTTCTGGTTATGTAGAACAACGTATTTTGCCTTTTTTCATTTATCAGCCACGTATTTTCAATGGCAAAGCACTTCTAAGAGCCTCATTTGAAATAGATTGGACTTGGGGAGACGCTGCTTACGGAGCTGGCGGAAATTTTGGCTCGGCTATTTCGGCTGACCAAGTAAACCTTCAAACCCAAAACGTTGAGCTTGAATTAATTCCCAAAGCTGGCTGGTTCATCAACTTAGGCTTGCAACGCATGTTCGATTCGCCATACAATCCATATCGAACTTACTTCGACAAAATGACTTACACCGGTTACCGAATGAATTATTGGGGAACTGACGGCGTTGGAATTTCGGTTCGTAGAGACGCTGATTTATATCGCTGGAAAACAGGATATTACAAGCTTTACGAAACGCTTATTCAAGTAAACGACGACGTAACGCTTGGCGAATTTTCGTATGAAAATAATATCACAAGAAACTGGAAATTAGGCGGTTCTGTTTATTATGTACGCGACAGAGCCAATGGATCAGGCGGAGTTTCTATCCTTGGGCAAGGATTAAATGCTTCATTGCTAAATGGTTACAATGGAACTTTTCAATTCAATTTTGGTGCCACTCCCTACAAAGCCGATATTTTTTGGTTAGGAACTTATTTTTCGCGCAACGCTGATTTAATGCTCGATAGATTAATTGTAAGCGGATATTTCAATTACAATCTGGGCAAAATTCAATTACAAAACACGGATTTAAACTGGGAAGATGGACCGTCCATTGGAGGATTTGCTGGAAATTTGCGCATTGCCTACCGACATGGACAAACTGAAAATGACTTAATTAGCCTCGACATACTTTATGCCTCGGGAGATGACAATGGAATAACCGACAATAAATATTCAGGTGTTTTGACTGGAAATATGTGGGGGTCGCCAGGTGCATTTAACATTAGCTCAGGAGCTTACCTTTTATTTCCACATTTGAACGTGGTAAATAGATTTACGCCTGCCGTAGCCGACATTTCAAACATGGGATACGGACTTTTTGGAGGCACATTGGTTGCAAAAAAAGACTGGATTCCGAATAAATTTAACACCAAAGTGGGTGGTGCTCTGGCATTTAGCAACGTAGCTCCTGCCGGCGGAGGGCAAATAATGGGACAAGAAATATTTGCCGCTTTTTCTTATACTTTTGGCGCATTTATGAGTCTCGAATTTCATGCAGCCTATCTTAATTTGGGCGATTTTTATGATAGCAACGACAAGCGTTATGGCTACGATATTAATGGAGTTTATAACACCGACCGCCCCAAAAACCCTTGGACTGCTTTCATTGTTTATAAATGGTTATTGTTTTCTAACTAAAAAAAAATAAAATTATGCAAAAAATAACATTTCTTTTTTTATTGTTATTCAGCGTTTTATATTCTTGTTCGCCTTATAAAAATATAGAAAAAATGCAACACATGTCTGATTTGAAATATCCCTACGACGTGAAATTTCAAAAATTAGCCAACGACGTAAAACTAGCTTACATAGACGAAGGCAAAGGCGAGCAAACCATCATTTTTATTCATGGTTTGGGAAGTTATCTGCCAGCTTGGAACAAAAATGTAGAAGCGTTGAAGTTTGATTATCGCTGCATTGCAATCGACTTGCCGGGTTATGGAAAATCGAGCAAAAACCCACACAGCGGGCTTATGTCATTTTATGCCGAAGTTGTGAAGCAATTCATTGATTCTCTGGGAATTAAAAACCCAATTTTAGCCGGACACAGCATGGGCGGACAAATATCGATGGTTGCTGCATTGCAATATCCTGAAAAAATAGGAAAATTAATTTTAGTTGATCCTGCTGGTTTTGAACGCTTTAACGAAGGTCAAAAGGAATGGTTCAAAGGAGTAATGACACTTGATGCTGTGAAAAAAACTACGGCTGATGGCATTTTAACAAATTTAGCTTACAATTTTTATAAATTGCCAAAAGAAGCTGAATTTATGGTTACCGACCGCATTGCTATGCGCACGGCTAGCGACTTTGAGTTGTACTGTCATGCTGTAGTTCAATCAGTTAGCGGAATGGTAAGCCAGCCCGTAATTGACAAACTCGACCAAATAAGCCAACCAGCGCTTATTATTTTTGGCGCAAACGATAATTTGATTCCTAACCGATATTTAAACCCAGGAACAACCGAAAAAATAGCAAAAAACGGAGCTTCTAAAATCAAAAATAGCACGCTGAAATTAATCGACAAAGCTGGACATTTCGCAATGTTTGAGAAAGCCGAAGAATGTAATCAGGCAATTAAAGATTTTTTAAAATAATAAAAAGTGTATATAAAAAAAATACCTTAAAAGTTTAGATTAGGTTTTTCTAATTCAAAACTTTTAAGGATTTTATTAATTCTAAGACAAAAAATAACGAATTTAGATGTGCTTTTTTTGAAATTTTAAAAAAAAGTAGTAACTTTCGATAAAATAAGCTCAGTTTACAAAATTAAAATAACAAAGTATGTGGTGGTTTGAAACAGAACATTGTAAAATACGCTTTATAGACGAAGTTAATGCTGTAAATATCAAGTGGTTTGGCTCACCTCCTAGTCAATTATTTCGGATAGCTTGCAACAAAGCACTGGAATTGATGATTGAAAAAAAAGCTGCTAAATTCTTGACAGACAACTCTAATGCTGTTGTTTTCAGCGTTCATGACCAAACTTGGCTCAACGAAGAATGGCTTCCCAAAGCTAAAAAAAATGGTTACAAAGCATCGGCAGTCCTTTTAAATCCCAAAGAAGGATTCACGAAATTTGCTGTTTCGAATATTATTAAAAAGCGTAGTACCGAATTTATTTCAAAAACTTTTACAAACGAAGCAGAAGCAATAAATTGGCTTAAAGAATTGAATGTATGAAAACAAAATTAAAAAAATTTGATGAATTTGCACATTCCTTATTTCCGCACGAAATTGAATACATTCTTTCGATTCAACAATTTCAAAATAATGAAAATATTGAAATTATAAAAAAAATACAGGAAAATTTAATCTCTGAAAAAAAAGTTTATTCGTTCGACATCGAGCTGGATAAAAGAAGATATTCGAACCTAAAAAAATGGATTGAAGAAAAACTAGAAGCCATTGATGTTGATTTACTATTAAAATGGATACTTAATTTTGACGAAAAAATTCTCACCGATATTATTTCGGTTGATGAAGAACAGTTTATTCTTCAGAAATTGAAGCAGATAAATCCAACTTTTTTCCATTTCATTCGCTTTTATGAAATGATAGAACATTATAGAGACTATTT
>JFJP01040440.1_pt1 | contig 11229 bp, 11 predicted proteins | sample 431651 | NCBI WGS metagenome assembly JFJP01 (sample SAMN02602958, study PRJNA72255) | Microbial mat metagenome, whole genome shotgun sequencing project. | biome: fresh water; feature: sink hole; material: water; isolation source: purple microbial (photo- and chemosynthetic) mats found in... | reverse complement strand
CAATAAGGTTTTTTAGTTTCAATATTTTTTCTATATTGCAGAAAAAGTTGGCTAAGGAATAAAAATTTATCATGAGGTTGAAGTTCGAATTAGAATATACACTTAACTGTTCAGCGAAAGTTCTGTTCTCACGTCTGAGCACACCTGAGGGACTGGGCGAATGGTTTGCTGAGAAAGTAAACGTTGAAGGCGATCTCTTCTCTTTTTTCTGGAACAATACTGAAACAAAAGCCAGATTATCGGCTCTGAAAGAGAATAAACTGGTGAGATTTGAATGGCTGGACATGGATAATGAAGAGGAAAACTATTTCGAATTCAGAATCAATATGGATGAACTTACCAGTGATCTCGCCCTTATTATCACAGATTTTGCGGAAGCCGACGAGAAAGAAGATGCAATTTATCTATGGGACAATCAGATACAGGATCTTAAACGGCTGTTGGGGATTTAACGGCGTAACGGCATTAAGGCGTAACGGCGGCCCGGAGAAGAGTTAAGGAGAAAGGGAGAGGGGGAGAAAGGGAGAAGAAAATAAATATTTCTTCTAAATCATCTATCATCTGTTATACATAATACATCTTTTTTCCGTTTACCAATTGCGTCATGAAGCCATAACGCCGTAACGCCGTAATACCGTAATGCCATAATGCCGTAACGCCCTAACGCCGTAACGCCGTAACGCCGTAATACCGTAATACCGTAATACCATATCACTATTCTTCATCATAAGTAAAATTGAATTGATTCCGGATGCAATATTTGACAAAATTCAAGTAGTTTTGCACATCAAATGAAATCAGACAGTGAAAAAGGTTGACAGCTTTGTATTAAAATCATTTATAGGCCCACTGGTTTTCACATTTTTCATTGTGCTTATCATACTCCTTTTACAATTCCTCTGGATGTATGTCGATGAACTCGCAGGAAAAGGTCTCGAATTCAAAGTACTTGCCGAACTCCTTTACAATTTTGCAATGACTTTCGTTCCTATGGCCCTCCCTCTGGCTATTCTTCTTGCATCGCTGATGACATTCGGCAATATGGGGGAGTTCAGCGAACTGTCGGCCCTGAAAGCATCCGGAATACCTCTTCAGAGAATTATGCAACCGCTGATTTTTCTTCTTGTAATACTGGCTGTTGTGTCTTTCTTCTTTTCTAATAATGTCCTGCCATATTCTACCGAAAAAGCCCGTACCCTGCTCTGGGATATAAGAAGAAAAAAACCAGACATAAACATACAGTCCGGGACATTCTATAACGGAGTGCCCGATTTCAGCATCAAAGTAACAAGAAAAGATCCTGAAACAAACCGGCTTGAAGACCTGATAATCTACGACCATCGCGACCGCAGGGGAAACACTTCAGTAATACTTGCCGACTCTGGTTACATGAAACTAACTCCAGATGAGACCGGGCTGATTATGACAATTTATTCCGGGCATGCATATAACGAAATGGCCGAGAAAAAAGCCGGTGTTTCTTACAGAAGGTATCCTTCAAGGAAAGATCAGTTTAAAGAACAGTCCATTGTTATCCCCCTCACAGGTTTCGACCTGGAACGCAGTGAAGAGGGTCTTTTCAAATCGAATGCCGCAATGAAGAACATTACTGAGCTGACATTCTATATCGACTCAATGAATAAAAAATATACGGAAAAAGTAAACTGGCAGTTCTCTGAGTTTAATGAAACGAAACTTTACTTTGAACGAAATTATGTAACTGATTTCGCAGCTACTCTTCGTAACTCTGATACCCTGGGAAGAATTGAGATCTTTGATGCCAGAGCAATTTTCGATTCTCTGACTGTATTTGACAAAAGAACTGTGCTTACCTCAGCTATTGAGAAATTAAAAGATGCCAATAACTTCCTTACAGTAAAGAATGAATCTCTCCATTATGAGGTAAAGGCCATAAAACGTTATGAGGTGGAATGGAACAAAAAACTGACTATGTCGTTCGCCTGTCTGGTTTTTTTCTTTATCGGCGCCCCACTTGGTGCAATAATACGAAAAGGAGGCCTTGGCACCCCGGCGGTTATCTCCATCTTCTTCTTTGTAATATACTATGTAATATCAATATCCGGCCAGAAGCTTGTAGAAGAAAATGTTGTCGGAACATTTGCAGGAATGTGGGCAGCTTCATACATCTTACTTCCAATCGGGATCTTCCTTACATATAAAGCAACAACAGACTCGGTAATCATGAACATTGACACTTATCTTATGTTCTTCAGAAAGATAAGGGATTATATATTTCGGTTTTTTATGAACGGTACAGGGAAAAAAACTGCATCAAGCTAATTATTTTTCAAATGAATGGTTTTAAGTTAAATACAATTGAAGAGGGGATTGAAGATATCAGAAATGGTAAATTACTGATTGTCGTTGATGATGAGGACAGGGAGAATGAGGGTGATTTTATCTGCTCTGCTGAACTTATTACTCCGGAAAAAGTCAATTTTATGGCTAAGCATGGCCGTGGATTAATCTGCGCCGCTTTGCCTGAAGAGAGATGTGAAGAGCTAAATCTTGACCTGATGGTCGGCGTAAATACATCGCTGCATGAAACTCAGTTTACAGTTTCTGTCGATTTGCTTAACGATGAGACTACCACCGGGGTATCAGCAAAAGACAGGGCATTAACAATAAAAGCTCTTGTTGACCCTTCAACAAAACCAAATGATCTTGCCCGTCCGGGTCATATCTTTCCGCTTAAAGCAAAGGCAAAAGGTGTACTGAGAAGAGCCGGTCATACAGAAGCAGTTGTTGACCTGACAAGGATAGCAGGCCTTCAGCCCGGAGGTGCACTGGTTGAAATAATGAACGATGACGGCACAATGGCCCGTATGGACGATCTTCAGCTGATAAGCGAAAAATTCGGTATCAAGATCGTAACTATCAAAGACCTTATAACCTATACCCTTGACAGAGACTCAATTATCGAAAAGGGTGAAAAGGTACACCTGCCCACTGATAAAGGTGACTTTGATTTTATACCATTCAGACAAATTAGTAATGGTCTGGAACATGCCGCACTCATCAAAGGTACCTGGACAAAAGATGAACCTGTAATGGTAAGACTTCACTCATCATGTTTCACCGGTGATATATTCGGATCGATGAGATGTGATTGCGGACAACAGCTGCAGAAGGCAATGGCAATGGTTGAAAAGGAAGGAAAGGGAGTTGTTATTTATCTGAGCCAGGAGGGAAGGGGGATTGGACTTCTTAACAAAATAAAGGCTTACAGGCTTCAGGATGAAGGAATGGATACAGTGCAGGCAAATCTCAAACTGGGTTTCGGCGAGGATGAGCGTGATTATGGTGTTGGAGCCAGTATAATGCGCGAACTGGGACTTGGGAAAGTGCGCCTGATATCAAATAATCCGGTAAAAAGGGCAGGTCTAGAAGGATATGGAATAAAAATTACTGAAACAATTCCTCTTATAATCGAATCCAATCCCCATAACCACTTCTACCTCGAGACAAAAGCAAATAAAATGGGGCATAATCTTACATGCTATAAGAATATTGTTAAGGATTAAGAATTTTGCTACTTTTGAATAATTAATAGTTAAAACCATTCATGAAAAATCTCAGGATAGTTTTTATGGGAACACCTGATTTTGCGGTTGCAACACTCGGATCGCTTCTTATGAATGGATTTAATATAGTAGGAGTTGTTACAGCCCCTGACAAACCTGCAGGAAGAGGAAGAAAAGTCTCAAAAAGTGCCGTAAAGGAATTTGCCGAATTCAGTTACCTGCCGATAATGCAGCCTGCTAATCTTAAAGATCCCGGATTTATTCAAAGCTTAAAAGATTTAAAAGCAGACCTGTTCATAGTTGTTGCTTTCAGAATGCTTCCCGAATCAGTGTGGAAAATTCCATCCATTGGAACTATAAACCTGCATGCATCTCTACTGCCCGACTACCGTGGCGCAGCTCCAATTAATCACGCTATCATAAACGGAGAGCAGTTTACCGGCGTAACAACGTTTTTTATTGACGAAAAAATTGATACAGGAAGAATCCTCTTAAGGGAAGAAATACAGATTTTTCCTTTTGAAAATGCCGGTGACCTGCACGACAGGCTGATGAAACATGGTGCCCGTCTGGTAATCAGAACAATGGCCGATATTGCTGAAAACAGAATTAAACCGATTACCCAGTCACAGCTCATAAAAGCTGATACCGTTCTTAAAACTGCGCCTAAAATAAATCCCGAATTCTGTATTATTGACTGGACAAAAGATCCCGTTACTCTTAATAATTTCATAAGGGGACTGGCTCCTTATCCCTGTGCCAGATCATTTTTTACAAAAGACTCTTCAAATTACTCCTTTAAGATATATGAGTGTTATCCGGAAAATGCAATGCACTCGATAAAACCAGGTCATATAATATCAGATGGAAAGCACTACCTGAAAATTGCCTGCAGAGACGGATTTATAAATATCGTAACCCTGCAACTCGAAGGCAAGGTTAAGATGAATACTGTTGAATTCCTGAGAGGATTCCGGATAAGCGATTATGCTATAAAAATCAGTTGACAGGCTTAATACTTCTTAACCACAGTTTGCTGCCCGTTGCAGGTTCTTCACCATCCTCCATCCTGTTCATTCCGTAAAGACTTTTAAGCTTAATACCGAATCTTTGCGCTACCTGATACATTGTATCGCCTTCTGCTGTTGTATAAAACTCTTTTCCAGGATCAGCTTTTTCCCTCTTAGGCTGAATATAAAGCAGCTGACCTGAAAAGGGAACAAAATCATCATTTAGTTCATTATACTTTGACAATTCCCACTTTAGCAACTGAAAATCTTTCTCAATCTTCTCCCTGGTTTCACCATCCTTAACTATAATATACTGTATCCTGTTATTCTCCATAATCCGGGGTACCCGTGCAACCACAGCCCCGCCCCCATTATTAAAATTATTAACAGTTTGAGATTTTTCGATATAAGTGCCGCGGGGCGCTATAGACTTTTCAGCTTTATCTGTTGCAGCAAGCTCCTTATTATTTGTACTTCTGCCACGATCATAGTCCATCAGACTATTTTCTTCTATTTTTCTTATTAACATATTTGCATAATCCGGATTAGTAGCATAACCAGCCTTTTTCAATCCTCTCGCCCATCCTTTATAATCAGTAACATCAAGATCAAACAGGAAAGTGTAACGCGATCCTGTCTTCAGGAAATCAGAATGATCATAATAAGATTCCGCAACTTTCTTATACTTCCTGAAGCATTCATTTCTCTTATCATCATGATGACGTATTGTCTGGCCTGTCCAGTCGTTATGACACTTTATCCCAAAATGATTATTTGCCTCAACAGCAAGCCTGCTCCTGCCAAAATCCGACTCAATCATTCCCTGTGAAAGAGTAATACTGGCAGGAACTCCGGTGCGTATCATCTCACTAATTGCCAGGTCTTTATAAGCATTTACATATTCCTGAACTGACATATCTGTACGGGTGCTGGTAACAACAGGCTTGTAAGCTTTGCATGAGAAAAGACCGGAAATAATAATTATGAGGAATATTAATATATTGCTTCTTCGCATCGCGGATTGGTTTCCTGCAAAAATATGTAAAAAAGTGTCTATAATTTAATAACCATAATAAACAAACTTTAGGCACTCCGTACTCTAGGCACTTCGAACTTTATTGTTACTTTTGTAATCCATACTGAATTAGAGTGTTATGACAAAAACAAGGAGTTTATCATTTTCGTACGAAGAATTTGAAAATATCGGGGAACTTAAAGATAGCGACAGGCAGCTTATTCTGACTGCCAGAGAATCTGCTGAAATGGCATATGCTCCTTATTCTAAATTCAGAGTCGGAGCTGCCGTTAAACTGGAAAGCGGACTGATTATCAGAGGTGCCAATGTTGAAAATGCAGCGTTTCCTTCTGGTATCTGTGCAGAAAGGAGCGCACTGGCAAATTCTATATCAAATTACCCGAAAGACAAGCCTGTAACTATTGCTATTGCGTCTATGACCACCGAAGGGATTACAGATGATTTTCCATCACCCTGCGGGAATTGCAGACAGGTAATAGCTGAAGAAGAATCAAGGACTGGAAGTAAAATAAGGATAATTCTTTCTGGCAAAAACAAAACAGTAATAATTGACAGTGTAAGCGATTTGCTGCCACTACAATTCAACAAAAATAATCTGAAGGTTAATCTTCCCTGACAATCAGCTGGAAGCCTGCACCGTGAATATTTTTAATATTCAGATTCGGATCTTCGGATAGAAACTTCCTTAGTTTTGTTACATATACATCCATACTCCTGGCTGTAAAGTAATCATCAGATCCCCATATCTTTTTAAGAGCTAACTCCCTGCTTATAAGAGCATTTGGATTTATTGCCAGTAATTCAAGTAACTGCGCTTCTTTTGGTGATAATTTCTTTTCATCGTCGCCCAGAGTGAGTGTCCGAAGCCTGGAATTAAAAATAAACTTCCCTATTTCGTAGATATCTTTTGTGCCATCCTGTAAGTCACGCCTTGAAAGAATTGCACGGATCTTAGCCAGCAGAATATCAGTATCAAAAGGCTTCGTGATATAATCATCACCTCCTGCTCCATAACCTTTAAGAACATCCTCTTTTAATTTTTTTGCGGTAAGGAAGATTATCGGAACCTCGCTGTTTATATGACGGATCTCCTGAGCAATTGTAAAACCGTCAACATGTGGAAGCATAATATCAAGAATACAAATATTGAATGTACTCTTTCTGAAATGGTCAAGAGCGTACTTGCCATCGTCGACCCATTCAACAGAATAGTCGTTGATTTCAAGGTATGACTTAAGTACTGATCCAAAACTCAGATCATCCTCAACAAGAAAAATTTTTACAGGCTTGTTACTCATATTAGTTCTCCCAGTTAAATGGTAAAAAGATCTCAAACCGGCTACCTTTTCCCGGTTCACTGAACACAGTTATATTACCCTTGTGTGCGTCAATAATTGCCCTTGCATAGTTCAATCCCAGACCGAATCCTTTGACATCGTGTACATTTCCCGAGCTCTGCCGGTAAAACCTTTCAAATATTTTACTCTGCACTGCTTTAGTCATTCCTATACCTTTATCTTCAACACATAAAATTACTCCTTTTTCAGAATTGCTTGTTGAAACTGTTATTTCAGGTGCTTCGGGTGAATATTTTATGGCATTATCAAGCAGATTATTAACAAGATTTGTAAGATGTTCACTATCTCCATAAACCACAGGATTATCCGCTTTGAGATTCAGTATAATACTGCCATTCCTCTGCTGCACCTGGATATCAATCGACTCAGTTGCATGACTGATAATGGAATGTATAGAGACATTCTCAAATCTGAATTCAATCTCTTTCTTATCAAGTGATGCAATTTGCAATATTGTCTCAACTTTTTTATTCATGCGGGCATTCTCTTTCTTGATCATGCCAATGAAGTGTCTTACACTCTTCTCATCATTGATAACTTTGGCATTTGTAATTGTGTCTGCCGCAAGTGATATGGTCGCAATAGGTGTTTTGAATTCGTGAGTCATGTTGTTAATGAAATCTGATTTCATCTCAGAGATCTTTTTCTGCCTTATTATAAAATAGAGGCTCAGCGCAAAAGTTGCCAGTATGAACAACGAGAAAATAAGAGAACCTCCAAGTATCCACACCATGTTGCCAAGTACATAATTAGCCCGCTCCGGAAATACTATTGAAAGGATCAGATCCTGCCTTATCAGATTATCAGGAAACAAGTGGATCTTATATTTGCTTTTAAGAAAATCATTCTTCTGCGGTTTCTTTCCCGACATGTTCTGAACCACCCCGTTTTTAATAATTGCAAATTCATAAGGTGTTTCAATTTGAGCATATTTAAGCGACCGTTTAAGGTTAAAATCTATCTCCTTGTTATCAAGCTCAAGGGTTTTTTCCCAGGAATAAATCTCAGATATCATCTGATTACTCATATTCTGAAATTCACTTGACCTTTTTTTAACCCACTCAAGGAATTCGGATTGCCGTATATAATCAGCTCTTGAACTTGTGCTGAAACTATCTCCGCTCCTGACTATTTTAAGATTACCTGACTCATCAGGAGCTGCAACTACAAAAGAGACTGAATCGGAAACAATAGAGGTATCTCCATTGTAAGTATATGATTTATTAACAGTTGTAACCTTGCCTGTATCATAATTACTGCTTACTGTCTGGTTTGTAATCCTGACACTGAATTTGCTCCCCGGCTCCGAAGAGTAAGTGCCAATACTCATGTAACCTGTAATATCCCCGGTATTATTCCCCAATACCAGAGGATCATTCAGCATAAAGTTGTTAAAAAAATTCATCTTTCTAGATTGCTCAATATCATTTGCAGCATTGTTCAGAGCAACAGAAACATTATAATTGAAGCCATTATTCTGAATACGTATGGCATTGGTTATCCATACTATCTGAACCCAGATTATACCTATGACCGAGAAGATCATCATTATGATAAGTCCTGTGAATCTCATCTTATTCATAGCACAAAAATAAAATTTAAAGTCATTGCCTATGCGCTATTTAACTTTTCATTAACTCTAATTAACCTAACATTAACCGAAGAGTTTAGCGATAGCCGTACTTTTGATCTATTATTAACCAAATTACTAAGCCATGAAACGATTTTTCACAATTCTGACCTTTGGATTCATAGTATGCCTTATACCTTTTACAGGAACAATGGCACAGGAGAAAAAAAGTGAGCAGAAAATTAAAATTATTGTAGACGACGGATCAGGTACAAAAGTTGTTATTGATACCCTGATAAAAGATGCACAAACCAAAGATACTGTTATTCTTAAGGGCGACAAGATGGTTTTTATCGGCCATTCAGGAGATGAGAAAATAAACAGGCATGCAGATGGGTCCGGCAAAATGTATGTATACGTATCTTCAAATGATAAAGATGGAATAATGGACTCGAAGACAGTAACTGTTGTCAGCTCAGATGATGCTACCTGGACAGTAAAGGATTCTGACGAAAAAGACATTATGACTGAAAAGATCGTCTACATCAGTAACGCAAAGGAAACTGATAAAAATTTAGAAAAAACTTACAGGGTAACGGTATCAAAAGACGGTAACGAACCATCTGAGTACAATACAAGATCAATCATTGCAAAGGATGGCATGGTAGTTACTGTTGAAGGAAATGATGAAGAAAAAGTAAAGGAGCTTGTTAAGGAGATTCAACAAAAAATGGGAATCAAAAAATAATAACTACAAAGGTCACAAAGGTCTAAAAAGCAGAAATATAACTTTGTGCCCTTTGAGTTTACTTTGTGTTCTTTGTGGTAAAAAATTTATTTTACCGAATCCATAAACACAGACCAGATATCACCATCAGGGAAATGGCCTATGATTGTTACAGGCTCCTTCTTAACAGGATGAATAAATTCCACCTTCCTGGCAAACAGGCTTATGCTTCCGTCTTCATTTGACCTTTGGAAGCCGTATTTCAGATCCCCTTTAATGGGACAGCCAATTTTTGCCAGCTGAGCCCTTATCTGATGATGCCTGCCAGTATGCAGCTCTATCTCAAGCATATAATATTTCTCGGATCGGCCTTTTAATCTATATGTAAGGCTCGCCATCTTTGAACCTTTCACCTCATTATCAAAAACATAGCTTTTATTCTGCGCCTCATTTTTCTTCAGATAATGTGTAATTGTAGCCTCATCCTCAGGCGGGCGCTCCTTTACTATGGCAAGATATGTTTTCTTTACCTGCTTATCCCTGAACATCTCGTTAAGCCTCTCGAGGGCTTTTGAAGTGCGGGCATAAAGTAATACTCCGCTTACGGGTCTGTCGAGCCTGTGAACAACGCCAAGAAAAACCTCACCCGGTTTTTTATATTTCTCTGCCAGATATTTCTTAACCTCTGTATCGAGAGAAACATCACCTGTTTTATCACCCTGAGCAAGATCTGATGACCTTTTATAAACTGCAATTATATGATTGTCTTCGTATAGTATTTCTGCCATTTGAATTCTTATTAATACTGCTCCTTTTCGTTAGGAAAGTCCTGCGATCTTACATCGGTTATATATGCCTGTACTGCTCCTTTTATCTCTGCATGGAGGTTGTGGTATCTTCTTAGAAATCTGGGAGAGAACTCCTGAGTTATACCCAGCATATCATGAAGAACCAGTACCTGACCGTCGCATTTTCCTCCCGCACCAATGCCAATAACCGGAATTTTCAAACTAAGAGTAACCTCCTCCGCAAGTCGTGCAGGAATCTTTTCCAGCACTATACCAAAGCAACCTGTCTGCTCAAGTAACCTGGCATCTTCCATAAGCCTGCGTGCCTCCTCTTCCTCTTTTGCCCTCACAACGTATGTTCCAAACTTATGAATTGCCTGAGGGGTAAGTCCAAGATGACCCATAACAGGGATTCCGGCAGACAATATTCTTTCAATAGATTCAACAACCTGAAAACCTCCCTCCAGCTTAACTGCATGGGCACCTGTCTCTTTCATAATCCGTATCGACGATGCCAGAGCTTCCTTCGAGTTACCCTGATATGTTCCGAAAGGAAGATCAACTACCACCAGCGCTCTTTTGACACCTCTTACAACTGAAGCTGCATGGTATATCATATTGTCGAGTGTTATCGGAAGAGTAGTATCGTACCCTGCCATTACATTAGAGGCAGAGTCACCCACAAGAATAACATCTATTTCTGCTTCATCAATGATCCTGGCTATTGAATAGTCATATGCTGTTAACATTGCTATCTTTTCACCTTTGAGTTTCATCTCATTAAGGACATGAGTGGTAACCCTTTTGACAGATTTATGTATCGACATAATAATTAATGTGTTGATTCCAGCCGGCAAAGTTACAGAATTGTATCGGATGATTCATATCAGGCTGTACATCTTTTTGATTTGACAGAACAGGACACATTCTCTGTCGTTTTGTCACAAATCAGGTCATATTTACCTGAAAAGTGATTTTTTTCATAATGGCATAATCATTGCATATTCCAATTAACAAAATGAAAATTTTTAAACTAGAATAAAATGGGAAAAATAATTGGTATCGATCTTGGAACAACAAATTCATGCGTTTCAGTAATGGAAGGTAATGAACCTGTTGTAATACCGAACAGTGAGGGAAAAAGAACCACGCCTTCAATAGTAGCATTTATTGATGGAGGAGAAAGAAAAGTGGG
>JFJP01024061.1_pt1 | contig 11229 bp, 12 predicted proteins | sample 431651 | NCBI WGS metagenome assembly JFJP01 (sample SAMN02602958, study PRJNA72255) | Microbial mat metagenome, whole genome shotgun sequencing project. | biome: fresh water; feature: sink hole; material: water; isolation source: purple microbial (photo- and chemosynthetic) mats found in... | reverse complement strand
GAGAATCTCTTCTTTGTTCTTGTCTTTGCCGTACGTCACATACACGTTTTCAAAGTTTTTTTCCCAAAAAGCACGCCCCTCATCGATGGATTGGTAATTGACCATCTCGCTTTCTTCCACCAAAGGATAGACGATGATGCATTGATGTCCTTTGGCAATTTGGATTTTTAAATGCTCTAAAAGAATTTTAAAATCACTTTTTCCCACGACGGTTGTTGTAATATCTTTAGGAAATGGCAGCATTTTGATAAAGGAGAAATCCACCAAAGAGGATTGTATCATGCAAAGTGTTCTGGGAATGGGCGTGGCCGAAAATTGTAAAAAATGCGGATGCATCGACTTACTAGAGACCAATGCTGAGAGCAAAGCGCGTTGTTTGGTTCCAAAACGGTGTTGCTCATCGACCATCACTAAGGCACATGCTGGCAGTTCGCGGTAAAGCAGTGCATGCGTACCGATGATAAAATCCGCCTCTTCCAAAGCGTCCTCTTTTTTCTTCCCCTCTTGGGTCACTAAAACACTCGTGACATGGTGGGGCAAAAACTTTTTTGCTTCTTCGTAGAGTTGCTGTGCAAGGATGGTCGTCGGTGCCATCAAAATAGCTTTTTGAGGATATGCCATCATCACAGACGCTAAAATCACCATCGTTTTTCCACATCCCACATCCCCCATTACAACACGCTTGGTGGCATACTCACTTAAAAAATCATCCTTGATTTCGTGGATAACCTTTTGTTGATCGGCAGTTAAGCGAAAGGGTAAACTTTTGACAAAGGCGTCTTCTGAGCCTTCCAAGCGTGAGGAGGAGGGAAAACGTACTTTTTTATGGGAGAGTTTTTTAAGGTAGTTCAAAATCTCAACGCATTTTAAAACCTCGATTTCTGCCTTGCTATAGCCTAAAGAGCCGATACGACTGGCCTCATGAGCGGTGGGGAAATGCAGGCCCAAAAGGTGTTGAATTTCGTTTACATGTAAGCCTTCATGAAGCAGGGCATCGTGCGTGATGTAGCGCTCCATCAATGCCATCACTGTTTTGTTGTGAAGCGGTGTTTTGTACTTGGGAATGAGCGTGTTAATCGTGGTGATAACCCTAGGTTGCACCATCTGTAAACGCATCCCGTTTTGCGCTACTTTGCCGCTGATATACAGCTCAGAACCTACTTTAAACTGTGCCCTATGGTAGGGCTTGGCAGCAAAGATAACCCCTTCAAGTTGGCACTCCCAAGACGCTACCCAAAAGCTTATTTGAAAAACTTTGGGGCTTTGTTTGATGGAGTGAACCTTTACATGTACGGTATTGGTCTGTTCTAAAAGTGGGGCGGGAGAGAGCGTGGTGTTTTCGTAACTCTGAGGGAGCAACAAGGCCAAATCAAGCCGTGTTACTACCCCTAATTTTTTAAGTCGTTCCTTATCGAGCGGATCAAGGTTTTGCACGTTTGGTGACAACCGAGAAGCTAAGTTTGTTAATTTCGTCGTGCTTTTTAATAAAACTATTGAGCTCTTCAAGACTCAATTTTTCAATTTTTTCAAGCTGTTTTTTTGAATAGCCGAGCTCAAATCCACCATAGTACTCGAAAAATGCACGACTGAGTCTTTGGGACAGTGTTTCATTGCGTAGAGGCTCAGAACCTAACAAAAAGCGTTTGGCTTGGGCCAACTCTTCTGCGCTTGCTCCGTTTTGCACAAAACGAGCGATCTCTTCTTTGACGATTTTTTTAGCTTCATCCAAATTTTCATTTTTCGTTTGCAAATGGCCCGTAAAGCTGCTGTGCGATTTACCCACACTCGTTCGGCTGTAACTCGAATACGCCAAACCTCGCTTCACACGAATTTCTTCCATCAAACGACTGCCAAAACCACTCTCACCTAAGATGAAACTGGCGACTTTGGCTTTATAGCTCTCCTCATCCCCACTTTGCATATAAAAAGGGGCTCCAAAATAGATATAGGCTTGTTCGCTCTGCTTCTCAACAATGACTTCTTTTTCATCACTTCTGGCATCAAAATAGGTGATGGTTTTGGCTTTACCATTTTTGATTTCTGCTAAAACAGGCTGCAAAAGTTTTTTGAGCGCTTCGATCTCGATATCGCCCCCTGCAACGATGATGACATTTTCCAAGCTCATGCGCTCTTTGTAAAAAGCCTCAACTTCTTTGAGTTTCAGTGCTTTAATGCTTTTTGCATCGCCATAATACGCATGGGCAAAGGGTGTCCCCGCAAAAAGAATTTTTTGCAAATTAAGGTTAGCGATGTAGTCAAAATCACTCTCTTTATTGGAGAGCATGCCTAGGCTTAACAGTTTGATTTTTTCAAAGCTTTCTTTTGAAAAATTCGGGCTTTTGAGCAGCTTGGTGAGCATACTTAAAGCATAGGGAAACTGCTCTTTGAGAGAGGATACATCAAACACCAAGGTTTCGGTTCCCGCATTCGCACCCAAGCTAATGGCTCGAAACTCTAGTTCTTCCGCAAAGGCTGTGGAACCCATCTCTTTGGTTCCCTCACCCAACATAGCGGCTAAAAACTTGGCAATGCCCTCAGCACTTCCATCTTCCATGCTTCCGCCATTTTTAACCACCAACTGCAATGACACCAAAGGCAACGCGGTATCTCTTTCAAAAACGATGGGTACATCTACTCCATGAACGGCTATTTTACTGATTTCTTGTGCCACGAGCACTCCTCCTAATATCATTAAACTAAGGACTAATTTTTTCATGAAAACATCTCCAAAATCGTATACGAGGTATCACGCTTAGCCGGTGTACTTCCTATATCTTTGATGAGTTTGACCATCTCCGCTTGATTCATGCGATTGGTGGCACCTGCTGCTTTGACCACATTTTCTTCCATCATGGTACTTCCTAGATCATTGGCCCCAAACATCAGCGCTAATTGCCCGATGTAACTGCCTTGCGTCACCCATGAACTTTGGATATTTTTAAAATTATCAAGGTACAATCGACTGACCGCTAAAAGCCTTAGATAGCGATTGGCGGATTGTTTTTTAATCTCGGGATGCTCCCGTTTAAGCTGTGTAAAGTCACTCTGAAAACTCCACATGATAAAGGCGCGAAACCCTCCTGTTTTATCTTGGAGGTCACGTATCTTTTCCCAATGCTCTATAATCTCTTCATCGCTTTCCACCGTTCCAAACATCATCGTAGCCGTTGATTTCATCCCAATGGCATGTGCGGCTTCATGAACATCTAACCACGCTTGGCTGTCTAATTTTTTAGGAGCAATGATGTCTCGAACCCTATCACTCAAGATTTCGGCACCCGCTCCGGGGATGCTGTAAAGCCCTTTTTTTTGCAAACGGACTAAAACTTCTTGGTATGAAATTTTTGAAATCTTAGCGATATAGTCTATCTCAATGGCAGAAAATCCATGAATCGTAATCGTTGGATAATGCGTGCTAATCCATTCGACCAAATCTTCATACCACTCTATTTTTAGCTTGGGATGAACCCCTCCTTGAAACAGGATTTGCGTTCCTCCGATGGCCAAAAGCTCTTCGATTTTTTCGCCTATTTGTTCATAAGAGAGCACATAAGCTTCCTCTTCTTTGTGGTGACGGTAAAAGGCACAAAATTTACAATCGACCCAACAGACATTGGTATAATTGATATTTCGATCGACCACAAACGTGGTGATGTTTTCAGGGTGCAATTGCCTCTTACGCTCATAGGCCATTTGACCCAAAGTGTTTAACTCAGCCGTACGAATCAAATGCAAAGCTTCTTCGTTACTCATGCGCTTCATAGCTTATCTCTTCTCCTCATTTTTCACTAAACCACACGCCTATCAACGTTGAGACAGGCACAATCGCTAAGGCGGTCAAAAAAGCCATAGGCTCAAAAAGTTCATGGCGAATTAACATCAAAATGGCCACACACATGAGAATGTACGCGCCAATTCTATACCCAGATAAAGCGCCTTTGTAGCTTTTAAAAAGATTTCTCGCACTTTGCTTGAAACCAATTTTATCCACTTTTACCTCGATGACGTCACGCTCAACCACAGGCGCATCGTACAGCCCATGGGGGTCTTCGATTTTATCGAGTATATCAAAATCATCATCGCCAATGAAGCCATCTTCTACCTTTTGACTCACCATACCACGGTACGCGTAAAAAGAAGCAAAAGTGATCAGCATTGAACACACAAAGGCAATCTGCGTATTGAGTAACCACGCAGCACTTTTAAAAGAGGCAACAAGAATTAAGACCCCATCAAGGATCAAAGCCACCTTCCAAAAGGCGTTAATCCTCATCATCATCCTCTTTTTTTTGTTCGTACTTTTTATAACGCACGTCATCTTTCAGTTCATCAAGCGACTTGACCTGTTTTTTATAGGCTTTGTAGATGTTTAAAATTGCACCGCCCACACCCCAGAACACACCCACCCATAAAAGCCAAGGCATGTCAAACCAATTTTTCATCAAAATCCCAAGCCCAACACCCAACAAAATGGCCACCACAATGGAAATGCCTAACGAGAGTTGCTCTGCCCCTTCAACCGCTGTGCCGTACTTTGGTTTGTCACTCATGCCATCTCTCCAAAAACCTTACGAGCTGCCACAATGGTTTCTTCGATCATTGCATCGCTCATAGCATCGCAGATAAAGCCTGTTTCAAACTGAGAACACGCAAAGTAAAAACCTTCTTCTAGCATACGGCTATGAAAAAAGGCAAATCGTTTGGTATCGGAACACAGCGCATCATCAAAATTTTTAACCGGCGTGTCGTTAAAGAAAAAGCCAAACATAGAGCCAATGGCACCCACCTGTAACCCAATGCCTTCTTGCGTTGCCGCCTCTTTGAGGCCTTCCACCAAACGTTTGGCTTTGGCTTCAAGCCTTACATGTAAGCTTTCATCTTTGATAATTTTTTCCAAACTTGCCAATCCTGCGGCCATGGCTACGGGATTGCCGCTGAGCGTTCCTGCTTGGTACACAGGCCCATCAGGAGAGAGTTGATCCATAATCTCACAACGACCACCAAAAGCCCCCACAGGCATTCCACCGCCGATAACTTTACCAAACGTCACGAGATCAGGTTTCGCCTCATACACGCCTTGTGCGCCCTTAAGGTGAGCGCGAAAGCCACTCATCACCTCATCAAAAATTAAAAGGGCCCCGTGCTTATCGCAAAGGGTTCTAAGCTCACTTAAAAATGCGGCATCAGAGGGCACAAAGCCCATATTACCCGCTATTGGCTCGATAATAACACAGGCAATATTTTTAGAATTTTTAAAACACTCTTTCACACTTTTGATGTTATTGTACTTGGCCAAAAGGGTGTGCTTGGTTAAATCTGCTGGAACCCCTGGTGAACTTGGGCAACCAAAGGTCACCGCGCCACTGCCAGCTTGCACCAACAAAGAGTCCGAATGCCCATGGTAGCAGCCTTCAAATTTGATAATATCATCCTTACATGTAAAGCCCCGCGCCAAACGAATCGCACTCATAACGGCCTCCGTTCCACTGCTCACAAAACGCACTTTATCGATGCTCTCAAACAAGGAAACGATCAATGACGCTAGTTTGGTTTCGGCCTTTGTGGGTGCTCCAAAACTCAGGCCTTTTTTCACTGCTTTGATCACTGCTTTTTCGATGTGCTTATCGCTATGCCCAAAAATCAACGGCCCCCAGCTTTGCACATAATCCACATACGCATTGCCATCCACATCAATCAGATGGGCCCCTTTTCCTTTTTTGATAAACACAGGGGTTCCGCCCACACTTTTAAAAGCACGCACAGGCGAGTCAACGCCACCAGGGATTACTTCTTGTGCTTTTTCGAACGCTTTGATACTGTTACTGTAACGCATTATTTTTCCTGTTTTTGGGTTATTTTACTTGGATTTGTTAAACACTTTATTTTTTGACTTCACTGGAGACGTAATAATATAAACTATCGATCTCTTGTGCCGTTAAAAAATAGGTTGGCATCACCTTGTGAGGGGTTGTCAGCGCTTGGATAAAACGCTCTTTGGTAACGTTGGTGATATTGGGGGCTTCCAAAGAGAGTGTTTTGCCTTTGTGGGTGTACGTCGAGATGACACTGCCTTCCCCTTTTTCCCCATGGCACTTGTTGCATCCAATGCCTCTAGGGTTAGAATAAAGCATCCGTGCATACTCCATTTTGGTAATAAAATCTTCCGCATTTAAAGAGAGTGACATCAAACACAACACCACGCTACACGCAAATCCATACCACATCAACCGTGCTTTATCCTCTCTTTAATAGTAAGTTTGTTATAATCTGCCTTTACACACTAGTAGCAACGTAACTTTACCACTAGTGTGTAAAGTCAGATATATTACCAAAAATAGAATAAAAGGGAGTTTTGATGCAACTTCTGGATGGAAAAGCATTATCCGAAACGATAAAAAAAGAACTCAAAATCGAAAGTGACGCCCTCGTAAAAAAAGGAATCACGCCATGCCTTGCGGTTATCGTGGTGGGAGATGATGCTGCCAGTCATACCTATGTGAACAGCAAAGAAAAGTCATGTCACGCAGCGGGTATCGCCTCTATTGTGCGAAGACTTCCTGCCATAACCACAGAAGAAGCCTTACTCGAACTCATAGACAGCCTCAACAACGATCAAAATGTGGATGGCATTTTAGTGCAATTACCCGTTCCAAAACACATCGATAGTGCTAAAATCATCGAAGCCATAGACCCCAAAAAAGATGTCGATGGCTTTCACCCTTTCAACGTCGGACGCTTGATGGCAGGCTTGGATGGATTTGTTCCTTGTACGCCCTATGGTGTGATGAAGCTTCTTGAGGCGTATAACATCAACGTTCGTGGCATGGATGCGTGCGTCATAGGTGCGAGCAATATCGTGGGAAAACCCATGATGAACCTGCTCTTAAATGCTTCGGCTACGGTTGAAATCTGTCGAAGTTCCACCAAAAATCTGAAAGAACACACCTTAAGGGCTGATCTTATCGTGGTGGGTGTGGGCAAAATCAATCTCTTGAGCGCTGATATGGTCAAAGAGGGTGCCATCGTCATTGATGTAGGCATTAATCGCAACAGTGAGGGAAAAATCGTAGGCGATGTTGACTTCGCTGGCGTCGCCCCCAAATGCTCCTTTATCACTCCCGTCCCTGGTGGCGTGGGTCCCATGACCATCGCCATGCTACTTTCCAATACCATCACATCTGCCAAACAACGTTTACATTAGGATTTCAATGAAAAAAGCACTCTCGAAACTCTATACCTTTTCCAACAGTTGGACGGGTACCATTCTCATCGTTTTATTTGTTATTTTCTTTATCGCCCAAGCGTTTGTTATTCCCAGTGGCTCCATGAAACGCACCTTGCTCATTGGGGATCATCTGTTTGTTAAAAAGTTTTCATACGGCATTCCAACCCCTCACCTTCCGTGGCTTGAAATTCCTGTCTTTCCTGACATGAACGGCAATGGCCATTTGATCGAAGGGGAACGCCCCAAACGAGGCGATATCGTTGTCTTTCGTTATCCCAAAGATGAAAAAATTCATTACGTTAAGCGTTGTGTCGCCTCTGAGGGTGATGAGATTATCTACCAAGACAAACACCTCTACATTCATTTTGCCCAAGGTGATGCGTACATAAAAGCAACATACAAACCAGAAAAAATCAAAAATATCGGTGGAAAATTGTGGGTACTAAACCCCTATAAAGAACAGTTTTCAGGCATACAGTACGATGGCAATGTGGACTTGTTTGAGCAAATGAGTTTACACATGGCAGCAGGTCAGTTGGCTATGAAGCCAGCCCTCTTTAACGACCTTCCGCTTCGAGATGGGTATAAATTTAACGCGTTTTACACCAAAGTAGAAAAAGACCATTTTTACATGGTAGGCGACAACCGTGACCACTCCAATGACAGCCGTTTTTGGGGCAGCGTGCCTTATAAACTCATCGTTGGTAAACCATGGTTTGTCTATTTTTCATGGGATGACCAGTATAAAATTCGCTGGGAGCGCATTTTCCGCTCGGTCGAAGCCATCCAATACGACGAAACCCTCTATTAGCCATGGAAACGGTTGATATCGTAGAAATTGCCGCTGTTGTTTTAGCGCTCTTAATCGCCATTGTCGGGCATGAAATCATGCATGGCTATGTTGCCTACCGCTACGGGGATGATACGGCCAAACACCAAGGGCGCTTAAGCATCAATCCTCTGGTGCATATCGATCCCATCGGCACCGTGGTTGTGCCAGCCCTCTTGTACATCAGTGGCGCTTCGTTTATGTTTGGGTGGGCAAAGCCAGTACCCATTTACATCCCAACGGTCCTTCGAAACGGTGGGTATAGAGCAGCGACGTATGTTTCCCTTGCGGGCATTGCCTATAACTTTACGGTGGCCCTTGTGTGTTATGGACTTTTTCATCTCTTTTTTCCCTCCGAAATCGAAAGCTATTTTGTCTATTTCTTTGCCTACTTTTTGGCGCAATCCATCAAATACAACATTATCTTAGGCCTTTTTAACCTCTACCCACTGCCACCTTTGGATGGCTCGCATGCGGTGACGTATATGGCCGCCTATTTTGGATGGAGTCGTGTTGTGGCCTTTTATGAGTCCATCGAGCGTTATGGAATGGTCATTCTGCTTGTGTGTATTGCCACACCACTTTCACGCTATTTTTTTGCTCCCATTCGCTTAGTGATGGAGTATGTGTTTTAGAAATGTGCTATAATCCATCTTATTACATGTAAAAGGAAATCTGTGAAGTTTTTTATTGCAACCGACCATGCGGGTATCGAAATCAAGCCTGATGTGAGCGCCATGCTCATAGCCATGGGGCACGAGGTCGAAGATTTAGGACCCTATGATGCACAAAGAGTTGATTATCCTGATTTTGCCCACGCCCTTTGCCTTAAAGTGCTCTCTACGCCCCACACCCAAGGCATTCTTATCTGTGGCTCGGGCATCGGTATGAGTTTAGCGGCCAACAAACATGTGGGTATCCGAGCTGCTTTGTGCCATGATGCCTACACCGCAGCTATGGCGCGAGCACACAATGACGCCAATGTGCTGTGTTTTGGTCAGCGCATCGTGGGACTGGGTGTGGTGGAATCCATGCTTGAAGCGTGGTGCAAAACCTCTTTTGAGGGTGGAAGACACGCCTGTCGTGTTGAAAAAATAGAGGTGTAAGATGGCGTTGGATTGGATTTTCACGACGGTTATCTTTTCTGTTTGCCTCTATTTGTTGATTATGGTGTTTTACTTTAAAACACTGCTGCGCAAAGAGAAGCGAAGCAATATTGTCGTTAAGCACACCCTCAGTGATGCTGAAATTGTGATTCGCAAATACCAAGTTCAGTTACAACGCTCACTGGGAAACATCGACATCTTAAGCGACGAACTCAAAAAAGTTAAAAACGATTTAAAATCACTCCGTACCCGTAATAGCCAGTACCGAATGGAAGGCGATAAGCTTCGCCAGCATATCAAAGAGCTTGAAGGAAAAATCGAGGCCTTACTCTAATGAGTGTTGAGATGATTTCTTACAGTGCATTTGGTTTTATATTTATACTTTTGCTCTATACTAAGTTCACATTATTTAAATAAAGGTACCCCGATGAAGACACTCTCATTGACTGATACTCATTACCTTCTTAGCGTCATTCGCGATGTAGAAGATTTTCCAAAACCTGGCATTATTTTTAAAGACATTACCACCCTTTTAGGCGATGCAAAAGCGTTTAGTCTTTTGATGAACCATTTATGCGAGCGGTATAAAGATTCAGATATTGACTATGTTGCGGGCATTGAAAGCCGTGGTTTTATCTTTGGTGCAGCACTCGCAGCGATGCTTCAAACACGCTTTGTGCCCATTCGAAAACCGGGTAAACTCCCCTATACCACCATCAGTGAAAAATACTCTTTGGAGTATGGTGTCGATGAAGTCGCCATTCATATTGACGCTTTTTCGAGTGTAGGAAAAGCAAAACCCAAAGTTCTTCTCATCGATGATCTGATTGCCACAGGAGGAACAGCCACCGCTGCGGTCAATCTTATCAACAAAGCAGGTGCACAGTGCGTTGAAGCGTGCTTTATCCTAAACTTGACATTTTTGCAAGGCGATTTGGATATTCAAAAAACAACCCCTGTTTATTCAGTTTTAGAGGTTAATTAGATGTACATTCCACGCGCTTCGCACTTTGATCCCGATGAAAACGGGCACTTTGGTATCTTTGGTGGCCGCTATGTTCCTGAAACATTGATGCCTGTTTTGATTGAGCTTGAAAAAGAATATAAACACTTACGGTTTGATGAAACCTTTTGGCGTGAAGTCGATGGTTATTACAAAGATTATGTCGGTCGTCCATCGGTTCTTTATTTTGCAAAAAATATCTCACGAGAATTGGGGGCTAGAATTTATCTTAAACGCGAAGACCTCAATCATACGGGAGCACACAAAGTCAACAACACGATCGCTCAAGGTTTGATTGCCCAACGCTTGGGTAAAAAACGCGTCATTGCTGAAACGGGTGCGGGACAACACGGTGTGGCAACCGCTACGATTGCGGCTCTTTTGGGTTTAGAGTGTGAAATCTTCATGGGTGAAAAAGATGTGGAGCGTCAAGAGCTCAATGTCTTTCGCATGAAGCTTTTAGGAGCAAAGGTTCACAGTGTTAAAAGCGGCAGCCGAACCTTAAAGGATGCGATGAATGAGGCGATTCGCTACTGGGTGACGCATGCGAGAGATACGTTTTACATCATTGGTACCGTTGCTGGGCCGCATCCCTACCCTATGATGGTACGCGATTTTCAAGCGGTCATTGGGTATGAGGCTAAGGCTCAAATTTTGGTCAAAGAAAACCGCCTTCCGGATATGGTGGTAGCCTGCATCGGTGGGGGCAGTAATGCCATGGGCATCTTTAGTCACTTTTTGGGTGAAGAAGGGGTTACGTGTATCGGTATTGAAGCAGGTGGTCTTGGCATTGAAACAGACAAGCACGGATGCAGTTTGGCCAAAGGAAGTCCGGGTGTGTTGCATGGGCAGATGAGCTATTTACTTCAAGATCACGATGGGCAAATTATGGAAGCGCACTCCATTTCAGCAGGACTTGATTACCCTGGGATTGGGCCAGAACATGCCTATCTTAAAGACTTGGGAGCTGCGGTATACGATAACGTCACCGATCAAGAAGCTCTGGATGCTTTTGTGTGGCTTAGTCGCACGGAGGGCATTATCCCTGCTTTTGAAAGCGCTCATG
>JFJP01015337.1_pt1 | contig 11229 bp, 14 predicted proteins | sample 431651 | NCBI WGS metagenome assembly JFJP01 (sample SAMN02602958, study PRJNA72255) | Microbial mat metagenome, whole genome shotgun sequencing project. | biome: fresh water; feature: sink hole; material: water; isolation source: purple microbial (photo- and chemosynthetic) mats found in... | reverse complement strand
TAAACGTGAAAAGTTAGATTTTCGTATCGAATTTGCTCGTATTACCATTGTCTCATCTTGAGACTCGGTTGAGTTTTCTGCACCACTAAGGGGATACAGCAAAAAGATGGTGGCAATTTAAAAGACCTACTAAAGAACTTTATGATTTGATTTCCTCACTTGATAAAGTATTAGCAATATCTCGCGTAACTAAATACGTCGCGTTTAGTTTCTGTAAGACTAACTTGGTTTTTAGTGAAGCTATGGTGATTTTAGCTACTAATAAAAACTCAGATTTAGCAATTGTTCAATCTTCAATACATGATTTTTGGGCATGGGATAAATGTTCAACAATGGGAGGTAGTGGCTTGAGATATTCTCCTACAGATGCCTTTGAAACCTTCCCATTCCCAACCCTCACCCCAGAAACAGAAAAAGAACTAGAAACAATCGGCGAGAAATATTACAACCAGCGACAGCAGATCATGCGAGAAATATTACAACCAGCGACAGCAGATCATGCAAACCACCCAACTCGGACTCACCAAAACCTATAACCGCTTCCACGACCCCAACGACACCGCGATCGACATCCAGCAACTTCGCGAACTGCATATTCAGATGGATTACGCAGTGATGAAAGCCTATGGGTGGTTAGATTTGGTAATGGGTAATGGGGAATTGGTAATGGGTAATGGAGCAATCACCAATCACCAATCACCAATTACCGATTACCAACCAACAATTACCAATCCCCTAAACCACAACTTCCACCAAACCAAACAAGGACTAAGATTCACCATCAGCGAAACCGCACGCCGTGACATCCTCGATCGCCTCCTCGCCCTCAATCATCAAAGATATGCCGAAGAAGTCAAAGCAGGACTGCATGACAAGTCAAAAGGAAAAAAGAAAAAAGAAAAAGTCGTTGATAAGAGGCAAACGGTGTTAGACGTTTAGTAATACAAAAATTGCCTCCGTAAATCTTTTTGCCTCCTCAATTGCCATTAGCGCATCATTTTCTTCAGGCTCAAACCGCACATTGTAATCACTCAATTGGCGATCGTCATAGGCACTTGCCAGAGACTTTACCAAATCGGCGCTAATCTTCCCCGTTTTCACAAAATGTAAACCAAATAACTTAATTAAACCCTTATGAGTGGAAACTTCCAAACCTTCTGACAATAACAAAGCCTGAGCAGCATAGTACATCGCATAGTAAGAACGGGACAAACATAAACGATAACGCCTCGCATCTACAAGCAATTGCGCTGTCTCTAACTCTTCTTTGGATAATGTGATAAATCTTTGTAAGTCACTCATAGAGCAATTCCATCGCGGCGAATGCTATTTATAAACGAAGCAGAATTGTCATTAAACTCATCCAAAGACATAGGCATAATTGAAAGCAGTTCGCCAAACTCCAGCAAAAAATCTAACTTAATATCTGCCATCCGCCGAATTTCTGACATCGGTAAAACGCGATCGCGCAGCACCACCAAAATATCAATATCAGAATCCGCATTCGCCTCACCCCTTGCCACCGAGCCATACAGCAACAATGTAAATAAGCGATCGCCATAGAGCTTCTGTAATTTGAGCTTTAGCTCTGTAAGTAATGTTTGGAGGCGATCGGGCATCAATACTGCGCCATCAAAAGTAAGCGATCGCAATTCATTCATAACATTAATCCTGAGTAAGCCATAGCAAACATTTTACTCCTAAAAAACATCATGGCGAAGCTTAGCGATCGCCTCCCGAAAAGCAACTATTTCCACCGCACAGATTTGATATATCTCCTCCGCATCAATACTGAAATAATTATGCGCTAGTATATTTCTTAACCCCTTGATTCCCGCCCAATCAATATCAGCATATTTCTCAAACAAATCTGGAGATACATATTTATCAAGCCTTTGTGTATTTTCACCAATTGCCACAAGCATCATTGCGATCGCATCTAAGCGATCTAAACCATCATCATCACGGATAAAATCATTAGGTGAACTGATACCCGTAAATCTCCTTTCAATACGTCTTAGGGCTTCTTCAATTTCTAAAAATAACTCTAATAAAAACGAACGATCATACATAAATAGCCTCGCGATCGATTCTTGCCTTGAGATAGCCATTCATCCCATGCCAATATCGAATCACATCAACCTTGCGCTTAAACCTGCTCTCTAACTCAATCTTGAGATTAACGCGCTTCAAAATATTAGGTTGCATATCTACCACAATATCAATATCACTAAAACTATTAGCCTCATCCCTAGCGATCGAGCCAAAAACTCCAAGTCTAACGATCCCATAGCGATCGAGCAAATCAGCCTTCAATAGCTTCAGTTCTGTAATAATCGTATCCTTGCCCATTAAATTTGTACTCATAACTTACTCCCAAAAATTTACCGTCAAAATTGTTTCCACATCATAGAGAGAGTTACTAGAAACTTGAGCATTCTGCTTGCTCGATTCAGGAATAACTGCCTGTGTCATTTAGTCTGCTCCATGCAACATTAAACCAATCATATCGCAACAAATTAATAAGCAACCTATAATATCTATAAAACCTATAGAAACTATAGATAATGAACAAAAGCAAAACCATATCTGCCCATGTCACCAGTGAAACGATCGCTAAAATCGATCACCTTGCCAAACTCGAAAACCGATCGCGATCGCAACTTACAGGCGCAGTCGTAGAACTCGGCGGCGACCTCCCCCATGAAGCATGGACAGCATTACTTCAGATCAAAGCAATGGGAACTACCGAAGATTGGCAAGCCCTACAACAAGACCTCACCCGTACCCTCCTCAATCATCGCTATCGGCTACTGCAACAGAAAATGTCAACCCAAGGCGATCGGCAATGGCTCGACAGCCTAAAAACCGAAGACGACATCCTTAACGCTGCTGTCAATAACTCCGAAAATTTCAAAAAAATCGGCTTAATTGGCGCTGTCTCCACCGATCAACAACTATCCACCAACTATAAACAGATCCTTGCTGAAGGCTGGGCAAAGAAATATGATCATAGTTGATACAGGATTTTGGTTAGCACTGATCGATGAAGGCGATCCGTATCACAAAAAAGCAGTTATTGCCTTAGAAAAATATAATAATGAGCCTTTAATCACAACTTGGTGTGTCATCACCGAAACCACCTATTTATTGCTTTCAAGACTAGGAACTCAATCTGCGATTAATTTTATTGAGAGCTTACACCAAGGCTTTTTTACTATATTTCCTCTAGAAGATGCCCACACATTACGCATTATTGAACTAATGAAAAAATATGCTGATTTGCCAATGGATTTAGCCGATGCTTCTCTTGTCGTTTTAGCCGAACATCTAGGACATGGAAAAATATTTTCTGTTGATCAAAGAGATTTTAATACCTATCGCTGGAAAGAACGTCATCCATTTACAAATTTATTGATTTAAAGCTTATTTATCTGGGTTTTAACGCAAAGGAATCAGGACACGGTTTTGAATTAAAGTATCAAAGGTTTTGTGAATTTGCTTCGCTAACTTTGCTTGATCCGTCAATAACCCTAACTCCAAATTGAGACTCAGCGCATACTTTGTCAGATTAGCGCTACTGATCAACACCCGATGGCGATCGCTAATCACCCCCTTAATATGCAAAGATCCATACTTCCCTTTGGCATTCACAGGTCTTCTGCCCACCGCCCAATAATAAATCTGTAACTGCTCAATCATCTCCGCAGGAAAAGTCTGCAAAATACCAAAGGGAATTTTCTCAGAGCGCTCAGGCATTTCCACAATCATCGTAATCACCACCTGACGCGCTAGAGCTACCCGCATTGCCGCCACAATTTCAGGAATATCATAAACCGCAAAGCTAATCAGCAATATCTCCTCACGGGTTTGATGGATTAACTCTAAAATCGTTGGTTCCGTTTGACGGTTCCACTCTCCCGCCTGATCGGGCATAGTCCAGATCGGCTGTACCTCGTAACTTTTTTGCAGTTCGCGCCCCAACTCCATCGCCGCCAGCAAAGCCAAATGCAGCGACTCCGAGCTAACTTCAGGATGTAACTCTTGCCAAAGTGAAATAAACTTATATAGGCGATCGCGCAATTCCTGCGATGTCACCTTTTGCGAAAGCAAATATTTCCAATAGTCAGGCTGAGCATCACATTGAGACTCAGGAATAATCGCCATGATTTTGATTAATTCAGGCAACAGGCGATCGGGCAGAGCCAGAGCCAATCCCTTGAGCGCATCAACAAAAATCGGGTTATACATAAATTCAGCAATTCAGCAAAAATTTGTAGGGGCAGAGCATTCCTGCCAAAATTTAGGCTTTACATCACAGTTTTCCAACAGGAATGCTCTGCCCAGAAATCAGCGCTATTAAAGGTCATCTGCAAACCGAGGAAGAGGGTAGAGCATTTGCAGATCTAGATTTCAGTGATGATTTAGAAATTGTGGCGCAAATGCTCTACCCCTACAAAATGTCGCTTCTCTATATTTGATTTTTTTAATTAAAAAAACAAATATCTGTTTGCGAGAAGGTGGGAACCAGCAAAGCCCGATCTAAAAACTTATTGCCCCTCTCGCAAGAAGTCTCAGGACTAAATAAACAGGCGTGACAAGCTGCCCAATGCAAAGAAACCCGATCGCCCTCAGGATCATGCTCAGCGCATAGTGGGTCAGAGGTACAGATCCTGATTGACTCAAGAGCTTGCTGGATATGATGGTTGAGTCTTGGTTCTTCGCCAAGATGCACTAAACCGCCCAATGTCCCTTCACTGTCAGGAGCCGCCGTATAAATTAATAAACCTGCCTGTGCTTGGCGATCGCGATTTGCCACCTGAGCATAGATGCGCTCGCGTAAACTTGCGGCATTGTAGCCACATTCGAGGGCAAATTGACGCATCAGAGCATGGGAAAAGGAATGGATCAACAAATAACGCATATCGGGAGTCGAGATTTTATCGACAAGTTCAGGATTGCGCTGATTGAGCCAAGTTTTATGAGCTTCTTTGACCTTGATATGTTGCTTTTTGACTGCGGGTTGTTGTTCCCATGCTTGCAACGCTGCCTCATTAAATTCGATAAAGATCCCCTCGCCGCGCACTTCCATCGCAGGAACCCAAGTTGGTTTAAAACGACTGAGGGGCGCTCGATATTCCTTCGGGACTTCACCCGTATCGGTAAAGTCTCCAGGGGACTGAATGCGGGTGAAGCCAATTAGCGATCGCACTTCCCGCAATTTTTCCACCAAGATCACCTTAGAAATTACCTTTTGAAAATCGACAGGTGGGGCGATCGCCTTCAGTCGCCAGTCCTTTCCCAGATCCTCAAGCCCCGTCACGCTATGAAATTTACGCCATTCAGGAGCTTTGAGATCGGTCGCAGAAGTATGATCATCGATCTCTTGGCTAGAATCTTGACTAGAACCATGATTGCGCTTGGCGATCGCCTCCCAAATCTCTTGAATACCATAATTCTCTAGCTCGTAGGCTTTACCCTGCTTTTGTAAAATTTTGAGCAATATTTTTAAAGTGTCAGGACTATCAGCTTCTCCCAAGGTCAGCCAATAGCTATCAATATACTGTTCTAATTTATTCTCAGCATTGGGAATCGATAGCGCCGATAGACTCAGGGAAAACCAACTATTAGAGGCTCCCAAAAGCATTGTTTTCATTTGGCGATCGCATTTATCGTCAAAGCTGCGTAAATGGGGATGGCGACCGCGACAACGGGGCATATTTTGTTTGCCAGACAGCCCAAAGGCATCGGACATCCGCCGACTTGCCGCACAGCTATCACACTTGATCACAATATCAGTCACGGCTCCCGATACACTCGGCTCAATTAATCGCAACGATCCCTTGCAATCACTATTCCCACGATGCACAAAATAGCGCCAAGGAAAATCATCAAGATGTCCCTTTTCGCAAGCGGTGAGAAATCTCACAGGAATCACTTTCGGTGCGATCGCCTTATTGCAATTTGTATGATGATAAGCAGCTTCACTATGGCGATTGCGGAAAGTTTTTAATTCAAAAAGTCCGTCAGTAATCGGTGCAAGCAGATCGCACTTAGGGCATACCATCCAAGTTGGAAACGGCGCAACGGGAATGCCTTCAAGGTTGGGTTGATGATTGAGATAAGGGTGACGGGCTTCTTCTTCAGGAATGGGTAAACTGACTAATTGCTGTACCTGTGTGCCGAGTTGCTCCTGCACCGCCGCCAACAATCGATCTTCTGTAATTACTTGAGTATGCTGGCGTTGCCATTCCTCTAAGCCCATCACCATCGCTGCTAAGTTGGGCAAGTCAGAGATCGCGCCGATGCCATAACTAAACATAATTTGACTAGGACGAAGTTCACCAATACGATATTTATTTGTCAAAATTCAATCCCTAACTGACGCAACTTTTCGGCAAGGCGATCGGCTCTAGTCTTTTCTGCTTGCGCCATTTGTTCAGCCGTTTGTGCTTGTTTTGTAGCTTCTTGTGCCTGTTTTGTAGCTTCTTGCGCTTGTTTTGTAGCTTCTTGTGCCTGTTTTGTAGCTTCTTCTACCTGTTTTGTAGCATCTTCAAGCTGTTGCATTGCTTCTTGGGAAGCTAGTAGCAACTCATCAGGAGTAAGCAGCTTTTGACCGTTATCTAAGCGGTAGAAACTTAGCAAATAACCGTCTGGCTGAAGTCGCAACTGCAAGACCTCACTGCAATTGTTTTTAATCGGTTTATACAAGCCGTCATCATTCAAACGATAGCCCCGCAACTGTTCAGTAATCCACTCACCGTAAGGATCAAACATCCAATATTCCTGTATGCCTAGCTGCTCATACAAAGTCTTTTTGAAATTTAGATCCGTATCTTTTGTCCCTTTGGAGGTCATTTCAAAAATAATTGCTGGCGTTTGTTGCCCTTCCCATAATTTGTAATTGCCATACATCTTCACAGGAATGTCAAAGATCACCATTACATCAGGTGCAACTCTCGCTGTGGGCTTTTTTTCGATGTAATAAAAAAATTGATTTGCGAAGACAACGGCTGGCTTACCCGCATAATATTGCGCGAGTAGATTGAGGGTCATTAAGATTGCCCAGCTATGTTCCTGTGTTTCTGCCAAGGGTTCACCGTCTGATGTGGGATAAATTATTTCTGGTTTAGATGGACTGCTATCGTTTAGATTGATATCAATAGATTTGGGAAGCGATCGCGATTCAGTAGTAGCTACCATAGTTAACTCTGGATTTAGGATCTTTACAAAATTATAAGCGATTAGCGATTAGCTGTTAGCCAACAGCTAATCGCTTTAAGAAACGAATGGCTCTGGTAAGCGATCGCTTTCATTATCAGGAGCTTGATCGACAAAGATTAGCGCTGAGGCAGGTTCGACATTGCGAAGCGAATTTAAACAAGCAAAATAATCGTCAGGATCTTGAGCAATATTTTTTAAAAGGGAAACCGTTGTACCGCCACGACTGGAAGCCTTAAACTGTAACCTTGTCCCTGCTTCATTGGGCTTTGCGGCACTTGCCCACTTATCGCGCAGTCCATGCAGTTGATAGAGAATCTCTTCCTTTAAGTCAGGATTTTGAAAACTTTGACTGATACGTTCAGCGATCGCATCCATGCTAGCAATTACATCAGGATGATCAAAGTTTGCGGCAATCATCCTTGCGGCTCCATCGTTATCATTAAATTCAAACCCACTTAGTCTTACGAGCGATATGAATAGAGCTGCTAACCCCCGATCCAAAGCACCCGAAGAGAAAGGCGTTACCGACAATGGCTCAACATGTTGATAGAAAGTGGCGTGATAATGCTCAAACCGTTCATAGTGAGATAGATCCCTCGGTCTTGCCCAGTTATAAACCGTCAAAACTAGCCCAGGATGATTCCGCCCTACCCGTGATGTAGCTTGGATATATTCCGCAGTATTTTTGGGCTGACCGCAAGTCACCATCAGCCCTAGCCGCTTCACATCCACACCAACAGAGATCATATTCGTTGCCAAAATTACATCAAGGGGATTGAGTTGGGAATTGAATTTTTGCTGTTTCTTATCTTTCTGTTCTTTTCTTTCTTTTTGTTTATCCCGTTTCTCTTCCGCAGTCAAAACCTCAAACTTGCGTTCTAAAGCATCAAGGATTTTGGGAATATCCGTAGAACTTTTGCGCGAAGTTAGCTCTTCAATCCGACTAGGACTAAGATAGCGCTTCGCTAATCCCCGTTTATCCATTTTTGACAAGCGGGTGGTGATGTCATCATCCACAAGGCGGCGCGTTCCACCTAGCTCACGCAAAGAATTAAAATAGCCCACCAACGTCATCCAAGGATCGGCATCATAACCATCATCCATCAGTTGTTGAGCCGCCGATAGTGCCACTAAATATACCCGAATCAGAGCCGCCTTGAGACGACGACCAGGGGCGCAAATTCCGAGATACAAACGCCCAGAATGTTCATTGCTTGGTGGACGTTGCCGCGAGAAGAAATTATCTTCAATATTGATCGCCTGAGGTGGAAATATCTTTACCTCACGCAAAAATAGTTGATGTACTTGATTACGAGCTTGGCGAATTGTCGCTGTCGAAGCAATTACCTTAGGACGCACTTGGTGACCATTGACATCCCATGTACAAAGGCGATCAATTGCCGTTTCATAGAGTCCCACCATGCTACCCAATGCGCCACTAATTAGGTGCAACTCATCCTGAATGATCAGGTCTGGTGGGCGTAAGGGCAAATGCGGTCTAGTTTTAACGGCGGGCAATGTGCCTTTCTTGGGATGACTATCGCTATCTTCAAGATCTGGACATCGGAAACCATGGCGATCGCAATAGCCATTTACCTTCCCAAAGAGCATCTGAGTTTTACCATTCCAAGGCATCTGCGCGAACTTATCAACCGTGGCAATTACCAGAGATGGCAAGCGGCGATAGATTTCTTCATCAACTACCACAATCGGTAATCCTTCATTAGGCGAGTGCTTACGACCGAATAAACAATTGCCTAGGCGATCGCTGCAATAAACCAGAGTTCTGCCAATATTTTTTTCAAAGGAAAGTACTTCAATATCTTTCCCCGCATCGATTTCCGACCCACACCAAGGACAATTAGTAAGCTGATGGGGTGTACCAGTGGAGCCACCATAGTTTTGTCCCTGATTCTGTCCTTTGAACTGTTTGATCGCCTCTTCACTCTGTTCTGTCCGATTGGGCGTACTGTTATTGCCTACCCATAGCCCAATCCGAAAGGGTTCCTTTCCCCACTTAGTCACATCTTTGCGGCGCAAAGATTCACAGGCACAGATCAGCGTCGTAGCCCGTTGAAACTGTTGCAGCGTCAGCAATCGCAGCGTATAGCGCATTAATACCGCCACGCCATGCTCGCCATCATGTCCAGACACTACGCCCTGTAAGCGTCGCATCGCTAGGGTATAGGCAGTTAGCCCCAGATATGCCTCAGTTTTACCTCCGCCAGTGGGGAACCATAGCAGATCGCAGATCGCCTTTTGATCGGTTTGGCGATCGCTGTGGTGCAGATCGGTCAAACTGGGGAGATTAATCAAAATAAAAGCAAGCTGGAAAGTCCGCCAGCTATAATTCTCAGGTCTTTCAAAATCATTGAGAGGATTGTCCTTACCCTGTCTCTTTTGTTCAGCATAAAGACTCCGAATCCGTTGCTGCGCCATCGCCATATTCATAAACTGAAAAGCTTCCACGGCTTGTGGATTGGTTTCTAATAGCTGAATTCCTTCACGAATTCTCGTTAATGCAATCTGACAATCCTTGAGATTGCGATCGGCAGCCTGTTTATAGAAGATTGGACTATTTGGTAATTGCTCTTTACTGATTTCCTGTGACCGTAACCATTGTTCATAGGCACTCACAAGCGGATAGAGGATTGGCGGCAAAGCTTCCGTTTCGACCTGAGCGAGTACCTTCATATCTAAGATCAAGCCCTTGAGCGCAGGGATTTCTTTCTCATCAGGTGGCGTGGTATTGGGAACGATATGTCTAGGAATAGCACTGGTGGTAAGACTGATAGCGCGATCGCCTTGTTGGGATGACCTTGATGAACTGTCAGCTATAACTTCCGCATGGACGCTAGTATTATGCCCCACCGCAAATTCAACACAATTCCGATAGAGCAGTTGCAAAGATTCCTGTTCATAGCGCAGATCACCATCAAGACTGTCACCGCTAGTAAGTGGTTTGCGTATAAAGATTGCCTGATGGGGATTACTACCCTGCACCTTAATTTCTGGTTGAAACAGCCAAGCTGAATCACGGTTTCGCTTAGGTTCCGTTTGGCGATTTTCCAAAAAGATAGTCACAATCCAATCACGATCAATTTTACGACAACGCACCCGCACGACTACCGCAGGAGCTTTTTCAAGATCGGGATACCATTCCTTTGTCTGTTCAGCATTTGCCGCAATATCCGCTAATTTGAATAGGCGATCGCCCTTGATTGTTGTACGTTGCCAAACAATTTTAGGATTATTCTTATCATTAGTAATTACTTCGCTTTCGCCTTTTTGGTAATATCCCCAAATAGCCTGAATTGTGATCTCGTCAAAATCACCATCCACACAAAAACTCAAACCAATTGACGATGGAAATAAGCTGCTAGGCGGTGCGACCTCCTCCGTATCACCATCATCGCTATTCTTTTTCCCTGCGATCGCCAGATTGTCCTGTTGAGCAGGATCTTCTTCTTGCGTAAGATCTATTTGATCACCGATTTGATCGCCAGTTTCATCGCTAGTTTTATCCCTAGATGCGACTTTGGTATAGCGTTTACGCGGTGCGATCGCCCCAACTAGATAGCGTTCAGTAAGGCTAGTCTCATCGACTTCCTCACGTTCGCCATTCACTGGTCCCAGCAAATCCTTATAAATCATTGCCACCAACTTCTCTCGGATCTCTCTAGGCGTTGCCTTTTGGAGAATCTTTCCCTGTTCTACGTTCTGCAATGGAATAACAAATTCTGTACTAAGTAGTTCGCCTTGTCCAGCTTGCGGTTGATTTGTGGCAGGTATAAACTTTTCTTCCAAGAGTTTGCCCTGTATCTTTGTCTTGCTATTTATTGATGATTTCCCTGACGATTTCCCTGATGATTTCCCTGATGATAATTTACCGATAACTTGAATAATGCGATCGCCTAAGAGAGTGTTTGAAAAGTTTTAGAGCAGGTTAAAGAGGGATGGATTTTGGACTTAAACGGCGAACCATCAGATGAACCATAGCGGCAA
>JFJP01000355.1_pt1 | contig 11229 bp, 5 predicted proteins | sample 431651 | NCBI WGS metagenome assembly JFJP01 (sample SAMN02602958, study PRJNA72255) | Microbial mat metagenome, whole genome shotgun sequencing project. | biome: fresh water; feature: sink hole; material: water; isolation source: purple microbial (photo- and chemosynthetic) mats found in... | reverse complement strand
ACTTCGACATCGAGTTCGTCCATAACGAAAAAATCAAGGGCAACATCTACAAGGCCAAGGTGGTCCGAGTGGATACGAGCCTCCAGGCCGCGTTCATCCACTACGGTGGCCAGAAGAACGGCTTCCTCCCCATCGGCGAACTGCCCCGGGATCTGGTGAGCGGCGATGGCCGTCGGGGGCGCATCCAGGATCTGCTCAGCAAAGACCAGGAGATCATGGTCCAGGCTGTGCGCGAGGAGCTGGGCAGCAAGGGCGCCATGATGACCGCCCAGGTCAGTCTGCCCGGCCGCTACCTCGTGCTGACCCCCGGCAATCCCCTCAACGGCATCAGCCGCAAGATCGAGAGCCGGGAAGAGCGGGAATACTTCAAGAAGCTGATCGACGAGCTGGAAATCCCCAAGAACTTCGGCGTAATCGTGCGCACGGCCTCGCTCGGGGTCACCAAGGATGATTTCCAGCGGGATCTCGAGTACCTGCTCGACACTTACAAGGAAATCCAGACCCGCTACAAGCACCGGCACGGCGCCGGGTTGGTGTGGCAGGAGGACGACGTTGTCACCCGTACCCTGCGCGATGGCTTCTCTGCGGATATGGAAGAAGTCCACATCGACGACCTCGACACCTTCCATGCGGCCCAGAGCTTCTTCAAGCGCACCATGCCTCAGCACTTGGGCGTGCTCAAGCATTACGTGGGCAAGAAACCTCTTTTTTCGAAGTACCAGACCGACGAGCAGATCGACCGGATCTACGCACGCCGGGTGAGCCTGCCTTCCGGCGGTGCCCTGGTGCTCGATCAGACCGAAGCCCTGGTGGCCGTGGATGTGAACTCCGGCAAGACCAGTGGTGAAGGGGTCGAGGACATGGCCTTCAAGGCCAACATGGAGGCTGCTGAGGAGGCCGCTCGCCAGCTGCGGCTGCGCGATCTCGCGGGTCTCATCGTGATCGATTTCATCGACATGAAGCGGGAATCCCACAACAAGGCCGTGATGGAGCGGCTGGTGGAGTGTCTCAAGGAAGACAAGGCCCGCATGGAGGTGGGGAAGATCAACCGCTTCGGTGTGCTCGTGATGACGCGCCAGCGGCTGCGTCCATCCCTCCAGCATGTCACCCACGAGGCCTGTCCCACCTGCCAGGGCACTGGCCAGGTCAAGAATATCGAAGCCCTGGTGCTGAGCGTTGTGCGGCGCCTCAAGTCCATCCTCAGCAAGGACGGCATCGCCGAAGTGCGGGTCAAGCTGGCGCCCGGCGTAGCCATGGCGGTGCTGAACCAGAAGCGCAAGGATCTTGCGGAGCTGGAGGAAGCCCACGACACCCGCATCCTAATCCTGGCCGATCCAGAAACGGCCTATGGCGAGATGGCCGCTGAAATCGAGCGCCGCGAAGAAGAAACCGAAGAGAAGCCTCAGCCCGTGCGGCAGGAACGCCCCCGGGAATCGGAAGATGAAACCGTCGTGCTGGGCGGCGATGCGCCCATTTCCTTCGAGAAGGCACTGGGACAGGAGCCTAGACGCATCCAGCCTCCCGCCGATGCCGAGATCAAGTACGACCGCCGGGATGCCCAACGCGCAGCCCTGGGTGAGCGAGAGCGGTTGCGCGCGCTCTTCGAGAGCGCCAAACCTCAAGATGAAGGTGTCGAGGGAATCGAGGAACCGGCCGATGTGGAAACTGACCCCAAGCCCGAGAAAGGCCGGGGACGCCGAAGGGGCAAGGGCGCTGCTAAGCCTGAAGCCAGCGTGACGTTGCCGGAAACCGAGCCGGTGGCCGAGATTTCCGTCCCATTGGTATTTCCGGTACCTGCCCCCAGGCCTTCCGAACCCGAACCGGAACCCGTGAAGCCGGTTTTCGACCCTTCACTGGTCGCGGATCTGACCAAGCCTACCGCTAGGCCCAAGCTCCTTGCTGCGGCTGCGGCCGCTTCGGAGCCCAAGGTTCCCGGCGAGGCGTCAACCCCTGTCAAGCCCACTCGGGGACGACCCAAGGCCCTTCCGAAAACGGTGGTCAGTGGCCCTGTGGCTGATACGGAGCCAGCCCGCAAGATGGCCAAACCTGCGGTCAAGACGAAGGCTCCCCTCACCGAACCGGCCACCAAGCCCAAGGCGACACCCAAGGCCGGTAGGCCGAAGTCCAAGGCTTAACGGTTCGCCCATGACCCCAAGCATGCGCTCCCGGCTGGCTCTCCTGCTGCTGGGGGCGCCCTGCCTCTCTATCGCCCAGGGACTGCCAAAGATCCCCAGTGGGCCACCTCCCACCGAAACGCCCTCTCTGGCGGAATTGCTGCCCCTGCGCCCCTTTGCCATCAATCAAGGGGAAGGGGATGGCACAAATTTGAGGTGGCGCGGGGAACGGGTCGTAGAGATTGAGGGCGTCTGGATCATCGAAAAAGGTGCCGTTCAGACTGAAGGCCTACTCCTGCTGGCCGATCGCATAACCTATGACGACCGGACCGGCAAACTCGAAGCCAGCGGTAGCATTCGTTTGGAGGCGCCTGGGCTGAGGCTTCGGTGTGAGCGGCTCCAGATGGACTGGAAAAAGCAGATCGGTGAAGCCTGGGCACTTGAGTTGGAGGTTCCCCCCAGTTGGACGCTTCGATCCAGCCATGTGGCTTTTGCCACGCTGAAATCCTGGAATTTCGATTCGGTGGAGATCAGTCCTTGTCCTCAAGTGGACCCTGGATGGTCAGCCAAGCTCTCCAATTTGAGGCTTGAGCTTAATGGGTTTGCCACCTTTCGACACGCCCGCATCCTCGTGGGGGGCGTTCCAGTGCTCTACCTTCCCTGGGCGGCCTATCCCGCGAAGGCCGAGCGCAGTTCGGGTCTGCTACCTCCCCAGATTGGGTATTCCAGTCGCCTCGGTACCAAACTTGGACTCTCCTATTACCAGGTGTTCGGAAACACCATGGACGCCACGTTTTCTCCCACGTTCTACACGCGGGAAGGGGCGCTCTGGGGGGGGGAATTCCGCTGGAATCCGGAATTGACCCACCAAGGGAGTTTTCAGGGCCAGTACATCAAGCAGCGGAGCAACGACGAAAACCGGTACCGCTACCGACTCCAGGAACTGTGGCAGCGGGAAGATGGTTGGCAGTTTACGGCAGACCTGAATCAGGCCTCCGACACCCTCCTGGATTCTGACTACGGGGGCTCTGCGAGTGGTTTGGGCACGACGTCCTTTGATAGTTCTGTTTTCCTGGGAAAGAATCTGCCCTGGGCCTCGATCAATCTAGTGGCAGCGGAGCAGCGGACTTTCTTCCAGCCCGAGGACCCCTTCTACCGCACGGACTTCCCAACCTCGCTGCGGCGGCAGTCCCTGCCTCAACTGCAAGCGCGGATCTACCCCATCTCCCTGGGGCGGTTCTATCTTGATGGAGGGGCGAGAGTCGGTCGTTTTCACTATCGACTCGATCTAGGGGAGGGACAGGAGGATGTTTCATACGCCTGGACACGAGACGATTGGTTCACCCGCCTGCATGGCCGCCTGGGCCAATGGGGTCCTTTCCGGGCCGACCTGCAGCTCGCCGCTCGCTACACTCGCTACAGCGCCTCCTTGAGCGAATCCGTCTTCGATCCCACGGATGCTGTCAGCGGAGATCCCCTGGATCCTGCCTCCAATCCGCTCTTCAACCCCTTTCGGGTGGATTCGGAAGCGGTGCAGCGGCTGCTGGGATCGGGTCGCCTCCAATTGTCGGGTCCTCAGCTGGGACGGACATTCGAAAAACTAAGCCTGATCGGGTATACCGGGGACTTGAAACATGTGCTGGAACCCTTTGTCGGGTTCACCAAGAACAGCCGCTCATCCATCGAAGGCAGGATCCCGCGTTTCGATGAGGTCGATTCCCGTCCCGGAGTGAATGGCAGTGCCGATGGGGAAGAGAGCGTGGAAATTGGACTGAAGCAGCATCTGCTGGGGCGGCCTGGGCGAGGATCGCTCTTTGCGGATCTCGTGCGGTGGCGAATCTCCACTCGCTACCATTTTCAGCCGATTTTGTTGGCCGATGGCCGATTCAAGCGCGGCTGGGCCTCCCTGGACAACGAAATCGATATTGAGCCTAACGACCAATTGCGGCTCAGTTTTCGGCGTTCTTCTGAAATTGGTTCTGCGGGCGCCGACAACTCTCTGTCGGCTGAGTACACCTCAACCCAAGGCAGTAAGTACAACTTGGCCTTCTTCTCTACCGGCATCAACCGCTTTCTCGTGCGGCAGCAGGGGGTTCAAGTGGGAGGCATCCAGCGGTTCTTCGACGACCGCTGGCGCCTGGAGTTCCAGGCCAACTACGATATTCACCGCAAGGGGTTTGCCTTCAGCCAAGTTGCGCTGGCCTACCTGACGCCTTGTGTGGCCACTCGGCTTCGATACAGCCATGTGGCCATCACCGCTCCCGGTGCACTAACCAAGGAAGACCGGATCGACCTGACCTTCACCCTGCGGGGGTTGGGTGACTTGGGACCTTTCGGGCTGCGTTGAACATGCGTATGACTCGATCACCCGGCAGCGGTCACGGCCCCTGGGGGGTCTGATTTCAGCACCTCGATCCGATTCCGCCCCTTGTGCTTGGCTACATACAGAGCCTTGTCCACGGCAGCGAATATGGAACTGGCCGTGTGACCGTCTGGAGCACCAACCCCAAAGCTCATGGTTGGGAAAACCATCTGGCCAGATTCCAGTGCGATGGGGTTTTCGTCGATCTTGCGGCGGAGTTTCTCGGCCACCTCTGCGCCGGCCATGATGCTGGTTTCTGTCAACAGGACCGCGAACTCTTCACCGCCGATACGGAAGGCGAGATCGGATCGGCGTAGGCCCTGTCGCATGCGCTGCGCCAGGGCTCGAAGTACCTCATCGCCTGCCAGATGCCCAAAGCGGTCATTGATCAGCTTGAAGTAGTCCAGGTCGCCAAGGACCAGCACGAAGGTTCGCCGGTGGCGCTCCCACTGATTGAAGGCGTTCTCCAGGTTCTGGTCGAAGGCCCGACGGTTGAGCAGGCCCGTGAGGGGGTCCGTCAGTACTTCGTTTCGGAGGGCGGCAGCCTCCATTTCCAAGAGGATTCGACGTTCTCTCAGGTCGTTGATCTGGAACTGGAATTCCTGTTGAATCCGCTTGCCATGAATCCATTCGAGCCCGCGCCGACAGGCGTGGAGAAGGCGTGGCGCTGAAAGGGGCAGGGTGACCCAGTCCATAGCGCCCGCCAATAGCAATTGGCGCTGAAGGGCCTGGCGAGGAATCTTGCCAAGAAGGATGACGTAGGGGGCTTCTCCATGCTCACGCATGGCCTGGAGCGCGCTAAGGGTCCTGGCTCCCGTGGCATCCATCCCCAGGATTAAGAGAGGGGCCTTGATTTGGCTCTGGACCAAGGAGAGGTCTTTTAGCGGTGACGCCGTGAGTTCAAAACCAAAGTGATCGACGAGTCCCCTGATTCGCTGGACGAGCTCTGTGCGCAATCCCGATACAAGTAGAGGAACCTTGGACCCACCCCCTGGAATACTGTCTGCCTCGACGGCGGGACCCAGGACATTCAGAAGGCGCTGAATGCTGTCCGATGCCAAGATGTGGCCGTCCACATCGGTCGCGCGAACCTGCGGCATCTCATCTTCGAGCAAGGACTGTTCGAAGATGAGGAAAATGGGGAGGTTCTGGAAAAGGATCCGGGACTCACCTCGCAGCAGTGTGCAGAACCGGAAGCCATCCATGGGGTCTCCGGCTGCGTCCACTAGGATGAGTTGGGCCTGGCTCCAGGCTTCAGAGGCCAGAGCGTCCAGATGGTCCTGAACGTGCAGAATTCGATTGCCGGCCCCCTCAAAGGCAGTTCGCAGACGCTCGACCAGATCGGCGTGCTTTGTGATGACCAGGATGTTCATGTGTGGGTGGGTGGGAGAATCAAGTGAGAAGCAGGATAACCGGAAGCGACGTCAAGAACTGGATGAATCCTCGCCGTTCCAAACCTACCGATTTTTTCTTAGTCAGGGAAAAGAGACACCCCACCGAAAAAAAAAGGCTACTCGGCGAGCCCTTGTTCACCCAACCACCGCTCCGCGTCAATACCTGCCATGCAGCCACTGCCTGCGGCGGTAATGGCTTGGCGATACACGTGGTCCTGCACATCGCCGCAGGCGAATACGCCGGGGATGGAGGTGCGGCTGGAGCCCTTTTCCACCGAAAGATAGCCGTTCTCATCCGTGGCAAGCTGCCCCTGGAACAAGTCCGTGTTGGGCTTGTGGCCAATGGCAACGAAGAGTCCATCCACGGGCAGCTCTGAAAGAGTTCCGTCCTGGGTGTCCTTCAGCTTGAGGGCCCGGATCTTCTCCACCTTGTCGCCCATGGGGGTGTCCAGCGTCGTTGTGAGAATATCGTCCACCACCTTGTTCCAGCAGAAGGTCATCTTCTCGTTTTTCATGGCCCGTTCCTGCATGGCCTTGGAGGCGCGGAGCTTGTCGCGGCGATGGATGAGGTTCACCTTTGAGGCGAATTTCGTCAGGTAGACGGCCTCTTCAAGGGCTGTGTCTCCACCACCCACCACGGCGATTTCCTTGCCCCGGAAGAAGAAGCCATCGCAGGTTGCGCAGGCAGAAACCCCACCGCCGCTGCGGGAAAGCTGCTCATCCTTGCCGATGCCCATCCATTTGGCCGAGGCGCCTGTGGCGATGATGAGTGCATCGCAGGTGTATTCGGCCTGGTCGGTGACCACACGGAAGGGGCGCTGAGACAACTCCACCTGCACTACGGTTTCACTCTTGAGGGTCGTACCGAAACGAAGCACCTGCTGGCGCATTTCATCCATGAGTTCGGGCCCCATCACGCCTTCTTTGAAACCCGGAAAGTTCTCTACTTCTGTGGTCATCGTCAACTGACCGCCAGGCTGGGCGCCTTCAAAAATCACGGGTGCCAGGTTCGCCCGGGAAGTGTAGATGGCAGCTGTGTAGCCTGCGGGGCCGGTTCCGATGATGGCGACCTTGTGATGGGATGCGTTCATGGCGAGACCTCGGAGTGTGGGTGGGGCGGGCCGACGAAGCGCGCGGATGCGGTGCTTCATTGCTGGCCATTCTACCCCAGCCCCCGCCGGGCCAGACCTTCCCAGATATAACCCTGGGTCTGTTCAGCGGAGGATGGAGGAAATACACTCTGGCTATGGTTGGACGAGTTTGTGGGAATGATTGCCTTCGCCTTCTGGCCACGCTGGAAGCTTGGTCGTGCCGGTTGATCCGAAGGGCGGCCTAGACGCATGCGTTCTCGTCCTTGGCACCTTCGGCGCGCCATTCCGCCGGGACAGGCCCCCTGGACTCCCCTCCAGGAAGCCTTTGGACTGTCCCAGGCAGCCGCGCGGCTGGCCTGGATGCGCGGCGAGGACACCATTGAGGCGCTGGGTTGGCGAATGAATCCGGACTGGTCCAAGGCCCACGATCCCTTCCTGCTGGTGGGCATGGCCCAGGCCGTGGCGCGCATCCGGCAGGCCCTGAGCGAAGGCGAGCGGATTCTCGTTTACGGCGACTACGATGCCGACGGTGTGACGGCCACGGCCCTCCTGGTGCGGGTGCTAGAAAAACTGGGGGGACGGCCCGAATTCTTCATCCCGAACCGCTTCAATGATGGCTACGGCCTGCATCTGGACTGCATTCGTGAGTTGCGCGAAGCCGCCGGGCCGGGGCTCTTCATTTCCGTGGATTGCGGGGTGCGGTCAGTGGAAGAGGTTGCCGCCAGCGCAGCCCTTGGGATTGACTGGATCATTACGGACCATCATGCGCCGGGGGCTGTGCTCCCTGCGGCGGTGGCGGTTCTTCATCCGGCCCTGGGGGATCATCCCAACCGCACCCTGGCCGGAGTCGGGGTGGCCTTTAAGCTGGGCCAGGCGCTGCTGGATGCAGTGCCTTTCCCGAAACCTGCGGACATTCCCTTTCTCGACGGCCTTCTTAAGCTGGTGGCCCTGGGTAGTGTCGCCGATATGGTGCCCCTGACCGGTGAGAACGCCCTGCTGGTGAAGCGGGGCTTGCGCGCCCTTGGGGGCGCGAACGGCCCTGGAATCGTAGAGCTCTTTAGGGCGGCCCGAATCGAGGGTGTGCCCAAGGCTTCGGAAATCGCCTTTGGCGTGGCACCCCGGTTGAACGCCGTGGGCCGGATGGGGGGCGCTGAGGATGCCGTTCGCCTATTGCTGACCCGGGATTTAGCCGAGGCCCAGCGGCTCGGGGAGCAAGTGGAAGTCCTCAATCAATCCCGCAAGACCGTGCAGGAAGAACTCCTGGCCTGCCTGCCGCCTCCGGATGGAGAGGCCTTCGACCTCGTGCTGGAGGAAGGTGCACACAAGGGCGTGCTGGGCATAGTTGCAGCCCGCAGGATGAGGGAAAGCGGGCGTCCCACGGGGGTGGGGACTCTGCAGGATGGCATCGCTCACTGTTCCCTCCGGGCACCAGAAGGCTTCGACCTCACAGAACTGGTCGCCACGATCCAGCCTTTCATCCGTTCTGGGGGTGGCCATCGCGCCGCAGCTGGCATTAGCTTCGAGGCGTCGCGGCTACCTTTCGTGCGACAGGCGTTGATCCGGGGAACACAGATTCAGGCTCAGGCGCGAGTGGTGCCCGAACTGGCTGCCGATGGAGCCGGGACTGAGGGTATTCCAGGTGCGGAGGAATTGCTCGCTCTCGAGCCCTTCGGTCAAGGCTTTCCGGAGCCCATGGTGGTGGTGGAAGGGCGTTTGTCGGAGCCCAGCAGCATCTTTGGTCAGGGGCATCGAAAATTCCGCCTGGAAGGCATCAAGAGTGGTTTCACTTGGTTCTTTGCCGAGGACCAAGCGGCACAACTCGTGGTTGGTCGCGATTTGGTCCTTGCGGTGTCACCCCAGGACCACCCACGCTGGGGCCGGACCTGGCGGGTGGACTCCTTGGTTGATGGCAAGGAGGCCCCATGAGAATGCGGAGCCTCCTCAGTTCTCGCAGCCGGGTCTGGAATTACCTGGGGTGGGCGACCCTGGGTGGTGTCGTTACCCTGAGTGGGTTGTATATCTCGCTGGGGCCGAGTCCCCTCGCGCCCAAGGCCAAGGGCGATCTGTTCCGTGGGACCGAAGGCAGGTTCGGCACTATTACCGAGCAATTGGGTGAGGCCCGTGTCTTCCGCTTGGACTACGACCGGATCCTGGGTGATCAGGAAGATCTGGAACTGTCCAATGTCAAGGCTCGACTAGAGGAGCCGGAAACCCTGTGGAAAATGACCTCGCCCTCGGGTCATCGGACTGCAGGCAAGTGGACCCTGCAGGGGCCCATGGCCGTCGAGGCGAGTCTCCCCCAGGGCACCCCCGTGCTGGGGCGAGGCACGATCCAGGGGCAGGGCCCCGCGCTGCTCTGGGAGCAGGGGGTTTGGCAAGGACTGGCCCCATTGGAATGGGAGGGGCTGGAAGGTCAGGGCCGGGGGCGCTGGTTCCTGCCCACGGGCTGGCGTCGCGAACTGGATGGACGCTTCGTCGTCGACCGGGGGCCTGTGGTCTGGATCGCTACCGATCCGGGCACGCTGAGGCGGCTCGAGGCCGAACGCCTCTGGCTGACCTTGGGATTTCGTCAGGGGCACCTCGATCAAGTCAAGGCCACCCTCGAAGGAGGCACCATCTCCGCAGGCAGCGCTGACATGGAAGAACAATCCATCCGCTGGTCGGCACCTATCCACTTCGAGCGAGCAGATGGGTGGAGGGGGGATTCGGAGAGCGGTCGCGCGCCCCGTCCGGAAGGAGGGAAGCCCATCGAGTGGGTAGAGCTGAAGAGCATCCGAGCTTCCCGGCAGGTGGAAGGTGGTTCAGAGAGTCTCCGTGCCGATGGCGCGCGCTGGACGACTGCCGGGTTGCGGGTGGAAGGAAATGTGCGCTGGGAGCAACCCCTGGATGGTGAGCGCCTGGTGCTGCGAGCCCCCAGAGTCTTGATGCGGGAAGGCCCCGGCTCGGATCTTCCGGAGGCGTTGCCCGTGGGCGAGGCGTGGGCCGAGGGCCAGCCTGTGATCACCTGGGGGACAAAGAGCCTCACCAGTCCCCGGATGCAGGCCCGCAGAGCCGAACGAACTTGGCGCATCCAGGCGCCCGTCCTGGGCCGAAGTGACCAGGGAACCTTCACCGCCGGGATGGGTCAGGGGTCCCCACGGCGCTGGGAATTCGCCGGTCCCGTGAAGGCCAATATCACTCAGGGTGGCTCCCTTCGGGGGAATCGACTCCTCTGGGAGGACGAAACCTGGACCTTCACCGGCAGCCCCGCAACCTGGACCCGCATCCGTGAGCGCCTCGCGGGTCCTCGCATCATCCGCAAGGGAGGCCTGATCGCCTTTCCCGAGGGCATCTCGGGTGCCCTCACCGCAGTGGATGGGGATTTCCGGGTACGGGCCGACCAGGCGGATTACCAAAGCGGCGAAGTCCAACTCCTGGGCAGAGTTGAATGCCAGGGCCAGGGCTGGCGCTTGCAGGCGGACCGCATCTCGGTAAGGCTGGGCCCAGGAAACGTGGTAAAACAGGTCCTCGCCAAGGGGGCCGTCACGCTGAGGGGGCGCATGGGTGAGGGATGGGGTGAATCTTTGGAACTGGAGCTCGATCCGGCTTCCCCCAAGGTCCGCTGGCAGGGGCGCGTGCGTGGCCTAGCCGAGGTGAAACCATGACGGAAACCCAGGAGATTCGCCTCGAGGCCCGGAACCTCTGCAAGTCCTACGGCGACCGAACTGTGGTACGGGGTGTTTCCCTGGAGGTTGCTCCGGGGGAAGTGGTGGGATTGCTTGGACCCAACGGCGCGGGCAAGACAACCACCTTTTACATGGTGGTCGGCGTGGAGGCCCCCGATGCCGGGGAGATACACTGGTGGGGCAGGGACATCACGGCCATGCCCATGCACCGCAGAGCCCGCAAGGGCATCGGCTATCTGCCCCAAGAATCCAGCATTTTTAGGGGGCTGACGGTCTGGGAAAACCTCATGGCCCTGGGAGAGTTCCAGCCCATCCCAAAATCCGAGCAGCATGAACGCTGCGAAAGATTACTGGAGGAATTCCACCTCCACAAGGTTCGCAACACGCTTGGTATGAGCCTTTCTGGCGGTGAACGACGCCGTTGCGAAATGGCCCGAGCGCTGGTCACCAGTCCCAAGATCATGCTGCTGGACGAGCCCTTTGCCGGTGTTGATCCCAAATCTGTGCTCGAAATCCAGGGGCTCATCGATGACCTCAAGAAACGCGGGATCGGAGTACTCATCACAGACCACAATGTCCGCGAGACCTTGCAGATTGCCGACC
>JFJP01022117.1_pt1 | contig 11230 bp, 8 predicted proteins | sample 431651 | NCBI WGS metagenome assembly JFJP01 (sample SAMN02602958, study PRJNA72255) | Microbial mat metagenome, whole genome shotgun sequencing project. | biome: fresh water; feature: sink hole; material: water; isolation source: purple microbial (photo- and chemosynthetic) mats found in... | reverse complement strand
CGAGATTTCCCTGAAATCCCCCATTTTCACATATTGCCCGTTAGGAGACAGATAAAGCGGAAATCCCTCTGACTGAAAAGGGGCTAATAATCCGTACAACAGCGAACTTTTTCCGCTGCTGTTTTCTCCAGTCAGCAGAGTGATTCGGGACAGGTGAACATCCGTCTCTCTGAAACATTTGAAATTTTTTAATGAAACAGAATTGATTCTATTTCCTGATTTTTTGTTGATTCTAAGCGGCATCTTTTTAAATTCTATAACTCCGCTTCGGCATGTAACATCCGAAGCAGAGTTTTGCTAACGTCTTACATTATTTTCTTAATCCCCCGCACGGCCTGATTGATCCGCATGTTGTTCTCAATCAGCGCGAAGCGCACATATTCGTCCCCGTACTCGCCGAAGCCCAGCCCCGGCGACACCGCCACCTGCGACTCGCGGATCAGAAATTTGGAAAACTCCACAGACCCCATTTTCACGTACTGCTCCGGAATTTTCGCCCATACAAACATCGTGCCTTTGGGCGGCTTTATCTCCCAGCCGATGCGGTGCAGACCGTTAATCAGCGCATCCCGCCGGCTTTTGTAGGTGTCGCAGATTTCCGTCACGCAGTCCTGCGGCCCGTTCAGGGCGATAATGGATGCAATCTGAACCGGCTGAAAAATGCCGTAATCTAAATAGCTTTTGATTCGGCGCAGCGCAAAAACAATTTCTTTGTTTCCCACGCAGAAACCGACCCGCCACCCCGCCATATTATAGCTTTTTGACAGGGAAAAAAATTCCACGCCCACATCTTTTGCGCCTTTTGCCTGAAGAAAGCTGGGCGCTTTGTAGCCGTCAAACACCAGATCGGCGTAAGCAAAATCATGGATCACCATGATGTCATGCTCTTTGGCGTAATCCACGATTTTCTGAAAAAAATCAAGATCAACCACCTCTGTTGTCGGATTGTGCGGATAGCTGATAATTAAAAGCTTGGGCCTGGGCCAGGTCTGCTTGGTGGCCTGCATCAGATTTTCAAAAAAATCCGAATCGGGCCCCAGCGGAATGCCCCGGACATCCCCGCCCGCGATAATCGCGGAAAAAGGATGAATCGGATAAGTGGGATTCGGCGTGAACACCACATCTCCGGGGCGAATGGTCACCAGCACCAGATGAGACATGCCTTCTTTGACACCGATGGTCACAATCGCCTCGGTGTTCGGGTCAATATCCACATCGTACCGCCGTTTGTACCAGTCGGCAATTGCCATCCGCAGCTTGGTGATGCCCATAGACGCTGAATAGCGATGGTTATGCGATTTTTTTGAAGCTTCGTTCAGTTTTTCTACAATATGATCCGGCGTCCCCAAATCAGGGTTTCCCATGCCCAGATCAATAATGTCTTCTCCGGCGCGCCTTGCCTCCATCTTTATTTCGCTGACCGTAGCAAACACGTAAGGCGGCAGTCGGTCAAGTCTTGCAAATTGTTTCATAAAATAACCTCGTTGCGAAAATTGGAAATTGTCCCGTCTTAAAATCCGTGAAAATCGGAAATCGGAAACAGATTAATATATTATTTCTCGCAAAGCACGCAAAGGGCGCAAAGAAAGAAAGCTTTTTTATAAAAAAAATCTTTGCGGCCTTTGCGAGAAACCTTTTAATATATTATTTCTCGCAAAGGGCGCAAAGGGCGCAGAGGAAGAAAGCTTTTTTATAAAAAAATCTTTGCGGCCAGGGCTGAAAACAGATGCGTATTCGCGAGAAACCTTTTTTTCTCTCCCAAAAGGCGCAATGATCTCCAATCTCTGATTTTCAATCATCTTTACAATATGACGCCCTTTATGTCAAAAAAATTGTTTTGACTTTTATTTCAAACCGGGTTATTTCTTGCTCTTAATTGATTTTGACGATGTTAAGAATATTTTTTTCAGGAGACGGGCATGACAGAAACTCTCACCTATAAAGATGCGGGCGTTGACATTGACAAAGCAAACAGATTCATAGACACCATAAAGGGAATTGTGAAGCAGACGACCAAACCCGGCGTAATGGGAGAAATCGGCGGCTTCGGCGGGCTGTTTTCCCTCAATACCGCAAACATGGAGAGTCCTGTTTTGGTAAGTTCCACCGACGGCGTGGGGACAAAACTCAAAATAGCCTTTATGATGGACAAACATGACACCGTGGGCATTGATCTGGTTGCCATGTGCGTCAACGATGTTGCGGTGCTGGGGGCAAAACCGCTTTTTTTTCTGGATTATATTTCTATGGGCAGTCTGAACTCTGAAATTGCCATAGATATTGTCAAAGGTATCAGCCGTGGCTGCAATGCGGCAGGCTGCGCCCTTATCGGCGGAGAAACCGCCGAAATGCCGGGTTTTTATCCGGAAAATGAATATGATCTGGCAGGATTTGCCGTGGGGCTTGTGGACAACAGCAAGATCATTGACGGTTCGGAAATCCGAGTCGGACACAAGCTGATAAGCATTCCCTCAAGCGGGCTTCACAGCAACGGATATTCGCTGGTGCGGAAACTCTGCTTTGATCTTCTGAAATTAAAAATAGATACATATATACCGGAACTGAAACAGACCATCGGTCAGGAACTGCTCACGCCGACCCGAATATATTCAGAAACAGTTCAAATGCTTATAAGAGACCTTCCGATTCACGGACTTGCCCATATCACCGGCGGCGGACTCTCGGAAAACATCATCCGTGTCATACCGGCTGCGTCCGCTCTTCGGATGTATAAAGGGAGTTGGGAAATTCCGCCGGTTTTCAAATTTTTGCAGGAAGCAGGCAACATATCTGATATGGAGATGATGCGGACATTCAACAACGGCGTGGGCATGGTGGCGATTGTGCCGGAAAATGCGGTTTCAGATGTCATTGCCCGTCTTGACGGCATGAACGAAACTGCTTTTGTCATCGGAGAAGTGGTTGAAAGAAAATCTTCAAGCACAAGAGTCGAATGGATAAATAAGTGAGAATTGAGAAGTGAGAATTGAGAAATATTTACTTCTCAATTCTCACTTCTCAATTCTCAATTTAACGGGGGTCGAATGGATAAAGACAAAAAGCCGATTCTCAATTCTCAATTCTCAATTCTCAATAAAATATTCGGCTGGCTTTTCAGGCTGTCGGAACGCAGCGCAAAGGCTCAGGAAGGAAAAAGCCTTTGCAGAAGCTGATCGCCGAAGTCAGGTAACATCCGGCGGATGTGAAACAATTGAGGGGTCAGGAAGTTTTTTTCTGTTACTGCGACAATGGCGGAAAAACGCCCCGATCCCTCAAATAATTAATTATATTGATAACATGCCGTATTTAATGTTTTCTCTCTCATTTTTTTTATGCCTTGTCTTTACACCTCTTGTCCGTTTTGCTGCATGGAAAGCCGGCTGGCTGGCAATGCCTGTAAAAGATCGCTGGCATAAGCGTCCCACGGCTCTGATGGGCGGCATCGCCATTTATATAGCAATGGCTGTACCGCTTTTTTTTATAACAGATTTCAGCACCCTGCTGCCTCATATCACACTTTCGCTTCAAAACTGGAGTCCGACAACCGGCAGCCTTTTTTCTTTCCGAGCCGTCGGCGCGTGCATCTGGATCGGAATGACGCTGCTGTTTGCGCTGGGGCTGTCAGATGATTTCATTCAGATAAAGCCTTACACAAAATTGGTCGGGCAGATATTGGCGGCTTCGCTGGTCACGTTTCTGGGTTTCCGGCTGCGCTGGTTTACCTCGCTTACGCTCGATACTGTTGTCACCATTGTATGGATTGTGGGTATTACGAATGCTTTCAATCTGATTGACAACATGGACGGTCTCTGCGCGGGCGTGGGGCTGATTGCCGCGCTGCATTTCGCGCTGCTGTTTGCGGGAAATTTCCAAAGCTTGGGAAACGCGGATATGCATTCGCCTGCGGCGCTTGCTGTCCTGCTCGCGGGCGCGCTGGCGGCTTTTCTGATTTACAATTTCAATCCGGCTTCGATTTTCATGGGCGATTGCGGCAGCATGATGATCGGCTTTACATTGGCGATGCTGGGGCTTCATTATTCACAGACGACTTATAATTTAGAGGCAGGCGGCAGATTGGCATCATATTCTGTGCCGGTCATGACGCTGCTGGTGCCGATTCTGGATACCACCATGGTGACATTCATCAGGCTGTTGAGCGGCAGGAAAGCCTCTGTGGGCGGAAAAGATCACACTTCGCATCGGCTCGTTCTCATGGGATACAGCGAAAAAGGCGCGGTGCTGTCTTTATGCGGCATCGGGACTATTGCCGGCATATCTGCTCTGTTTGTCAGCAAAAACGACACCCTGACCTCGCCTGCCGTGATGATGCCCCTCGGACTGTCTATTATCCTTATGGGCGTTTATTTAGCGCAGATACGCGTGTATCCTGAAAAAGAATTTTCGCTTTTGCGGGACCGGGCATACACGCCGATTCTCATGGAACTGACCTATAAACGGCAACTGCTGCTGGTGCTGCTGGATTTCTTTCTCATCACCTTTTCCTATTATCTTTCCTATCGGCTGCGCTTTGATTCTCAGGATTTTCTTTTTTATTTCAAAGTGTTTCTGCATTCGCTGCCCGCAGTGATCGCCTGTAAATTTGCGGCGTTTTTTATCTTGGGAATTTACAGAGGTTTCTGGCTTTTTATGAGTACAAACGATGTGTTCGGATACATCAAAGCCTCAACATTGGCAACGCTTTTATCGCTCGCGGCAGTGACGTTTATTTATCGCTTTGAGAATTTTTCAAAAGGCCTCTTTCTGATGGACTGGCTTTTAACCACGGGGCTTCTGCTCGGGACCCGGGGCTTTTTCCGAATTTCTGCGGATATGGTGAACCGGAAGACCCTTGCGGGTGAAACCGTTTTCATCTACGGCGCGGGCAGGGGCGGCGAAATTCTGCTCCGGGAAATTTTAAACAACAAAAAACACAAGATAAAACCTGTGGGCTTTATTGATGACGACGCGCTGAAAATCGGGAAATCGCTTCAGGGTTATCCGATACTCGGGGGATTTCAGGATATTGAGCGGCTTTTTGAGAAATACAATGTCAGCGGTATGCTCATTTCATTTAATGAAAGAGAGTCCAGAGATTTGGGCGCGGTAAAAGCCTTCTGCAAAATTCACAATATGTTTTTAAAACAGTTTTACATCCATCTTGAACCGGTTGATCTTGAACAGTAAAACGGGTTTAAAACCCGTTTATTTTGATCTTGAACAGTAAAAACGGGTTTGTCTGTTTTCAGCCGGGCCGTTCTACTTATTTTAAAATAAAATAATGACGAAAATTATCCTCGGCATAGAATCCTCCTGCGATGAAACCGCCGCGGCTGTTGTTGCGGACGGAAGCAAAATTCTGTCTTCGGTGGTGGCTTCGCAGATTGAAGTGCATCTCCCCTACGGCGGTGTTGTGCCGGAATTGGCTTCCCGGAAACATCTTGAAGCAGTTGTGCCGGTAGTTGAAACCGCACTCCGCAACGCCGGTGTGGACAGAAATCAGCTTGACGCGGTTGCCGCAACTCAGGGACCCGGACTGATCGGCGCATTGCTCATCGGCTTTTCTTATGCAAAAGCTTACGCGTTCGCGCTGAATATCCCCTGCATCGGCGTCAACCATCTGCAAGGACATATCAATTCTGTGTTTTTAGAGCCGAATCCGCCGCCCTTCCCCTTTGTTGCCCTGTTAGTTTCCGGCGGGCATACGAGCATCTGTTATGTGAAATCCCACACGGAATCAGAACTCATGGGGCAGACCCGTGACGACGCCGCCGGAGAAGCTTTTGACAAGGTTGCCAAAGTGCTGGGGCTTGGCTATCCGGGGGGCAGCATTGTCGGTCGCCTTGCGGAAAAAGGCGATCCGCAGAAAATCGCTTTTCCGAGAACCTATTTGGACAAATCCGGTTTTGATTTCAGTTTCAGCGGCATCAAAACAGCGGTCAGCCGTTATATTCAGACGCACCCGGATGATTATAAAAATCAGATTCCGGATATTGTCTCAGGTTTTCAGGAAGCGGTGGCAGATGTTCTTTCATATAAAGTCATCCACGCGGCGCAGGAAAAACGATGCAGACACATTGCGGTTGTGGGCGGTGTTGCGGCAAATAAACGGCTTCGGGAAAAAGTGCGGACAGAAGCGGCTGGGAAAGGCATGTCGGTTTATATTCCTTCTGTTGACTTATGCGGAGACAATGCGGCAATGATTGCAGCCTTGGGATACCATCATCTGAAGCAGGGAGACATATCAGATGAAAACGCCGATGTGTATTCGAGAGGGATGAGCAATTAAATGTATTTCTGATGCTCTGCTCTGAAAAAAATCTGCGCCGCAAGAAAAATACAGAAAAATTTGAACTGCTTAAAATTATTAATTTTAATTAAACCTTAAAATGTGCCTGCGTGCTGCGGCAACGGAAAAACCGGCTTTGCGGAACTGCTCGCCGTGCTGCTGACGCTGGCGGAGTCATATCAGTTGTCCGAACTCTGATTTGTCTGAGTGTTCAACAGGGTGGGCATTTCATGCCCACCCTGCTTGCTGATTTTCACGGCGGAAATCAGCGTAATCAGAATAATCAGACAAATCAGCGGTTCAGACATCGGTTTCCCTACAACCTGACACAAATCCTGTTACCCCTTATCATCCCGAAAATCAAGGTTCAGACATTCCCTCCATTGATTTATCTTGACATAAAAGCCTGTCCTTCTATAAAGTAGCTGAAAATCGGATGTTGGAAACAGCCTCGTCAGAGGCGGAATATTTGTAGCAATTTATTTACAGGAGGTTTTATGAAAAAACAGTTTTGGCTCATGGCTTGTCTGGCGTTAAGCCTGACATTGCTGACGGAAATGACCGTTTTTGCGGCGGAAAAGGCAATCAAAGTCGGTATTGTGGATTGTTACACCGGGCCCGCCAGCACCTATACCAACGATGTCCGGGATGCCTTCAAACTGGCAACCGACAAAATCAACGCCAAAGGCGGCGTTCTGGGCAGAAAAATCGAATTTGTCACCCGGGACGACAAATTCAAAGTGGATGTGGGACTGAGCGCGGCAAAAGAGCTGCTGATGCGGGAAAATGTTGATATTCTTATGGGAACAATCAACAGCGCCCTTGCACTGGCGATTTCAGATCTGGCAAAATCAGAGAAAATTCCCTTTCTGGTCACATTTTCAAAAAGCGACAAAATCACCGGAGAAAACGGACACCGTTATGTTTTTTCCATGAATGAAAACACGGCAATGGCGGGAAAAGCCGGCGCGGTTGGACTGGCAAAGAAGCCTTTTGTCAAATACTGGATCGCCGGCGATGATTATGAATACGGTCATGCCATTGCCGACGGCGTATGGGAAAATCTCAAAAAACTGAAACCCGAAGTTCAACTGCTGGGGCAGTCCTGGTGGAAAGTGGGCGAACCGGATTTTACGCCTTATATTACCGCAATTCTGTCGGCAAAACCGGACGCGGTGATTGTCGCCACCGGGGGCAGAGCCTGCGTGCCTTTCCTGAAAGCCGCGCACGCGACCGGTTTCAACAAGCAGATTCCCTTTTTCATGCACACGGCAACCGAGCTTTCCACGCTGGAGCCGCTGGGACTTGACGCGCCCGAAGGTGTCATCGGCACCTCAAATTATCAGTTCTACTATCCTGACACACCCGAAAATCAGGCATTTGTCAAAGATTTCAAAGATGCTTTCGGCAGATACCCCAAAGTCGGCGCGCTCTACGGCTATATCACGGCTGTTTTCATGGCTCATGCTTATGAAAAAGCCGGCGAAGTCAACACGGAGAAATTCATTGACGCGATGGAAGGCATGAGCGTTGACAGCCCCATCGGAAAGCTGACCATGCGGGCAGAAGACCATCAGGTCATGTTTCCCATGTTCATGGGCGTGACAAAGAAAGCCGAAGGGTATAATTTCCTGATTGCGACAGATATTGTCACCATTCCCGGCGAAGAAGTGATGCCCGCAGTTGAAGAAATCAATAAGGCGAGAGGCAAGAAATAAAGCGTCCGAGTTTTATAAGATTTGACAACTTTTTAAAAGTTGTCAAATCTTTGCCTTTATCTCTCGCAAAGACGCAGAGGGCGCAGAGAAAGGCTTTTTTATAAAAAAATCAGCCTGTATTCCTTTGCGAACTCTGCGCCTTTGCGAGAAAAAATCAGCCTAAGCACTGAAAACATGAACTGGAAAATCTTCCGAATACTTTTTTTTGCGATCTTTTCTTCCGTGCTGGGACAGGGAATTGTGGTTCCCCTGCTGCCGGTTTATGCCCATAAACTCGGCGCTACCGGAGTCCATATCGGACTCATTTTCGGCGCATATTCCTTTTCCATGTCAGCGATGCTGCCTTTTATCGGGCGGCTTTCGGACGCATCCGGGAGGAAGCCCTTTATCATGATCGGGCTGTTTGCCTACTTTGTCGCGTCTGTGGCATTTATGTTTTCCACAAATGTCAACACCCTGATTCTGATACGTTTTTTTCAGGGCATTGCAGCCGCCATGATTACACCGGTGGCAGAGGCATATATCGGTGAAATCACGCCGACCGGAAAAGAGGGATTTGTCATGGGTCTGATGAATGTGGCTTACTGCGGCGGATTGTCCGCGGGTCCTTTCATCGGCGGGGTCGCAAAGGATGCCTTCGGTATGCAGGCATCTTTTCTTATCATGGGAATGATATGTCTTTTCGGCTTTCTGATGAGTACAATTTTTCTTCCGCCCCGGAAACAGGAAAAGCTTATTGCCAAAAGCGTTGTTCCGCTGCGTTACAGCGTCATTTTTCAAAACAGACACTTCGCGGGGCTTTTTCTGTTCCGCTTTGCCTACAGCATCTGTCTCGCGATTGTCTGGTCATTCGCGCCGCTGATAGCAGACAGGGAATACGGATTTTCCGGCACTGCCACCGGCATTGTGATTATGCTCGGCGTATTTGTCAGCGCGGTGATGATGACGCCGATGGGACATCTGGCAGACAGATTCAGCAAGCGGATACTTGTTGCGGCAGGCGGTCTTGTGTCGGTCTGCGCCATGATTTTCTTTACATATCTTCACGCGTCCTGGCAGCTTTACGCGGTCAGTGTGGCCATCGGTATCGGAAACGGTGTTTCCATGCCTGCGGTCATGGCAATGACGGTTATTCTGGGACGCAAGAACGGGTCCATGGGCGCCATCATTTCGCTTCTGATACTGGCTGAAAGTATGGGCGCGGTTGCCGGTCCCGTGCTTGGCGGCGCAATAGTGGATATGCTGGATATGAAAGCCGCATTCGCCAGCGGCGGCGCAGTCATGCTGCTGGCAACTCTCTTGGCACTGTCTCTCACCTCGGGTTTCCGTAAATTTGAAAAAGCATCATAGCATCGCAAACCGTGAATCAGATTTTAAACCCGCCCTGCTTTCGGGTTTCAGCCATCACCGCTACATGACCAATTTAGTTTTTACAGAATTAATCGCTGCTCAACACACTAAATTTCTTGAAGAAACTTAGTGTGCAATCTGCCCGGTCTGTATTATTCTGCAACATAAAAAACACTTTTGACATAAGTCAATGCAACCTGGGAGATTAAAGATTAAAAATAAAATTAATCTGCGAATGGACATTCCGGTATTTTAAATTTTCGTGTTTTCTTTGTGTTTTTTCGTGTCCTTCGTGGATAAAAATTCCATTTTCTTTAAACCGTCATTGGGAGGAACTGCTATGAAATGTCCGGGACAAGACACAAAATATTGGAAGCCGGGGGCAATTTTTGAGGTCAAATGCCCGAAATGCGGCGTCAGCGTGGAGTTTTTCAAAGATGACACCTCTCGGAAATGCGGCAAATGCGGACACCGATTCGTGAATCCCAAGATGGATTTCGGATGCGCCGCATATTGCCCCTATGCGGAACAGTGCATGGGAACGCTTCCCGAAGAAGTGACCGCGCAGCGCCCCGACCTTTTAAAAGACCGGGTTGCCCTTGAAATGAAGAAATATTTCAAGCGAGATTTCAAGCGTATCGGACATGCCACAAAAGTGGCGCGCTACGCGGAGCGCATCGGCAAAAGCGAGCAGGGAAACATCGCTGTGATTTTAATCGCCGCGTATCTCCACGACATCGGCATTCACGAGGCAGAACGGAAATACAACAGCACTGCCGCAAGGTATCAGGAAGAAGAAGGTCCGCCCATTGCACGAGATATTCTGACCCGCCTCAAGGCAAAAACAGACCTGATTGAAGAAGTCTGCGATATTGTGGGACATCATCACCACCCGCGCGCCGAAGAAACGCTGAATTTCAAGGTGTTGTATGATGCGGACCTGATTGTGAATCTTGAGGAAAATCATAATGAAAAAGCCATGGATCCGAGCCGTCTGGAGGGAATCATCGCCAAATCTTTTCTCACCGAGAGCGGACGGAGTGAAGCGAGAAATGTCTTGCTGAAGGAAATAGCATAAAGTAAGTGATGTTATTCCCTCTCCCTTGAGGGAGAGGGCAGGGTGAGGGTGAGAACGGAAAACCCAGCCCTTCCCCTCACCCCGGCCCTCTCCCCAAAGGGGAGAGGGGGAATATTCTTAACTCAATGGCATTGCTTGCTGAAGGAGGCAAAATGAAAGTCTTACGGAAAATCATCGAAATTGACGAAGAACGCTGTGACGGCTGCGGCGCGTGCGTGCCGAACTGCGCGGAGGGCGCGTTGCAGATTGTGGACGGCAAGGCGAAAGTCGTGGCAGATGTATTTTGCGACGGTCTCGGCGCGTGTCTCGGCGAATGCCCCAACGATGCGCTCCATATCGTTGAGCGGGAAGCCGAAGAATTTGACGAAAAGGCTGTGGAGACATATCTTTCTGAAAAAGAGAAGGCGGAGAAAGACAAAGCCCCCGCAACTCTGCCCTGCGGATGTCCCTCAACGCAGATTCAGACTTTTATGCCAGCGTCTTCCTGTCAGAGCGCAAATAAACCCGCTACGCTTTCAGGCGTGGAAGGCTCGGCATTGTCTCACTGGCCCATACAGATAAAACTCATTCCGGCAAATGCGCCTTTTCTGAAAGGCGCGGACATTCTGGTAATTGCGGACTGCGTGGCAGTGGCGTATCCCAATCTGCACAGGGATTTGATACAGGGAAAAGTCATTATGATGGGCTGTCCGAAATTTGACGAGGTGCAGGATTATGAAAGCAAATTTGCGGATATTTTCAAAACCGCAGGCGTCAAAAGCGTGACAGTGGCTATTATGGAAGTGCCGTGCTGTGCGG
>JFJP01012375.1_pt1 | contig 11230 bp, 6 predicted proteins | sample 431651 | NCBI WGS metagenome assembly JFJP01 (sample SAMN02602958, study PRJNA72255) | Microbial mat metagenome, whole genome shotgun sequencing project. | biome: fresh water; feature: sink hole; material: water; isolation source: purple microbial (photo- and chemosynthetic) mats found in... | reverse complement strand
TTCATCCCCAGGGCATGACCCAGTTCGCGCGCGGCTACTTGCAGCGCCGCTTCGATACTGGTTGCGTCTTGAATCTTTTGGGTGATAAGGTTTACCGCAGTTTCGCGTTCTACCTGCTTTTGCGCCTGTTGGAAAGAGCGCGCGTTCTGCAAAGCAGTGGCAACCTGTGATGCCAGGGTTGTTTGGATGCTGGCGTCTTCCTCGGTAAAGGCGTTTATGCGTTCCGATTGCACGTCCAGCACGCCCAATAATTGATCGCCAACGATGAGCGGCACAGCCAATTCCGCCGCGGTTTCTGTGAGAATGGGGTTGGGCAGCCAGCCCGCATCGCTGCGCACATCATTGACGATGACCGCCTGCCTTGTGCGTCCTGCGCGCGCTACGAGTGATTGTTCCTGCGCCAGTGGAATACTTGTGGTGCCGTGTGTGCCTTCGTGTTCGTCGCCTTCCTTGTAACCGCAGGCAATGATATCGAGCGCGTGCGTGTTTTCATTGTAGGTAAAAACATGCGCATGATACAGACCAAACCCGCGTTGGGTTAGGTGTACCACCTCTTGCAGCATGTCTTCAACGTTGATGATGGTGGCGGCTGCGGTACTGATGTTTGCAACGGTTTGCAGCTCTGCCGCGCGTTTGGTTACGGTTTCGGCGGATTGAATGTTTTGAAGCGCAACTGCGATCTGGTTTGCAATGGATTGCAGCGAGTCGACGTCTTCCTTTTGCAAGCCATTTGCGATGTTTTGCTGCACATCCAGTACGCCCAGCACTTGCTCGCCGACAGAGATGGGGATTGCCACCTCAGATTTTGTGTCAGGCAGTAACGGATTCGGCAGCCATTCAGGGTTTTTGGTTGTATCTGCAACTAAGACGGGCGCATTGCTTTCGGCGGCGCGCCCCACTAGACCGCGTCCTTTTGCAAGTTTATGGAACTGAGCCAGCATCATCTCCCCTGAACTCCCTGTGCCGCCTGCCATAACCAAATTTTCATGAGCCGCATCAAAAAAATAAATCTGGGTATGATAGTAGCCGAAGGCATTATTGACCTGGTTTACCACCTCTTTCACCAGTTCTTTGCGGTCAAGAATAGTAGATAGGCGGCGGCTGACTTCTGAAGAGGTCGCCAGCGCTTTGGTGCGGTCTGCCACGCGTTTTTCCAGCGTGCCGATCAGTTCACGTAAGCGGCTGGTCATTGTGTTGAATGCGGCGGCAAGCACACCGACTTCGTCTTCTCTTTTTACCTGGGCATTCACTTCAAGGTTTCCTGAGGTAATGTATCCTGCAATGGTTACAAGTTGGGCGATTGGCGTAACGATACTTCTTGTTACCAAAACCGCCGCAATGATTGCAATAAACAGCGTTAGTACTATTAATATTCCGGTGATGATGGACGCCTGATTCGATGCCCGTAAAGCTTCACTTTGATCATGTTCAGCCATCAGCGTAATTTGTAGTTCAGGGATCCAGAGATAGGCGCCAATTACTTCCTTCCCTCGATAATCTGTGTAAAGCTTTGTGCCAGCCGCTTGCGACTCGATCGCTGCTGTTGTGCCGTCTGAACGAATATACGTTTCGCCGATCTTTGCATTCCCAAATCGCAGTTGGCTCAACAATGCGTAGTTTTCGCCTACCAGATAGGTTTCGCCCGTTTCGCCAAGGCCCGCGCGCTCGAGCATAATGCCATCCAATACTGCCAGGTTGGCGCGTCCGGCAATCACGCCAATTACCTTGTCGGTTTCATCGATGATTGGCTGGGAAAAGAGAATCGAGTATTTGGATAGCGCTACATCATACAAAGGTGGGGTGGTGTTACTGCCATTCAAACCTTCGCGGAAAAATGTCTGTGTCGAAAATATTTTTCCTTCCTGGTCTGAATTTGTGGAGATGATAACAGTCCCTTCCGTGTTCATGATGAATAATTCATCGAAATAACCTGTTGTTTCATTCCACTTGCTCAACTTATTCCGAATATCTATTTGGGCTGTTTCCCCTTCGGGCTTATTTTCCAAAGCGGTATTTAGAATATTTAAGAAATCTTTTCCCTGCCAGACAAGAGTCAGATTGGTTTGTAGGAATTCGACCCAAGAAGCAATTTCATTCCCTTTTAGTTGGGCTACCGAATTCAATTGCTCGAACACCGTATCTCTTAATCCGCGGGCGTTAAGAAAACCTGATATGGCGCCTGTGGCAATCACGGGCAGAGCCGCCAGTAAAATAAAAGCGATTAGCAGTCGGTTGCGAAGCGAGAGCGATCCCGCATTCTTTTTGCGAGCGGTCTTTTCGTTACTGCCAGATATAGCATCGACGGTCATTACAGCCTCCAATCATGATGTAGCCATTGCCTGATACTTATTGTTATCATAGTCTATTCTAAAAAATCAATAAAATGCGTTGCAAATCAATAATGAAGAAGGGAAGCAATCTACGACGGCGGGCGGCAGATTGCTTCCTGTGTTTCTGCGTTTCTTCTCTATTTATTTATTTTGTCCATAAATTCGGATGTGTAGATTGTGGAAACATCCAGCGGGGTTGTGATGACTTCCTGCTCCAGCAAAATATCGTACATTTGCTGCCACATTTCGGGCTCCATCACGCCGATGGGAAGCGCCCCTGTATCGACCAATGGGATCGTTGCTTTCAACGATTGCAGTTGAAAAAACTGGTCAAGTTCGGGGGCAAAACCAATGGTGGCTTCCGTGGCTTTTTCAGGGTTTCAACAGCAGACTGCCATCCACGTATTGTGGCGCGCAGGAAGCGTTCGACCACGTCGGGGTTTTGGGCAATGAAATCATCTGTCGTAAAGATCACATCGGCATAAAACGGCACGCCATAATCGCCGGGCCAGATCGCGGAACTCTCAATTCCCCGCATATTGGCTCTTACAATTGCGTCAGTGGAATATGCATTGCAGACGTCAAATTTTAATTTCTCTAGGCATTCATCAAGGGTTTCAAAAGTTTTTGGGTCTTCCACGGTGATCAGGCTGGGGTCAATGCCGGCTTTTTTTATCATCGCGTCAAACGTCCATCTTCCAGAGCCTTGCCCAATGCCCACCCGTTTGCCGATAAGATCTTCTGGCGTGGTGACTTTGACATCACCTATGGACATGTAGATTTGAGGACTAATGCGGAATATAACGGCAATTGCCCGCACAGGGATTCCATTTGCGCGCGCTACGATAACTTCATCAGCGGCTCCAACGCCAAAGGTGTTTTTGCCTTCCGCCACTTTATCAACGCTCAGCATCTGTTCGAAATCGACAGGTTCGACTGTCACTTTCAGATTTTCTTCACTGTAGTAGCCTTCTTTGTCTGCCATGTAGATGCCGGCAAATTGTGTCTGGTGAGTCCACTTTAGGCGCACAGATACTTCTGCGGTGCTGCTCCCACAACTGGATAGAAGCATGGCAATGAGCGCCAAAACAATAAAACCAGCATAAGAACGGCTGAACAATTTGGCTTTCATGGAATATCTCCTTGGCTAAGAAATGTATGATTGTGTAAACGCAAGATCAATCTTTTACTTTTGAGCAATGACAAAGTCGTTTGTGTAGATTGTGTTTAAGTCAATTGGTTCTGAGGTTAAACCAAATTCCAGTAGAATTTCCTGAGTTGCAGCCCATACACTCATATCCATGGAGCCGATCGGGGCATTCCCAGTGTTGATGAACGGTATCTGCGCTTTCATTACTTCCTGTTGGTAGGCGAGATCCAGGCTTGGGTCATACTTAATTGCAATGCCGGCGGATTCCTCCGTGTTCGCAATTGCATATTCGTAACCCTTCATGGTGGCTCTTATAAATCTACGGATTAATTCCGGGTTGCTCTGCTTAAATTCGTCAGTTGTAAAAATTGTGTTGATGTATACATCATAGCCATAATCTTTATAGTAAATAAAATTCAACTCGTCACCGGCATTTTTTGCCATGACCTGCTGGTCTGTTGCGAACATGCCGCTCATGGCATCCATATTTCCCGCTTTGATTTCATTGGCGCCTTCGAAATCTTCAATAAGCGCGTAATTCATTGACGCGCGATCCAGACCTGTACGGCTCATAAATGCCATGAAGGGAAGATCATAGAAATTACTTAGATCAAGCGAGTAAACGCCAATGGTTTTTCCGTTCAGGTCTTCAGGTTTTTTGATTTCATCTTTGGTTAGTGAAGTGATGACTAACGGGTTTTCCCTGAAGATAGTGGCAACTGACACAAAATTCTGTTGGTTTGTCTTCGCAATAATGATAGTGCCTCCGCTGCTGATGCCAAATTGGGAATTGCCGTTTTTTACTTCATCCAATGGGTTAATGTCAGGTCCGCCTGCATTCAGGGTAATTGCAATATTTTCTTCTGCGTAGTAGCCTTTTTCTACAGCAGTATAGAACCCGGCATATTCCACACCGTGAAACCAACTTAATTGCACGCTGATCGCATCTGGCACTGGGGTGGGGGTTGCAGGGGCGCTTGCGCAGCCACTGCTGAATAGCGTGGCAATAATGATTAAACTACTAATGACTTCAATGGAAATTTTTTTCACGTATAACTCCTGAATAGTTATTCGATATTTTTTTTATTCTTTCACAAGTGGGAGGGAAATGCTAAACCTGGTTCCCTTGTCTACGTCACTCTCTACATTTATTTGCCCGCCATGCTGGTCAATCACAGACTTGACAATTGCCAACCCCAGCCCGTTGCCTTCCATTTCGTTGTTTTTGCCATTACGCACGCGATAGAAACGGTCAAAAATAAAAGGCAGGTCTGCGGCTGGAATGCCAAAACCAGTATCTTGTATATCCACCTGAATGTTTTCTTTTTCCACGCATGCCACAATCATGATCTTTCCGCCTTGTGGCGAGTATTTAATGGCATTTCCGATCAGGTTGCGGAATAACTGTTTTAGCTGTAATGGGTCGCCGTTCACATGAGTAGAAACGACCATTGGATCGGCGCGCAGGGTTTGCCCTTTTGCGGCTGCTTGCGGGGCAAATTCATCGGCTATGCCATTCAGTAACGCGCTCAACTCTACTGGCTCGTGTTTTTGTGTGGCTTGCAAGTCCATCTGCGCGAGTGACACCATATTTTGAACGAGTTCGCTCATATTTTGTGTGGCGTTTTGAATGCGGCTTACAAAATCTTTTTGCTGTTCGTTCAGGGGTCCCGCTTGCCCCAGCAGGGTGCTGAACCCTGCAATGGTTGTGATTGGATTTTTTAGGTCATGTGAGGCTGTGGCAATGAATTCGTTTTTTACATTGTCAAGGTCTTTGAAGCGCGTCACGTCATGCAAAATGGCAACCTGTCCGCCGTCCTCGATGGGGGTGATCAATGCTACAAATGTGCGTTGGTCGGGCCAAAATACCTCGCCTGATTTCGCAATATTTGATGCGCGCGCATCCTCCAACATGTTGATGAGCGCTTCATATCCATGTCCGGCTGGCAGGGGCTGGTTAATGTTCGCGTTGAAGTCTGTAAATAATTTTTCTCCAGCAGGGTTTAGCAGGACCAGCCTGCCAAGCGCATCGAACATCAAAATTGCTTCTGCTGCGTGTTTTAGTACCGCCGCAAGTCGTTTTTGTTCGTGCGCCACATTTGAATATAAACGCGCATTTTCAACGGCAATCGCCGCCTGGCTGGCAATGGCTTGCAGAAGCAATAAATGATCGAGGTTGAAGTAGTTTTCCTGTTCATGGGTGAGAATCAACAAGCCAAGCAGGTCTTTGCGCCCATGCAGAGGCGCGATCACCGCCGAGCGGATGGCTATGTCTTGCTGGGCGGTCTGCCAATGCGGGTCGTTGTGCGCGTCGTTAACCACCAGCCCTTGATGCGACTCTATAATATGTTTCAGCAGGCTTTCGGGTATGACCATTTCCATGTTTGAAGTTTGCAGAGATGGAGATACTTGATAGTTTTGCTGGGGACCATTTTCAGAACTTAGAATAATCATATTGCCTTGAATGGCTCCAAGCGTTTCTACTGTCCGCTTGAGCAGCACACTGGCGAGGTCTTTAATATCTGTGCGCGCGCTCAACTCTTTGCCGATTTCAGGTAAAAGATTTAATTCGCGGTTGCGGCGGCGGATGATATCTTCCGCTTCCTTTACGCGTAATTTTGTGCGAATACGCGCCATTAATTCATGGCGGTCGAAAGGTTTGGTCACATAATCATCGGCGCCCAGATTCAAGCCAGATTGTACGTCTGACGGATCAAGGCGCGCGGCAGTTAAAATAATGACGGGTATGTGCTGAACGGCTGGGTCGTTGCGAATTTCCTCCAACACGGTAAAGCCGTCCTTGTGCGGCATGTTCACATCCAGCAAAACAAGGTCAGGCAATTCGTCGCGCACTTTATCCAGTGTCTCTAACCCATCGCGCGCTTCCACATGCTCGTAGCCTTCATACTCCAGATAGCGTGTTAGTAATGTGATGTTGTCAGGTCGGTCATCTGCAACCAGGATCTTGAATTTTTTCTTTCCCGCCACTATATTTTTTACGGGGCGTGTCGAATGCTTCATCTCTTCCATGGCATTCGTTGCGATCTGGCAGATACGCTCCGGACGTACAGGCTTGACAATTACCTCATTCACTTTCAAACGCTGGGCTGTAACTTTTAACCCAGGCACATCATACGCCGTGACAAGATAGGTATAGGAAGGTCTGCCAGCGGGATGGTTTTGCATTTTTTCGATCAATTCCAGACCGGTCATTTCGGGCATGATCATATCTGTGAACAAAATATCCACGCCAATGGTTTTTACTTTTTCAAGCGCATCGCGCCCACTACATGCTGAAATGACATCCACGCCCACCCCAAGCTGCGAAAGCGCGCGCGCCAATGTTGCTGCTGTATTTGGGTGGTCATCAACAACAAGAATACGGACTTGATCTTTTGGGGGAGATTCTAGTGTGGTCATTGCGACCATTATCCGTTACAACCCGCTTTTGGACGTTAGGGAGAAGACTGGAAAAGTTGGGAAAAGTTTGCGCCCCCGCCGCGCTTTTTTGGAATCGTAGCCGTAGGTCATGCCAGAATCAAAACCGCTCCCAGCCTACGCTGGGAGCGGTTTCAAATTCAATGGGCAGAATCAGCGCCGAGAGCTTAATCTGCCACCAGACGGTAGCCCGTGCCGCGTACATTGATCAAATAAGAGGGATCGTGAGAGTTCTGCTCGATGGCTTGCCGAAGCTGATGAATGTGCCACTTGGTAAGTTCCTGCGCTTCGCGCACATCTGCCTGATATCCCTGTGCCTCAGCGACCAGGGTTTGATAATTAACCACATTCGGAGAATGACGCGCCAGTACCAGCAGATAATTAAACGAGGTGTGGGGAATATTGATTGCCTGTTCATTGATGATTAGATTGCGCTTGTGCATATCCAAAACCAGTATGCCGCGCTTTAGAAAACGATCAGCGTTCAAACTGGCTGCTTGCAGGGGTCCTGTTTGACCCGTTGTCAGGCTCTTAAGCTCCGACTGTAAGGCTTCGATTTGCAGCGCGATCTCGCGTTTGCGATTTTCCTTTTGCTGATTCGCAATAATGGTTTGGGCGCGCTCGATCAGGGCTTGCGGCTTGAGCGGCTTCAATAAATAATCGGTTGCGCCGTTTCGCAGCGCCTCCACAGCCGAAGTCAGGTCAGGTTGCGCGGTGAATAAAATGACCGGCAAATTTGGGTAACTGGCGTGAATGAGTTTAAGCACGTCCATGCCCGCCATGCCGGGCATACGCAGGTCCATAAAAATCATATCGAAATTTGTAGTCTGGACAAAGGAAATTCCCTGCTCGCCATTCTCTGCTGTTGTTACTTCAAAGCCAGCCTGTTGAAGAATCCGTGCCAAGGTTTGGCGAAGCGCCGCCTCATCATCTATGATGAGAATGTGACCTGTGATGTTCATTGAATCTCACTATTAAGGTTGAATATTGGAAGCCAGACTTTGAAAATGGAGCCTTTGTCTAGGTTGTTCTCTGCGGTAATACGTCCGCCATGCTTCATCACAATATCGTAGGAAATGGTCAGTCCAAGCCCGGTGCCTCTTTGTTTATTGGTGACGAAGGCATCAAAAATGCTTGGCAAAAGTTCAGCAGGAATGCCGGTCCCGGTATCTGACACCGTGAGCAGTATTTCATTTGAATCCTGCAATAATGTTGTGCAGACCATCAAATTTCCGCCAGTGGTCATTGCTTCTACGGCATTCATTAATAGGTTAATGATTACCTGGCGTATCTGGTCTGACAGCACGGGTACACGCGGCAGGTCAGGGTCTGGATGAAATTCGAAGGTGATCTCGTTATGCCGTAAATGTGTGGAAACAAGGGCGTAAACATCCTCGATGATGTTGTTAATCTGTGTTGGTATGAAATCCTCTGCCTGAGTGGGGCGGTAGGTGGTTCGCAGGCGTTCGATCAAGGTAGACATGCGTTCTGCTTCAGAAAGCACAATATCCAGGTCCAGCTTGCCTTGCAGCGAAATCCCTTTTTCCTCACGCAATAGAAAGAGCGCATTTTGAATGGCTTGCAGCGGGTTGTTCAATTCATGCGAAACAGAAGCCAGCAAACGCCCCATGGTGACCAGTCTTTCGCTTTGCACCATTTCATTGCGAATTGCCGTCTCAACTTGCAGGGCGGCTTGCAGGTCAGAATACAGGTTCGCTTTTTGAAGCGCAATGGCAAGTTGGTCAGCCACCGCGCTTACCAATTGTAAGTCGCGTTGCGATAAATGGGTTGGCGGCGTCTGTTGAATATCCAACAGCCCTATAATTTGATTGTTTATTTTTACAGGTACTGCCAGTTCAGATTTTGTGTTAGGCAGGAGCGGGTTGCGGAAAAAGAAAAACACTTCGTCCACGTCGTTGGTGAAGAATGCTTCATTTGTTTCGGCGGTATAACCTATAATGCCTTCCCCAGGGTGCAGGCGATGCCCTTGTTCTTTCAATTTTCTACCAATTTCGCCGCTGCCTTCGCGCATCACAAAGTCGCCGGTTTCAGGTTCCAGCACATAGATTTGAACATGGTAATAGCCAAAGTTTTTTTGGAGCAGGTTTACAACATCTTTTAATAATTCCTGTGGATCAAGGGATGCGACCAAACCCTGATTGATACGATACAGTGCGTTGGATTCTTTCAGGGCTTGTTGTGTGCTTTCCAGTAAATGCGCGTTCTCGATCGCAATGGCGGCTTGGGTTCCCAACTGGCTTAGCAGGTTTATTTCATGTATGCCAAATGCAAACGGAAGGTTGCTCGATACGCTAATTGTGCCAAGTTTTCGCCCGCCGCTGTGAACCGGGGTGACCATCAGTGAACGGTAGGTGGGTTCCATATCCAGTTTGAGAAAACGCGGATCGCTCATTACATCTGTGATGTTGATTGTCTCGCCGCTGATGATAACCTGACCCGCAATCCCTTCACCCACGCGCATTTTCTTCTTGCCTCCGGCAGGGTTATCAAAGCCAGTTACCGCGCCGTATGTCAGGATTTGTTCCTTTTCATCGAGAAGATGAATGACTGCGTGTTGGACATTTGAAATGAGTTCTTTGGCTGAATTTACAATTAATTGAAGCACATCATCCAGTCCGATGCGTTCGGTTTCACTGAGCGCCAGCGCAATATCAGACAATGCTTTTGCTTCACGTAAGTTGCGCTGAAGTTCGATTTCCTGCTGGGTATTCCAGACCGCCAGCGCAATTTGGCTTGCGGCTTGTTCGGCGTGTTCGATCTTTTCCGCACCCAAATTATCGGCTTTGTTCCACCCTACAACGGCTGCGCCAAGTTTGTGCTCTCCGTAGATCAAGGGAATGCTGATAAAGGATTTTTCAGAGAACTTTCCAATGATATTCGAACTTGAATATTCCGTTGTTGAGGTGTCTTCTACTACAATACTATGCCCGATTTCAAGCGCGGAGATGGTCAGGTTCTTTTCCCCTTTTGGATATTCCATATTCAGAAACGGATGTCCTTCGATATTCGTGGCAACCGGAAACACCTGCTCTTTGATCGGGTCCCAGCGGGTGATGTAGCAGCTATCAGCTTCGAGCAGGATGGTAAAGTTTTTTACCAGAGTTTGCATCATTGCGGAAAAATCCTGCGCGGCGATGATGGTTTGTGTCATCTCGCTTAGCAGTGAAAAGAAACGCGCGCGACTTAGCAGTTCCGATTCGATACGGACGCGGTTATCATTCATTTCCCGCAATTTGCCAACGCTCCAGCCAGCCATGATTACCATAAAATGCCCCACTAGAAAAAATTTTTCAAACTCTTGTTTTAGAAGATATTGCCAGGTATCTTTTCCTTGATATAGTGTGATTAATACTATATCAAGGAAAATGGCGGCGACACTGGATATCAACCCGCCTTTTGTTCTGTAAAGCAATCCTGCCACAATCACTGGGATGACGACAAACATCGACGCCTGGTGTAGTGGAAAACTGACAATATAAAGGATTGTTAGCGCAGCAACAATCCACGCCGAATAGCGATTTGTTTTTTTTCTTAATGGGGTTGGGTGGGTGAGGCTGCTTGACATGGTTTTATTTTATCGTATCCCGTTTTTTTATTATATTTCAATTCCAGAACAGGACTTAGGCATACTTGTTACCCCGAAGATTTTAGAAATTTCAAGGAAATCATCGGGATGGTTGCAAGCCCTACAGCATAGATTTTTTGCATAAAAAAGCGCCGCGTCGTTGCAAAGGGATATTTGCATCAGCGCGGCGCTTTATGAACTTTGTAGGGTGCTATTTTGCGTATTCAGTAGCTCTTGTCTCGCGGATCACAGTTACACGAATTTGTCCCGGGTACTGCATGGTCTCTTCAATTCTCTTGGCAACATCGCGCGCCAATCGGACAGACGCCAGATCGTCAATTGCATCGGGCTTGACGAGGATGCGGACTTCGCGCCCAGCCTGGATGGCGAAGGCTTGCTGCACGCCTTCAAACGAAACCGCCATTTCTTCCAGCGAGCGAATGCGTTTGATGTACGCTTCCAAATCTTCGCGGCGGGCGCCAGGTCGCGCGCCTGAGATGGCGTCAGCCGCTTCGGCGATGACCGCTTCAACAGTAGTTTGATCAATTTCATGGTGGTGTGATGCGATTGCATTGACCACAATTGGATTGACGCCGTAGCGTTTGCAAAATTCCGCGCCGAGTCCTGCGTGTGTGCCATCCTGATTATGATCCATGGCTTTGCCAATGTCATGCAGGAATCCGCCTTGTTTTGAAAGCTCGATGTTCGCGCCCAGTTCAGCGGCGA
>JFJP01027550.1_pt1 | contig 11232 bp, 8 predicted proteins | sample 431651 | NCBI WGS metagenome assembly JFJP01 (sample SAMN02602958, study PRJNA72255) | Microbial mat metagenome, whole genome shotgun sequencing project. | biome: fresh water; feature: sink hole; material: water; isolation source: purple microbial (photo- and chemosynthetic) mats found in... | reverse complement strand
AGTTATGGATGTATCATTCTGCGTTATTTTTTAAAAAATTGGGTAAATTCAAACAAGCATGCCTAATTTACACAAAAGCATTAGAAACAGGGAAGATTTATGATCCTTTGATAAGAAAGAAGTGTTTAGAAGACCTGTCATTTATTTTAGCCTCACAAGGCTTATTATCAAAAGTACCAAATGTCACCACAATTTTGAATCGTTTGGACTCTTTTAAAGGAAAAGAAATCGTATTTTTATTAGATGTTTCAGAGAGTATGAATGAAGGGGCGCGTTTAAAATATGCAATTAGGAATTTTATAAAGATTTTCGATAAATATGTGCGTGGAGAAGATAAAGTCTGTTTTATTAGATTCAATTATATGTGTCAGGTAGTGTTTAATCTAACTCCCAAAAAAAATAATACCATTCAATTGAGAAGACAAATTGAAGGGACCACCCAATCAAAAGGGGGGACTGCTTTTTTTGACGCTATTAATGTGGCTATCAATGAATTTTACCGATCGAGAAAGACTTCAGGGGATGATAGTTCGGCTGATAACTCATGCTGGATTGTTTCATTGACTGATGGAGAAGATAATTGCAGCAAGATTTCAGCTGAAACTATTAAAAAAAAACTGAAAAAAAAAGGGATCAATTTAATCATTATTGGAATGGGGCTGGGGGCTGAAACTGTTGGGAGCTTAAGCGAACTATGCAAAGCCACGAAAGATGGGGTGTTTATTGAAACTCCCAATAATGATGATCTAGATATCGCTTTTGAAGCAATAACTGAGATTATTTATGGACCAAACTTTATTGTAGAAAGTTTTTCATTTTCTTAACAATTTGGAAATAATAATAAAAAATTATGGGAAATTTAAAAAATTTTGATATCAAATTGAATTTTTTTTTCAAAAATTTTAGATTTTTATTTTTCCAATTCAAACTAATCATTTGATTCAAAAAAAATTTATTATTTAAGAATGAATAAATTACAAAATATGATTTTTTCAATTTATTTGTAGTTTGTTGTGTTGAATTTTTAGTTTTTATTCTAAAGTTTTTTTTTTTAAAACTGTTATTTAAAATCAAGAATAACATCAGCAATTTAGAGGATAAAAAAAATTAAAAAGGGGAAGATTTGACGAAAATGATGAATTATACTTTTTTTTGTTGTTGTTAAAACTTTTTTTTTTTTTCCTGAAATTGGAAAATTAATTGGAAATTTCTAAATCTGTAAGTTTTTTATAATATCCCTCCCTATTAATTATTTTAAGCTTCAGTTTGATGTTTTTCATCTGAGAACCCATGATAATCTTTTCTTCCCTCATTCGACGTTTCCTGTGTTTGATCATGATCAATAACTTCTTCTTCATTTTTGCTCGCATAAATTTCGAACTGCAACCTTTTTTTAATCATTAAATACCTCCTCCAAAAATACACTCCAATCAAAACAACAATCACAAAAGCAACAATTAAGCAAATAATCAAAAAATGGTTCTGTGCATCGTTTTGTTTTTCTGGTGCAAGAGCTAATGTTTTCGACAAATAAATCTGATTAGCTTCATAAATAAACGTCAATGTTAAAAAAGTATTATGTCCATTTACTAAAACTTTTGCTTGAATACCGAAAAACAACGATTTGTAATGAAATTCTTCAGAATCAAAGAATTTTTTCATAAGATTTGAAACATTGAGATTGAATGAAGCTTGTGAAGGATGAGTGCTTGCATTATAATAAAGACTAGCGTAATTAATAGAAATATAAGGATGTGAACTATTTGTCTTGCTGTTTAAAGGGGCATTGCAATGGATCACACTATCCAAAATGTCTGAATCATTGGAGATATACAAGGCATATAGATATTCTACCACATCATATTCATGTTTATCAGAAAACTCTTCTGAATTCCTTATAGTTTCAAATGAAATTTTTAGGTTTTCTGGATAAAACATCCATTTGATTTGTTGATTATAATAGAATTTTTCATAAGGAGATGTTGAATCAAAAGGCAATAAATAAGATTTTAATTTATAATACGCTTCATTAAACGTTCTGTTATTTATAATTTTCGAAACCCCTTCCGAATCGATTTTATATGGCTTTACACTTAAAAACAAATGATTTTTTTCCACTTTTCTTGTTAAGATCAGATGATTTTCCATATAATTCGCAGTTTTTGCTTCAAATTCATGTTTCATTACTTTTTCATATTGATCCGTTGATAATAATTGGATTTTCCCAGAGCATTCGAATGCCTCAACCAATAAAAGTCCATTATGTGAATGAAAAATCTCGTAATTATCTGAATTATTCATAGGAACTAATCCAAAATTCTGTGAATTTGCCAATATAGTATTAAAATTCGCATTATTTATCATCACAGTGAAATTCAGTGTTTCATTTGCCGTATTCGTTATATTCATTAAAAACTTGCTGTTTTCAGCTTTTATCACATAATTCACTAATCTCCCAGAAAGAAACTGCTTTAAAATCACTACTTTTTTTGAGCTTTCTATCACTGAATTCAAAAAATCGAAAGCAACATCAGGATAGCAGTAATCATATTCATTCTTTAGCTGAGATTCTTCATAAAACTCTTCATTATTGGACAAAGCAATAGAAATTGTTATCGTTTGATTGATTTCTTCCTCACTATTATTGCTCATTTTATTAAAATATCCCGAAAAAACATATCCCTGAGACCCCCCAGCTGCCAAACTGGTGAAATCTATTCCCCCATAGTTTAAATACTTCTCATGAAAGCTATTCACTGCTAAAATAGTGTAATTAGCTTCCCGATTATCATTAGATTTCAATAGAATTGTATAGGAAATGCCTAAATTACCACGTATTTTCACATCAAGATCATTGTAAATACGCATATGGATCAGTTTTGAATTATTACGTTTTTCTGATTTCTGGATAATATTATTAGAATCCAATCCAAAACTTCTAGTCACATATACCACAGGTTCCCCTGAATAAATAATGATTGTAATGTCTAAATTACCTGTGTTTGAAAAAATGTGATATTTATTAGTTTCATTAGGCTGCAGCCAATCGTTTAAAGTCTTTCCTGATTGAAGAGTGGTCGAATAATTCGAAATCCCAAGCGTAATAGATATTTTAGCAGGCTTCAGACTGTAAATCGCGATAATATATCGACAGAACCCACAGAAATGCTCATCGTTGTTTTTAATTATTAACAAATTCTTATGGATTTGCTTCAAATTATCCCATCTATATGAAGAACTATTTCCAGGTTTCGGCAAACTATCCAAATAATCTTCTTTCTCCAACTTGCTATTCACATATATTTCCACTTCTCCCAATTCTTCAACGACAATGATCTTAAAACCTTCTTTCACATAATGGAAATATTCTAAATAAACTACTTCCTTTGCAGAAACACTCAAATCTAATGGATTTCCATTCAAAATCTTCATAAATTTAAAATCTCCAACCATAACAGAAATTGAAAACGTGCAGTTTTTAAACCCAAAAACTCCAATAACATAAAATCCAGGTAATTTTTTATTTGTTTTCCTATGTAATTCCTCTGGTGTTATATCCAGATTCTCACCACCAAAGGTTCTTGCAAGCCAGTCATTATTATCTAAAGTTGGTCTTGTTTCATAGCCATAACTCACAACTAAATCAGGATCTCCTGATGATAAAGGTGTTAACGAAATGAAAACATTGTCATTTATATTTGCAAAGACCATGAAATATTTATAAGCTTTATCCTTCACACTTGTTATATGAGCAATATTCGGAGTCAATTTAATTATTTCGGAGCTTATTACAATAGAATAATAGGAATGTGAAAAATAAGAAAAATAAGCAGTTTGAGGATAAACTCTGAGTGTTATCACACAACCACCATCAATTTCATGGCATTTTTTCTCATGGAAATAAGAATCCAATAGTGTTAGACTACTGGAATCAAAAGAATTATGATTCAGGGAACTGTATTGGAAAGTGATATTGTTTGGAAATTCCCAAGAGTCCTTGGAAAGACTGACAGAATTCAGTGGGATTATATTGGCGTAAATGCACATTCTTTTATAAAATGAAAAGGTAGTTATAGAAATTGTATGGTTTTTTGGAGGATGGAAATAAAGTTTAAAAGGTTCATCAGTGGCTGAAAAAGGCAATAGAAGAGGGTTTCCATCAGTTAATGAGATAAGACTTCCATTTGTTTTGACCATTAGCGAAAAATCAGAATTTTTATAAGCTTTTATAGTGAGGTAGATTTTGCAAGTATATTTATATATTTGGTTTTTACAAATATTGGTTTTTTCTTCGTTTTTGATAATCAAAGAGGAATCATTCATTATAAGATTGTAATTGCTTTCATCTGGGTATAAATTAGATGAGTTTGTACTGATAAAAACTTGGATAGAATCGGAATGAGTCCCATCAACACTTTTCGAAAAGATGTAATCCACAAAATTCTTCACTTCTAAATCAAAAGCATAATGTTTAACATCTCCCGCCAAAAAGAAACTCTGTATCGTAGTACCTAATTGCATATCAATAATAGTGGAATTAGAAGAAAATAACAATAAAAATTCATAATTTTCGAGCTGTTTATCATGAATATTCCGAACCAAGACATAAATTGTACAATTATTCTTGAATTTCGGATCAAAAGGATAGATAGAAATGCTATTATTAAAAGTTTTCCATGTATAATTATCAATGTTCGGTACGAAATCAACACCAATAAACATCATAAATTTACCTTTAATGGGATTTAAACTCAAATGCAATACTTCTTTTATTTCTTTTAGGTCATTTTGACTATAATTCAATGTTATTTTGAAATAATTTGGCAAAGAAAAATTGCTTTGATAAGATATTTTTTGTGTAAGTCCATTGGAAAGTCTTATGGCATTGAACGATGAAGAAATATTGGTCATATTTCGGGTTTGATTATGAATCGCGCCCGATTCATTGTGTTTTATCGTTCTTTCAACAAGTGTTGTTAACGTATAATAGGCAGAAGAATTAGCGATTATTCTCAAATAATAACGACCTGCTAAAGAATTGTTATCTTTTTTTTTAAATTCAATTGAATCGTAATCGAATTGTGTTCTTTTTTCAAAGAAAGTCTGGTTGGGAAGGCTATTTTTTGAATAAAATGCATTGATTTCTCCTGAGATCGCAGTAAATTGGAAGGCAATAGACTCAATTGAATCATCTTTTAAGGCTGTAAAGACATAATCATCATAAGAATGCATCACAATGGAACTTCTTATTGTTTGTTTTTCTTGCAAATCGGTAAGTTTTTTCTCATGATTTAACAAGAGATTGAAGTTGTTTCTAGCATATTTAGCGTCATCTGCTAATACACCGATAACATATGTACATATCTTTTGGGATTTGGGATTGAACTTGAGATTATTGATCGATTTCAAGAATTTACTCAGAACATTGTCATTTTTTTTAATTTCTTGACATTTCTCCAAATCATGAAGAAATATATAATTTAATTTGCTTTCTTTGTTCTCACTTGCAAAGAGAATTTTGTTTTCTTTTGTCAATCTCTCTTTCTGCACATAATCCTCATACTTGAAAAAACATTCTGCAGTAAGACTGTCACATCTTTTCAACATAAGATCATTTCTACCAATTTGATTTACAAGATCAATTGTTATTTTCAGCACATTAACATCCATTAAATGAAACTTATAATTTATAATTTCCTTATATTGCAAGACTCCTGTCTCCATAACACCGAATTCTATCTTTCTTTGATTATCAAACACTGCATTAATCGATAATTCAAAAGCTGCATCAGTTTCTCCGTATACTGTGAGGAAAATACTTGTGAAATTTGGGTATAATTTCTCTCTATCAACAGCTGTTAATGATAAATCTTCCTCTTGTTCACCCATAATTTTAAAGGAATAATCATTAAAAGATTCAGGCAAATGATTCAATGCTATGTAAAGTTTAGAATGACCTGAGAAAGGTTTTAATCTAAAAATGAGATCTTCTGTGTGGATTAGAGCAGTTAAAATATGATCAATTTTCAGAATAAAGGTGATATTCTGTTTGGAATTGACAATATCTTGAATATTTGAGCCCAATTGCATCGTTCTGATCCTTGTGAAAAGTTCACTTTTGAGCTCAATCATGGATTTTGCATCAGCTTCTATCATCAGTGTGAAATTGCATTCGAAACAAAGAGCTTTTTTTCCATCTTTGGCATTTCTATCAATAGAAATACCTTTACCTTCATTCCACGTGGTTTCCACCATATAATCATATTTATCTGATGAGGGTATTGTGTTGCCTTGATTGATATATATGTGAAAAGTTTCTTTCACTGAATAAGAGTTCATTAGTCTTGCATTGATCAATAAATGCTCAAAACTTTCTTTATTAGCAGGAATTGTCAATTTCAATATTTGTGAGGTTTTTTCTAAAAAGGACAAAATGATGATTTTGTCAATATTAAAGACCCTTTCTTCATGATAATTCACCTGAACCTCGAAAATACATTTCTCCACACAGAGCAAAGTAATGAAAATGGTTGAATTTGCTGTCAAATTAGCTTCAGGAACGGTGCATATTTCAATCCCATTGCTAGAGCATTTTCTATAGATAGTACGTTGTGTCTCAGGATCTGAATCATTGTACGTTGTAACATTTATTGCAGACTTTGAAAGAATTATTAAAGGATGAGAAGATGGAGTTTTGGGGAAGGTAAGGATTGTGAGGTCTTCATTTGGGAGTTTGGAAAGGAGATTAACGAAAAAAACATGGCTTGGGTTCGTATCTGGATTAAAAAAGAGGGTTTGCGTGGATCCAATCAATATTTCATCTGGAACAAGAAATTCTTGTTTAGTGAGAGAAATAAGGCAACAGTAAAGGAAAAGCGGAAAGAGGAATTTATAAAACATTTTTTCGATTGTAATTTTTTATTTTATAAATTTTATTTGAAAAAAAATTTTAAAATAAAAATTAATTTTAATGTTTTGATGAACGTGAAATGAAAAAAAAATCCAATAATGATCAAAGTTGATGAAAAATAATTAAGTGAAAAGAAAAGAATCTTTGGAATGCAATACAAAGAAAATTAACAACTTTTATTTTGACTTTGAATAAATTTTTCTTGTATTTTAAAAAAAAATATTTTTTAATCCAAAAAATTTCGTTTTTCTTCCTTTTTAAAAGCATACACAATTTGCCATTGATTATTCATTTCCTTGAGCAAAAATACTGTTTTCTCCTCCATAACGCTAATGAACACATTCCCATTCGCACACCAGCTCACCTTCCTGCTTAAAAAATCTCCCTCTACATTCATTTTCACCTCAAAAGTTTCTTTAACAAAAATTTTTTCATCTTCCACAACAAAATTCCACATAAAAACACCATCTTTTCCACAAGAAACAATGCTTTCATGTATTTTGCCAAGATTTGCAGCCCAACAAACATCATCTGAATATTTCAAATATTTACCCTCTTTTTGTTTTGGCAATTTATCTAATACTTTCCATGAATCCCCACTATTTATATATAAAAGAATTTCTGATTGAACATCACGCCTTTCTGCAGAATTTAGTATATCATTATCAAATGAAACTGCTAATAAAGCTGGATAAAAAGGATTTTTACACCAAGAAATACTCATGATTCCTTTGAGATTCGAGTTTGAAATATCATGATAAACTAAATCCCAATCATTAAATTCAAGATTATTTGAAGGTTCATATAGTTTCAAAACACCAAAAGAAGAGGCCATTGCTAAGCAAAAACTCTGAAAAGTTGGGGAAAACTTAAAATCATTAAGTTTTTGATCTGGAAAATCAAATTTTCTGAGTAAAAACCAATTTTTTGTTGTTTTGGTGGCTTTGTCGAAGGTCTCTTCATATAGATAAAGTGTGCCATTTGCATCGGAAATCGCAAGAACTGACCCATATTCAGGTGGGGCAAATTTGATTTTTGTCAAAGTTTTGGCAATAGATATCAAAGGAACTTCGATTTCTTGGGTAAATAATTGGGTTTTGGGGTCGAGAGAAAAAAAGGTTATAAGGTTGTCCGAGGTGAGAACTGCTATACGGGAATAGAAGGAGTTGTTGGTGAGTGAGATGATTGTGGCATTTTGGAAAGAGCAGATTGGATATAATTCCATTTTGATATTTACTTTAAGGGAAATTAAAATTAAAAAAAATTTAAATTTTTTTTTTGTGTTGTTTCTAAATTTTTTTTTGAATGTTTTTTCAAATTCAAATTTTATTTTTTTGAATTTTGCTTGTTTTTATTTAAAGGTTTCTAATTTTTTAATACGAGAACAATTCTCTATTGATTTTGGATCGAATAATTATTTTATTATTCAATTTGAACTCCGGCTTGAAAAATACAGGCTTTACATTATCTAAGATATTTATAAACTCCTGACTCTTCATGTTTGTAACATCAAAGGACAATATGTCAGCATTTTTCAAAAAATGTTTAAAAATACTATCGGCAAAGCTTTTTTTTTCTCCATGAATTTCAAAAAAACAATTAAAAATCATTACCTTTTTTCCACAAACATTGTTTTATTCTCCACATTCGGATCCATTTCCTTCAGAGTTTTATAAATTCTTTTGCTAATTTTTCCATTTTCTTCTTGGTAGGAAATTTTTCTTAGAGAAACTTCTTTCAAATAAGGAAAAGACAAAAATTCATTATATCTCAATTTCTTAACAAAGAGAAAAAATTTCAAATTAAAAAAAAACTCAACAAAAATTTTACTTATCACCATACTTCGATTTTGCCAAAATCATCATAAAACACATAGACATCATCTTCAGAATTCCTGAACAAAAGAGCCAAATTATCATAATTTTGTTCCGAATTCTTGAAATGTAAATACTGGCAATTGAAAAAATCTAAAAAAAAGAAAAACCAATTTAACTCTTTCAATTTATACACATACCTGTTAAATTGATACATTCATTGCATTCATATTTAACAAAAAGCGCATCACCACTATCTAACTTCTCTTTAATCATATCATCGGAAGCCACACCCCAGTTTATCCCATAAAAATCATAGCTTAAACGTGTGGTGTCTTTCATTCTATCGTTGTCAATATTAAGTTCGTATTGTTTTTTGTTTTTTTGGATTTTATAGGAAATATAACCCATAAAAACAGAGCCGGTTAGTGTGGATGTATAGATAAAAGGAAGGAAATTATCTTTCAGGATTTTTTTAAATGCTTGCATTTTGGAGAAAAAAAATTGAAAGGTTTTATTAAATTTTTTTAATTTTTTTTTAATTTTGGAAAATTTCATTTTTCTACAATATTTTTTAACAAAAAAACTTATTTTTCCAAATTTTTGAATATATACCTCTTTCTTAACATAATTCATCTTTTTTCTTTTACATATTATTCGGTAAATTTGGTAAAGGAGGCAAGTTCATTGGTAGATTGCCTATGTATAATTTTAAAAACAGTCTAAATTTCCCCATAAAATATATATTAACCTGGAAAAGGTGGAGGTCTCATGCCATATTGATTATTTCCCATATGCATTCCCATTTTCGGAGGTATCATATTATTCATTGGAGACGGTTGAAACAAAGCAGGTGGCATACTAATAAACATCAATAAATAAATGAAAAAACCACAAAGTAAAAAAACTGCAATGTGGGTTGTTGTTGTTGTTGTTGATAATTTGTATTGAATTCTGGATTCATTTGTGGTGTGAACATTGGGGGTGCAACAACTCTACTATTAATAGGACGATTTGCTGCCAATAATCTCTCTTTTAAAGAAAATTTAATGGAAATTTAATTATTTTTTATTTGACCTGCGGCACTGCCATGCCTTTCTCCTTTGGTGTCTCTTTTGTATGCATAGGAACAATGAATTGTTCTATTACAAAAATATTGACCTTTATAATAGAATTTTTTTAAATATTTGAAAATATTTGAGAACAAACCATTCATTGAATTCATGGCAGTATCCGATGAATCGAAATTATCATAACTTACAAAACCATATCCTTTGGAAGTGCCGTTTTCTGGATCTCTCATAATCTGATCATTATCATGAATAATTAATTAATGAATTTTAAAGAAAAAATGGGCACTTTTGTTGAAAGAATCATGCCGAAACTCGAAAACGTATCATAAAGCATTTTTTCATCGACTTCAGGGTCTAAATTCCCGATAAATAGGTTTGCACCGACTTCTTGGGTTCTTTTATCTTGTGAAGCTTTATTAACCTTGATTGGTTTGCCGTATAATTTGATCATATGCATGATTTTTATAGCATAATCTGCATCTTCTTCTGATCTAAACTCAACAAAACCATAACCCTAGGATAAAATTTATTCAGAAAAAAGGAAGAAAATTAAAAAAAACTTGATGCTCATTGGTTATTTTATCTCTTGGCATATGAATTGTGACAACTGGACCGCATTGGACAAAGAGCTCCCATAAGAGTTCTTCATTTAATTTTTGATCGAGGTTTCCAACATAAACGGTTGCTTCTTGATTTCTTTCGAAAAGTGGTTGCAAAGTCGTCATTTTTTTAAAGGGATTTTTTTTTTATTCAAAATTAAAAAATTTGGAATTACAAAATTAAATTTTGGTTTGGAAATTATGGATAAAGTTGATTAAAAAATTTGTTCTAAAAGTTTTTTAAGAAAAAAATAGTTTGATTTTTATAAAAATCAAATTTGAAATTGTATGGAACAATTGCTTTAATTTAATGGCGTGAATGGATTTTCTACATGAGAGGATTAAAAAATCTCATTGGATTTCCATTTGAAGATATCAAATTATGATTTTAAGCTAAAATTTTTTGTTTTGTTTTTAAAGGAAAAAAAATCATAAAATCTAACTTGCATCAGCACTACGTGAAGTTTGCTCATCTGACTCCCCCCTTAAGTTATCTTTAGTGACTTCTATACATCATTTTCTCCTTATTCTGAGCGAGAGGACCTTATTCTAATTTGACTCATGGTTTGAACTTGAGGGGATGATTGACATACACTCATACACCTTGAACTTTTGTGATGTCAAATCAAAGCCCCTTTAGCTTCTTGCATACCCTTAGATCCAGGTATCACGTGGACTGTCAAATGGCATCTATGGTTTTAAATTTGTGTTTTGGGAAATACCTTTTTTATTATTAAATTTTATAACCAAACGATATTTCAAAATGGAGTTTTCTTAAATTTTTTTGTTTTTTTTCTTAAAAACACTTAATTTTATTAATGTTTTTTTTTAACATA
>JFJP01040791.1_pt1 | contig 11233 bp, 12 predicted proteins | sample 431651 | NCBI WGS metagenome assembly JFJP01 (sample SAMN02602958, study PRJNA72255) | Microbial mat metagenome, whole genome shotgun sequencing project. | biome: fresh water; feature: sink hole; material: water; isolation source: purple microbial (photo- and chemosynthetic) mats found in... | reverse complement strand
AAAAGCCTTATGCAAACAATTAATGTAAAAATAAACATTGCATCACCTACCGGAAGACGATTGCTAAAGGAAGTGGAGCGTCACCCAAAAGTGGCTAAAGTAGAATATCCTTTGCCCGAAGGAATTGCAGGACAAAAAACATATACACTCGAAGAATCGTTTGAAGAATGTTGTGTTATTTTAAGTGATTATTATGGCTGTGATGTTCGGAAACTATGAACAAATTTGCAGTTGTAATTATTGAGCAAGCTCAAAAAGATTTGCGTAATTTATCAAATACTATAAGTTATGAATATCAATCACCAGCTACAGCAATAAAATACTTGAGAGAAATTTATCAAGCTTTATCAGTTCAAAAATCCACTTATTTTTTACAATATGGTTTCAATGTTAGGCGTTTGAACTATAAAAAAATGACAATAATTTACACAGTAATTGATTATACAGCTTATATACAACGTGTGGTGCCATCTTCTACAATTTTAGATTAATAAACAACCACTTTCAAATGTTCAAGTAGTTTGGTATTCATGTACTCATTCATAAGTCCAAAAACAAATTATATCTTTGCAAAAATAAACATTGCATCACCTACCGGACGACGATTGCTAAAGGAAGTGGAGCGTCACCCAAAAGTGGCTAAAGTAGAATATCCTTTGCCCGAGGGAATTGCAGGACAAAAAACTTATACACTTGAAGAGGTATTTTCTAAAGTAGAAGAAAATCTTAATAATCATTATGGTACTCATTATAAGTTGAAATATTAGGATGGAACAATTTCATATTGTTATTTTAGAAGAAGCTAATAACGACATTTTAAGTTTATCAAATACTATAATGTATCAATATGAAGCACCAATTACTGCTTTTGCATATATTCAAGGATTGCTGGATGCAATAAAAAAACTGAAAACTTACGCCGAGTCTTTATCAGTTCAAAAATCCACTTATTTTTTACAATATGGTTTCAATGTTAGACGTTTGAACTATAAAAAAATGACAATAATTTACACAGTTATTGATAATACGGCTTATATACAACGAGTAGTGCCATCTTCTACAATTTTAGATTTATAAAAAACAAGGTTGTCATCACTTTATAAAAAATGCGAATCGAAAAGCTCGGTTCGCATTTTATTTTTAAAATAATACAGACATTCAATGCAATAAATTCCTAATTATGCATTTCTTACAGTGGTTTATGCTTTAAAAATCATCATTTTTTTGTATTTTTGCATCAATTTGTACATCAAACACAATATGAGCACAGAACTAAGTGAACAAGAACAGTTCAGACGCCAAAGTCTGGACGAATTACGCAATTTGGGCATCGACCCATATCCTGCAGCAGAGTATCCTACCAATGCGTTTTCTACCGAAATAAAAGCCGAATTTACCGACGAAACAAGCGGTAAAGTGGTGTGTATGGCTGGTCGTATTATGACCCGTCGGATCATGGGCAAGGCCTCATTTATTGAGCTACAAGACTCTAAAGGACGAATTCAAGTATATATTAGTCGCGACGATATCAACTCCGAAGCGCAACCCGAAATGTACAATACCGTTTTTAAAAAACTGTTGGACATTGGCGATTTTGTTGGTATTAAGGGCTTTACTTTCCGCACCCAAACGGGCGAAATAAGCGTTCACACACAAGAACTGACCGTGTTGAGCAAATCGCTCCGTCCACTTCCCATCGTAAAATACAAAGACGGCGTGGCTTTCGATGCATTCGAGGACCCAGAACAACGTTACCGTCAGCGCTATGTGGATTTGGTGGTGAACGAAGGCATAAAAGATATTTTTATCAAACGCACGAAAGTGTATCAGGTAATGCGCGACTATTTTAATGCGCAAGAATACATAGAAGTAGAAACTCCTGTTTTGCAATCCATTCCCGGTGGTGCTTCGGCTCGTCCGTTTATGACGCATCATAATGCGCTGGACATTCCACTTTACCTCCGCGTGGCCAACGAATTATACCTGAAACGACTAATAGTAGGTGGTTTTGAAGGTGTTTACGAATTTTCCAAAAACTTCCGCAACGAAGGAATGGACCGCACCCACAATCCTGAATTTACCGCCATGGAAATTTATGTAGCCTACAAAGACTACAACTGGATGATGGATTTTACCGAAAAAATGATTGAGAAAATCAGTATTGAGGTAAATGGACTGAACGAAGTGATGGTGGGCGACAAACTGATTAGCTTCAAAACGCCGTTCAAGCGCATCTCGATGATAGATTCCATTTTGGAATATACTGGCATTGATATCAACGGAATGGACGAAGTGCAACTGCGTGAAGTGTGTAAAACTTTGCACATTGAGGCCGACGAAACCATGGGAAAAGGTAAAATGATAGACGAGATTTTTGGCGAAAAATGCGAAGGTAATTATATACAACCTACTTTCATCACCGATTACCCACGCGAAATGAGCCCGTTGTGCAAGCGTCACCGCGACAATCCAGAACTGACAGAACGATTTGAATTGATGGTGAATGGCAAAGAGTTGGCCAATGCCTACTCGGAACTCAACGACCCGATTGATCAATTGGGGCGCTTCCAGGAACAACTTAAACTGAGCGAAAAGGGCGACGACGAAGCCATGTTTATCGACATGGATTTTGTGCGCTCGTTGGAATACGGAATGCCGCCAACATCGGGCATGGGCATTGGTATGGACCGTTTGGTAATGCTTATGACGGGTCAACAAGCCATTCAGGAAGTATTGTTTTTTCCACAAATGAAGCCAGAAAAAGCTGCCAAAAAAGATGGCCCAGATAAATTCATGGCATTGGGAATTCCCGAAGCTTGGGTGGAAATAGTTCAAAAAGCAGGCATAGTAATGGTGGCCGATTTGAAAGGATTGAATCCAAACAAATTCCATCAGGACATTTGCGGATTAAACAAAAAGAATAAATTGGGTTTAACAAACCCGAGTAAAGAAGAAGTTGAAAAATGGATAACCCCCAACCCCTAAAGGGGAGTAAGAGAGAACCCCTAACCCCTAAAGGGGAATTATGCAAGTATTGTGAATCTTAAACTTTGGCATAAAAAAAACAGGGTACTAAAAAGGAATGTAAGAAGTAAGAAGTAAAATAAAAAAAGATAGTAATAAAAACATAAAAACCAATACTAACTTCAATCCCCCTTTAGGGGCTAGGGGTTCTCTAGGGGTTCTTTATGGGTGTAGTTATTAGAAAAATCATTCATGAACGAAAAAAGTAAAATAGCGGTAATTGGTGGTGGTAGCTGGGCAACGGCGATAGCCAAAATTGCGCTAACAAATTCGGATAGCATTAATTGGTACATGCGCCGGCAGGAACAGATAGATGAATTTATTCGGTTGAGCAAAAATCCATCTTACCTTACAGGAGTAAAGTTTGATACTGACAGGATACATTTTACCAGCGATATAAATAAATTGGTGCGCACGTCGGATATATTGATTTTTGCAACGCCTTCGCCTTTTCTGAAACAACACTTGAAAAAGCTGAAACAGAAATTGGACAAAAAATTTATTATTACAGCCATCAAAGGTATTGTGCCAGATGAGAATATGATTGTTTCCGATTATTTTGAGGAGTTTTATAACGTTCCGAAAGATAATATCGCTGTATTGGCAGGTCCTTGTCATGCCGAGGAAGTTGCTCTGGAACGCCTTTCGTACCTTACAATAGGATGCAGTTCTCGCGAAAAAGCGCGTTTGGTGGCGCAACGGTTCAACACCAGTTTCATTCGCACTTCTATTAGCGAAGACATCATGGGCATCGAATATTCATCGGTAATGAAGAATATTTATTCTATTGCAGCAGGTATTTGTCATGGATTGAAATATGGCGACAACTTTCAGGCAGTGCTAGTTTCCAACGCTATACAAGAGATGAGTCGGTTTTGCAATGCCACCAATCCGATGCATCGCGACATAAACGAATCGGCGTATCTGGGCGATTTATTGGTTACGGCCTATTCTAAATTTAGCCGAAATCGCCTTTTTGGTTCAATGATTGGCAAGGGATATTCAGTAAAAACAGCACAAATAGAAATGGAAATGATAGCCGAAGGTTATTATGCCACCAAATGTATTAAAGAATTGAACGAAAAATACCATGTAAGCATGCCCATTGTAGATGCTGTGTACGAAATACTCTACAATCGCTCGTCGCCAATGATGGAAATTAGGAAGCTGACAGAAAAACTTAAATAGTTGGTAGATAGTAGTTGGTAGATGGTAGTTGGTAGATGGTAGTTGGTAGATTATAGTTGGTAGATTATAGTTAGTAATAACATTTATAAAATAACGTCAAAGGCAAATAACGCAAAGCAAATAACAATAAATAACGCCGCAGGCAATTTTCGCCGCAGGCAAATAACATTAAAAAAATGGAGAATATCAAATTATCTATCGACAAGGCTTATGGATTTGTATCCAAAGAAAATGTAGCTAGTTACAAAACACAAGTTGCAGCGGCCAATGCGGCTTTGCACAATGCTTCAGGAAAAGGAAGCGACTTTTTAGGTTGGTTAAACTTGCCATCTTCAATTGATGACGCACATTTAACAGACATAGAAAACACTGCCAAAATCCTTCGCGACAATTGCGAAGTAGTAGTGGTAATTGGTATCGGCGGAAGCTACTTAGGTTCCAAAGCCGTTATCGATGCACTTTCTAGCAGTTTTGATTGGTTGGAAACAGATCGCAAATCGCCCATAACAATTTTTGCTGGTCAAAATATCGGTGAAGATTATTTGTACGAATTGCAAGAACTATTGAAAACCAAAAAGTTCGGTATCATTTCTATCTCAAAATCAGGAACAACTACCGAACCAGCCTTGGCTTTCCGTTTATTGAAAACACAATTGGAAGAGCAACAAGGAAAAGCATCAGCTAAAGAACTTATTGTTGCTATTACTGATAAATCTCGTGGTGCATTACGTACTTTGGCAACTCAGGAAGGCTACAAAACTTTCATTATCGAAGACAGCATTGGTGGACGTTTCTCGGTTCTTTCTCCTGTTGGATTACTTCCAATAGCAGTAGCTGGTTTCGACATTCGTCAGTTGGTAGCTGGCGGAGCAGAAATGGAAACTGTTTGCGGATTGGAAACCGCTTTTGAAGAAAATCCTGCTGCTCAATATGCTGCAGTGCGTAACGAATTGTACAAAAACGGAAAAGGAATAGAGATTTTGGTGAATTTCCACCCAAAAATGCACTTCTTTGGCGAATGGTGGAAACAACTTTATGGCGAGAGCGAAGGAAAAGATAACGTTGGTATTTTCCCTGCTGCAGTAGATTTCACAGCCGATTTGCACTCTATGGGTCAATGGATTCAAGAAGGTGAACGTACCATTTTCGAAACTGTAATTACTATCAATGAAAGTAATTATACCAAAATTTTCCCAACATCGGAAGACAATTTGGATGGTTTGAATTTCTTGGCAGGTAAACGTGTTGACGAAGTAAACAAAATGGCTCAATTGGGCACAATGATTGCACACGTTGACGGCGGCGTTCCAAACTTGAAAGTAGAAATTCCTCGTTTGAACGAGTATTATTTAGGCCAATTGATTTATTTCTTCGAAAAAGCATGTGGTATAAGTGGTTATATATTGGGTGTAAATCCTTTCGACCAACCAGGAGTAGAGGCATACAAGAAAAACATGTTTGCTTTGTTGGAAAAACCAGGATTTGAAGCTGAAACAAAAGCAATTAAAGCTAGAATTTAGGTCATTTACTATTTATTCATTTACTATTTACCATTGATAAAGCAGCAAACTGAGAAATCAAGTTGCTGCTTTTTTTTAATAAAGCTTTGCAATAAAAATTACACGAAAAAAACAATTACATTTGCAGTCTAAATTGTTGTTTAAAATAAGATTCAGATAATACTGCTTTTTTTCAATGAAATAATTGATTATTCATTATTTAAAATCAAAGTATTACAACTCAATGAATGTTTTGTGTATGAAAACAAAAGAAGAACATATAGAGTTTTGGATTGAACAAGCCGAAGATGATTGGAAAGCTGATTTACTCTTTATAAGGGAAAAAACTATTTGCAATCATTATTTTTTGCACATTTGGTGATTGAGAAATTGTGTAAATCAATATGGATTAAACACAATAAAGAAAATGTACCACCAAGAACTCATAATCTTATTTATCTTCTCACAGCGACTCCAATTTCATTAACTGAGGAACAAAGTGAATTTTTACTAACACTTAATCGATTCCAGTTAGAGGGAAGATATCCAGATTATATGACAAAGATGAATAATTTACGCAATCAATGATTAATTCAGTAATCAATTTTAGATTATGGTTACTAGAGACAGCGCTATAAAAACAGCAAAATCATTTGTACATGAATGCCAGCTCAACGGACTCACTTTTTATAAAGTATTAATATTTGGTTCCGTTGCAAAAGATAATATCCGACAATGGTCTGATATTGACTTGCTTTTAATTTCTGACCAATTTAATGATAATGTATTTGACAATTTAAAATTGTATTCAAAGATAAATATTAAATATCCTATCATCGAAACACATCCATTTCCCACAAATTATTATATCAATGGTGACAGTTTTATTGATGAAATCAAAAAGGATTGTATTGAAATTTAATTTGATTATTTAAAATCTAAGCAGGTATTATTTTATTTAAAAAGCAGCAAACTGAGAAATCAATTTGCTGCTTTTTAAATTGTAATTAAACTGTCAACTAACAATTATCAACTGTCAACTATCCTTCCAAGTAAACTTCCAATAATGTAACCTCACTATCGGGGATTAAATGCAAGTCATCTATGCAGGCTGGAATCAAAATGGTATCACCTTTATTCACTACAGTCTTCTCGTTTTCATACTCTATCACAAAATTACCGTCCAAACACATATAAGCTACAAATGAATCAATTGCGCTATAATTGGGCGAAATGGGTTGATTGAATTTTAGCATATTGGTGGTAAAATAATCACAGCTTACCAACGGTGTAACTTCATTTAATAAAGGAACATAATCAATAGCTGGTTTTTTTGACGCTTCAAAATTTATTACATCCAATGCCTGTTCTGTATGCAATTCACGTTCGTTTCCATTGTCGTCGGTTCGTTTAAAATCGTAAATTCGATACGTAATATCACTACTTTGTTGAATTTCGGCTACCACCACTCCTTTTCCAATAGCATGTACCAATCCGGCAGGAATAAAGAACACATCGCCTTTTTTTACGGGTACTTTTTGCAATAAAGCCTCCACAAGTCCTTCGTCTAAAGCATCCAAATATTCATCGCGTGAGCAATCTTCGGAAAAACCAATTATTAACTCCGCTCCCACTTCCGCATCCACCACATACCACATTTCTGTTTTTCCGTACGAATTGTGACGTTCAGCAGCCACTTCATCCCCTGGATGTACTTGAATAGAGAGGTTCTCGTTGGCATCAATCAGTTTGAAAAGCAATGGAAATGACAAACCATAATTTTCATAAATTTTGTCGCCCACCAGTTCACCCATGTATATTTCTATCAGTTCGGGCAAAGTGTTTCCGTCTAAAAAACCGTTCACCACAACCGATTCATCATTCTCAATACCAGACAATTCCCAGCTTTCGCCCAGTTTGTCTGTTTCAGCAGCTTTGTTGAATAAACTTTTCAGCTTCGTTCCACCCCAAATCTTATCTTTAAGGATGGGATTAAATTTTAATGGATATAATTTCATTTATGATTATATTAAAAAATGACCCCTAACCCCTACCGCTGATGGCGGGATAAATTGCGGGGAATTGAGCAAGTATCAATTCATTTTAACTAAACTATTCGTTTTAGTCTCGATTACTGAAAAGTTGTATTTAAAAAAGAACTTGTAATTAAAACTACAAGTTCTTTTATTTTTTCAATAGAAACTAATAATTGTCAACTGATAACTGTCAACTATTACTCCGCCTTTGCTCTTTTTGCCAAGTTTTGTTCCCAAGCCCAAGAGCTGCGAAGTGTTTCTTCTACAGTTTCTTTGGCTGTCCAGCCCAATTCTGTATTGGCATAGGTAGGATTGGCCCACACTTTTTCAATATCTCCTTCGCGACGAGGAACTATTTTAAATGGAATTTTCACCCCATTTACATTTTCGAAAGTTTCAATAATTTCTAATACAGATAAACCTGTTCCTGTTCCTAAATTGAAAGTTTCTACATTGCTTTTGGTTTTATTGTTCAGCATTCGTTGCACCGCAATAACATGCGCTTTAGCCAAATCTACCACATTAATATAGTCGCGAATACACGAACCATCGGGCGTATTATAGTCATTGCCAAACACTTGCAATTGCTTGCGCAATCCTATGGCCGTTTGGGTTACAAAAGGCAGCAAATTATTGGGAACACCATTTGGCAATTCACCTAATTCGGCTGAAGAATGTGCTCCAATTGGATTGAAATAACGTAGGATAATACTTTGGTAATTAGAATTGGCATGAATTGTATCACGAATAATTTCTTCACCAATCTGTTTTGTGTTGCCATAAGGTGATTGTGCAATTTTAATAGGTGCATTTTCAGTTACCGGCAACTCATCAGGTTGGCCGTAAACAGTACAAGATGAAGAGAAGACTAAATTCTTAACTTTATGTATTGGCATCAATTGTAGCATATTTATTAGTGACACTAAATTATTGCGGTAATACATCAATGGTTTTTCAACCGACTCGCCCACAGCTTTAAATGCGGCAAAATGTATGATAGCATCAATATCTTTGTGCTTTTCAAACATTTTGTCCATACTTACATAATCTACACAGTCAATATTTTCAAACGCAGGAGCTTTTCCAGAAATTTTTTCGATACCAACCAGCACATCAATGTTTGAGTTGGAAAGATTATCAACAATCACAACATCAAAACCTACTTTTTGCAATTCTACAACTGTATGAGAACCTATATAACCAGTTCCCCCGGTTACTAAAATTTTTGCCATAATTTAATTATTAACAAGTATATTAATTATTTGAATAATTTCTCTGGATAAATACCTTTACGTACCAATTCATTTATTTTAAGAACCACTTGTGAACGGTCTTCTGCATAAGTTACACCAAACCATTTAGATGGGGTATCCAGTACTTTGCAAGATGCTTGCTTTTGAACGATTAGATTATTAACAGCCAAGGGAATATAAAATTCTGATTTTAATTCCTGTCCATGTTCTACTAAGAACTCTTTAAAGAATTTCTCTGAATAATCAAAATAATCGGGCGTAAAACCCCACATATTCATTGAAACAGGTGTATTTGGATATAAGGCAACTTCCTTCCCTTTTTCATCCAAATAATGTATAGTACCAACATTTTCTTCAATGTGCGTACGTTCAACAACATTTTCCAAAAGTCCATTTTGGTCAACAACGCAAACTCCCCTACTAACAGCACCACTTTCCGATAAAGTATTTCCAACACGATAGCCAACCATGCAATACTCATTTTGCTTACCTTCTACGCTACGTAAAAAATCGGCGAGAATTGCAAACGATTCTTGACCATAGAAATCGTCGGCATTAATTACAGCAAAAGGTTCATTTATAACGCCTTTACCCATTAAAACAGCATGATTTGTACCCCAAGGCTTTTCACGTTCGGGTGAGTAAGTAGAGCCTTTGGGCACACTCGAAATTTCTTGAAATACAATGGCTGTGTCAATCAAATCTTTGAATTTATCTACGACTACTGCCTTAAAATCTTTCTCAAAACTTGGTCGTATTACAAATACCACTTTCCCAAATCCTGCTTTAATGGCATCGTAAATAGAATAATCCATTATAGTTTCACCATTTGGACCTAATCCATCCAATTGTTTCAAACCGCCATAACGACTGCCCATACCGGCTGCTAATACAAATAAAGTTGGTTTCATCTTTGTTTTTATTGATTTAGAGGGCAAAGTTAATAAAGAAATTGGGAATATAGAATTTTATAAGCGCAAATTATCAATATTTTCAAATATTATTTTCAAATCGCTAGTATATAGAATCTTACAATTTATTGTTGAATATTATCATATTAAAGTCTTGCAAAAACCAACAAATTTAATAACTTTGCAACACTATCAGTACATAAATTCCATCAAATTATTCTTTCTTTTAATGAAACCAAATCATAAAACGATTATATATATAACCTTAGTTACTATAGTTTTAATAGCTATCTCAATAGTATTTTACACAAGTAAAAAAACTCAAAAAACAAATAACTACATCGGAAGAGACCAAGTTCACTTTGCCAATGCACCCATTAGTCAGAGTAATGTTTTAAAAGATAAAAACGACATTCATTTACTTCATGCTGAAAAAAACGGATTAAAAAATCATTTTCATAATGACACTGCATTTAATTCGGAAATAGATGAATACGTACGCAAATCAATTTTAGTAAAAGTGAATGAAAATGGATATTATCAGATAAAATCTTTGACACATTCGCAACCGTACTTAATCCCTGAAGCCGTTGATATGTTAAACGAAATTGGTGCTCGGTTTCAAAAACGGTTAGAGGAGAAAAAATACAATAAATATAGATTTCGAATAACCTCACTGCTCCGTACTGAAGAAACGCAGAATAAATTGTGTAGTCGCAATAGTAATGCAACTAATCATTCGGCTCATTTATATGGTACTACCGTTGACATTTCGTATAAAAACTTTTACAATGTAACTGGTGATAGCATAGAAAGCAGCTACGAAGCTGTTCAAACGCTTACAAATGTGTTAATTGAAATGCGCCAAGAATGTAAATTTTTAGCCGTAAGAGAACGAAAACAATCCTGTTTCCACATTACGGTAGTTTTATGTACGCCTATTAAGTAATAAAAAGGGAATATATTCAACAAAAAAACTCTCAAATCGTTTTTTTTTAATTACAATCATCTTAAAAGAAATGTCAATAAATATCTGAATATTAAATATATAACTCGACATGATTCTCAGACTAAGAAAATATAACTACTTATTTTTTATCAAAAGGAAAAAAAAATGATATTTTGATTAACTTTGCAGCCGTTTTAGTGTTATAGTATAAATTTAAATAATGACTTAGTAGCTCAGCTGGTAGAGCAACAGACTCTTAATCTGTGGGTCGAGGGTTCGAACCCCTCCTGGGTCACATTTTCTATTATAACAATTAATGTTTAACAATTAAAAGCAAATTAACATGAAACAAAAAAATGGTTTAATGGCAGTT
>JFJP01034225.1_pt1 | contig 11233 bp, 9 predicted proteins | sample 431651 | NCBI WGS metagenome assembly JFJP01 (sample SAMN02602958, study PRJNA72255) | Microbial mat metagenome, whole genome shotgun sequencing project. | biome: fresh water; feature: sink hole; material: water; isolation source: purple microbial (photo- and chemosynthetic) mats found in... | reverse complement strand
GATGCCGAACCGGGGCAGGATGACCGACAGCAGCTGGTAGGTCGAGCCGAACAGCGAGCGTCCGGCCAGGATGTGGTCGCCCGCCGACAGGGTGCCCGCCAGCGCGCCGAACACCGCGGCCATGCCGGTGGCGGTGGCCACGCCGTCCTCGGCGCCCTCGAGCAGCAGCATCTTGTCGACAAACTCGTCGTTGCTGGGGTTGTCGTAGCGGCTGTAGATGAGCCCTTCGCGCTCGTTCGCAAACAGCGCGCGGGCGTGCTCGGCATCGTCGAACAGGTAGCTGGAGGTCATGAAGATGGGGGCGGAGTGCTCGCGGTGACCCGAGCGCTCGGTTTGCGTGCGGATGGCCTGGGTCTCGAAGTGCTCGGAGGGGAAGGGATTTTTATGCATGTTCAACCTCCCAGCTGAAGGTGATTTTGGCGGTGGGTTCCAGAGTTTTGGCCACGGAACAGTACTTTTCCATGGAGCGTTTGACGGCAAACTCGGCTTTGCTGTCCTCGATCTGCCCCTTGAGGGCGAAGTGCACGTGGATGGTCTCGAACAGCGAGGGTTCGACGCCGGCTTGCCGGTGGCCTTCGAGGGTCACCTGGATGTCGTCGAGGCGCTGCTTGCTGCGCTCCAGAATGGTGACGACGTCGATGGACGAACACCCGCCCAGAGCGCCGAGCAAGGTCTGCATGGGGCGGAACCCCCGGCCGGTGCCTCCGATGTCGGGGCTGGCATCCATGGTGAAGGCGTTGCCTTCTTCGTTGCGGGCTTCCAGGTAGTACGGGGCTTCGAGCCGGTTCACGGTGATCTTCATGGCGACCAGATTAGTCAGTTTGCGGAATTTGTTCCAGCGACGAAGCCCGTGGCCCAGCACAGCTGAAGGCTGTAGCCCCCCGAGGGGCGGTTGATGTCGAGCAAATCGCCGGTCACCGCGAGGTTGGCGAACCGTTTGCTGGTCATGGTGCGGAAGTCCACCTCGTCGAGGTGCAGGCCGCCGGAGCTGACCACGGCGCGGGTTTCGTCCATCAAGCGCTTGAACGTGAGCGGGAAGGCCTTGAACGTGGTGACCAGCGCGGCCCTCTCGTCGCGGGTGATTTGGTTAAGCGCTTTGTCGGGCGACACGCGCGCGAGTTCGATCACCTTGGCCAGCAGCCGGGGCGGGGCCAGACCCGTGAGCGCGTTTTTGAGCTTTTTGCCGGGTTGGGCAGAAAAGCGGGTCACGAGCGCTTGGTCGAAGGCGAGCGCGTCCTGACCGGGGAAAAAGTCGAGTTTGAGAACCAGTTCGCCCTGCCGCGCGGTCTTTTGGCGAAGTTGGGAGAGCTCGGACGCCATATTGAGCACCAGCGGCCCCGAAAGGCCGAAGTGCGTGAACAGAAACTTGCCGTCGCGGCTCAGGTGGTGCTCCGAACCGACCCACGCGCTCAAGCGTCCTTCGGCAAAGGCGAGGCCCTGCAACTCGGCGATCCACTTTTCTTTGACCGCGACGGGCACCAGCGACGGCTCGGGGTAGCGCACGCGGTGGCCCAGCTCGGTCAGCCACGCAAAACCCTCGCCGGTGGAGCCGGTTTCGGGGTGCGAGGTGCCACCGGTGGCCAGAATCACCTTGTCGGCGGCGAGCGGACCCGTGTCGGTCTTGACGCCGGTCAGCCGCCCGTTTTCGGCGATCAGGGCGCGCACGGCAACGCCGGTTCTGATCGTGATTTTGAGGCGGCGGGCTTCGTTTTCGAGCACGCGGAGCACCGACGCCGCTTGGTTGTCGACGGGAAAGGCACGCTGGTTTTCTTCCACTTTGTAGGCCATGCCCCGGGTAGCAAACCACTCCAGACAAGCCGATGGCGGAAACTTGGTGAACGGCGACAACAGGGCGCGCGAGGCCTCGCCGTAGTGGGCGGCCAAGGTGCGCACGTCGGCCTCGGCGTTGGTGAAGTTGCACCGCCCCCCGCCCGAAATCAGCAGCTTTCGCCCCAAGGTCGCGTTTTTTTCCAGAAGGGTGACCCTCGCGCCGGTTTCGGCCGCGCTGATGGCCGCCATGAGACCTGCGGGGCCACCGCCCACCACCATCACGTGCATACGCCGAGCTTACCCGATCGGTGTTGAAAAAAGCCATGGTCGGGACTAAGGTTAGGATACGATGGATACGAACTCCTTGATTCGAGAAACTGGCCTCGCCCCCGAAACGGTTCGGACCCGCTGCAAACTTCTCGCTGGACTCTCTGCCGAGCGGCGGGCGGTCCTCGACGTGGACCATCTGTCGGAACTGTGGAAGACAGACCGGGCGGCGGCTTTGGATTTTCTGTGGTGTTGTGCTCGCACCGGCTGGGTGACCGCCCGGTGGCAGCAATTCAGCCCGGCAACCGGTTGGGTGCTCGATGAGTCCGCCGATCCCGGCTCGCTGGTTAACGACGACCTGAACGATCCGTTCGATCGGGTCGGCCTGACCCCCGATCTGGGCAAGGGCGGCCGGGTGGTGTTCAGCCACGAGTCCAGCCCCTACAGCGGCGTGTGGAGCGACTATGCGGCCGTACGCCACATCGGTGTCTGCCCCGAACCGACCCGTTTTCAGGTGCTCAAACCCCGCGAAGTCGCCAAACTGACCCTCGAAGTGGCCGAAGCCGAAACCTACCATGTCGTCTGCCTGGAGAACCGGTCGCACCTGGTCCTGCGCGTCGACTCGGCCCAAGTGACCGGTGGCCGTAGTTTCATCGGCAAAATGAAGCAATACCGCGCGCAGAAGTTCCTGCTCAGCCTGCAGCGGCGGGTGATCGACCTCAAGGTGACCCCCACCGGTCTGGTGACCGAGCACGAGCTGATTGCGCCCGGGCAGCTGGTGTATTGGCTCGAAAACGCCACGGACGGGCCGGTCATGTTGCAGGTCTGGAAGTCAGCTCTGCCGGTCCCCGTGCCCGTGGCTGCGCTGTCGGCGGCTGGGGAGCTGTTTGTTGCGGGGTTCCGGCGGTGGTGGTCCGACCTGTCCCTTGCTCCCAGTTTCGCGCGCCGGATGAGCGGGATGACGTTCCTCACAGCCGATTTCAGCCGCTGTAGCCGGTTGTTTGCCGAAGTCGCTGAAGCCGACACGTACCAAAACCTGCAGAACGCCTGGGCTCGGGTGGCCACCTCGGTCGAGGCTCGCAGCGGCCGGGTGGTGGCATGCAGCGCGCTGGAAGTCACCTACGCGTTCCCGGGGACGGCCGAAGCCTTGGGCGCGGCGTTGGAGCTGCGGCATGGTTTTTCACGCGCCGACTCCCCCAAACCCGCCGTGTTTCTGACGACCGGAACGGTGTTGCTGGTTGACCAGGAAAAAACCCCCGCGGTTTTTGGGTACCCGCCATTGCTCGCCCGCCTCTTTCAAGCGGAGTCTGAGCGGGGCGATTTGTGGCTGTCGACCGGTTTTTACTCCACTCCGGGCGTCGCCGAACGCCTGAGCCGCGAACACCTGGAAACCGTCACCGAAATGCTGGGGGTCCCGGGCCAGGACCGCAAGACCCTCGCCTACCGGTTGGTCCGCGCCGACGCCTGATACGCCTTGAGAAACGCGTCGTACGCCACCAACACTTCGTGAACCAACGGCGAAAGGGTCACCGGCTTGCCGTCGACGGCGCGCAACGGCATCACTTTTGTCGACGTCGAGGTGAGGAACACGCCCGCCCAGCCGGTCAGGCCGGTTGCCAAAAGCGGTTGTTCCACCAGTTCGATTCCCAAATCGCGGATCACCTGGCTCACGGTGAGTCTGGTAACGCCTTCGAGAACCTGATGCGCCGGCGGCGTGAAAATCCGCGTGCCATCGGTGACGAACAGGTTGGTCCGCGTGCCCTCGGTGGCCTCGCCGTCGCGGTTGACCAGCAGCGCGTCGTAACAGCCTTGCGCCTTGGCTTCGCGGTAGGCCAGGTAACTGGTGAGCATGTTGAGGCTTTTCGCCTGGGGGTAAAGCCGTTCGCCCGGCCAGGTGATTGCCGTTGCCCCGTCGCGATAGGCCTTGCGGTCGGGGAACAAGGGATTCAGGCACAGGATGTACAACCGCGCCTCGGACGCCGACTCACCACCGATCAGCAGAGCCTTGAGGTTGGCGTCGTTCACCTGGTTGGCGTCGACCAGGTCCTGCAAAAAACGGCCGAAATCGCCCGGCTGCCACGGGTGGGCAAGTGAGAGGATGGCGGCGCTGTGCCACAAACGCTCTTCGTGCAGGGCGGCAAAATGCAACACCCCGGCGCGCACCTTGAGCGTCTCGTACACGCCAAAGCCGTAGGCAAAGGCCAGGTCGTCGGCGCCGATGGTCGCTTCGGCGACGGGGACAAGGCGGCCGTTGTACGAAAACCAGGGGCCGATCATGGCGCGGTCAGGCCGGGTAGTTCAGATTTTCGGGCTTGGCGTCGCGCAGCACGGCCAGATAACGCCGCGCCTCGTACTGGGCCATGTCGAGGTTGTGGTCGCGCCAGTTGCCGCATTCGGCGGCCGAAGCTCCGGGGACAGGACCAGTGAACGCGAGCGTCCATTCCAGAAACTCCCTCACCAGCGGAAGCGCCTGGGCACTGGTCAGCTCGCCTTCGAGCACCATGTACAGGCCGGTGCGGCACCCCATGGGACCAAAATACACCGTTTTTGCTCCCCAAACGGCGTGCGAACGCAGAAAGGTGGCGCCCATATGCTCCAGCGTGTGAATCGCGGGCACATCGAGCACCGGCTCGTTGTTGGGTTCCGACATCCGCAGGTCGAACGTGGTGAGCACAGCGCCGCCGAACCGGTCGAGGCGAGACACGTAAACGCCTCTTTTCAGGCGCAGGTGATCAATCTGAAAGCTGGCGATTTTTTCCATGGCGGACTCCTTGGGTGCGACGGATCGAACTACAGGTGTTGGAGCATCTCGAGGACCAACTGGCACGACCGGTGCGCGGCCAGCGGCAGAAACTCATCGAACTTCATGGGTGATTCCTTGCCGGCGATATCGGACAAGGCGCGCACAATGACAAACGGTGTATGAAACAGCCCGCAGGTCTGGGCGATCGCCGCGCTTTCCATTTCGACGGCGCAGAGGTCGGGAAAGGTGGCGCGCAGGCGGGCGGTCAGCTCGGGCTGGCAGACAAACATATCGCCGGAACCGACCGTGCCCGTCGTGTGGCCCATCGTTGCGGGCAGGTCACCCCGGTCTTTGAGGGTTTGCAGGCAGCGCGAGGTGAGGGCCACCAGTTCGTGGTCGGCGGCAAACCGCGCCGGCTGGCCCGGCAGTTGCCCCGGTACGTAACCGAAAGCCGTGACATCGACGTCGTGATGCACGACTTCGGTCGAGATTACTACATCGCCAAACACCTGCGTGGGCAACAAACCACCGGCCGAACCGGTGTTGATCACGCGGTCGGGGCGGAAGGTCCGCAGCAGCAACGCACAGCCGACGGCGGCGTTGACCTTACCAATGCCGCATTGCAGGAGGACGACAGGCTTGCCGTCGATTTCACCAGCCTGAAACAGCATCCCGGCGAGAGTCTGTTCGCGCGCGTGCGTCAGTTTTTGCTGGAGTTCAGAGATTTCTGGGCCCATGGCTGCGATGATGGCTGTCATCGCTCCAGTGTAGTCCCCTGCCCGCTGGTGGGCAAGGGACTGGACGTAACCGTCGCTTTCCTATAAAAGAGTCAGCGAATGATGTTTCGCCCCCTCCGATGGACCCCGCTGGTCAACGCGCCCCTTTTTGTGACTCTTGCAACACTCCTCACCCTGTTGACAGGTTGCACCCTGGGCAATACCCGCCTCTCAGGTGCCCGTCCTGCCGACCTGAGTCCACCGCTGGAAGTGGTCGGGTACTTGCCTGCCGGAAAGATCGCTACCCTCGACCCGGCCCAGGTTCGCCACCTTACCGATCTGGTGTATTTCAGCCTTTCGGCCACCCCCAGCGGCAACTTGGCCTCGCGCGGCCTCACCACGCGGCACCTCGAGTTTCTGCACCAGGTCAAGCGCGACTACGGGGTGCGGCTCCTGCTGGGCATCACCGAACACAAACCCAATGGCCCCCTTGCCAAGGTGGCGGCATCGCCCGTGCTGCGCGAACGTTTTGCGGCCAACGTGGCGGCCTTTTTGAAAGACAAAGGGTTCGACGGCGCTGACTTTGACTGGGAATACCCGAGCGCGGCGCAGATGCCGGGCTATGAGGACCTCCTCGCGCGCCTGAAAGAGCGCTTTTCCGCCGACGGGTTGCGGCTTTCGGTGGCGGTGAGTCCCTGGCGTCCGCTTTCTGCCGCAGGTTACCTCGCCGTCGACCGCGTGCACGGCATGATGTACGACGACGCCGGCAAACACGCCACGTTTGTCCGTTTGGTTTCGCACGCCGAATCGATGATCGCCCAAGGGGTCGACCCCGCCAAACTCCAGCTCGGCATTCCTTTCTACGGTCGCGGGTACACCACCAAAGGGCCCAAATGGTCGCAGGCGGTCAGTTACCGCGACCTGCAGAGCCGTTACCAGCTGAGTCCCACGCAAGACACCGTGTCGGGTTTTTACTTCAACGGGATTGAGACCATCCAGCAGAAAGTACGCTACGCCCAAACGGCGGGACTGGCAGGAGTCATGGTGTGGGAAATCGGGCAGGACACCACCGACGAGAGCAGCCTGCTCAACGCCATTTCTCAGGCGCGATCGAGCCTGGCCAGCCCCTCGCGGAACGCCGAAGGCTCCTTGAGCAAGCTGTAGACCAAGGTTCCTGGCTCCTGAACGTCGTAAAAATACCCGGGGTGCAGGCTGAGGTGCAATTTTGTCAGCAGGTGGATCGACCACCGCTCGTCGTCCCAACCCCGGGGCAAACCAGGCCACCGGAGCAACCCGTGGATTCCCCCGTCGGACGGCGGCGCAACCACTTCCGGGTGGCCGTCGAGCCAGCGCCGCAATTCGGCGCGGTTGAACGCCAGCACACCCCGCACCCGTTCCTGCCACGGCCCCATTTCGCGGAACAACCGTGGCAACAACGCCTGGCTGTAGCTGTTGGCCGACAACAGCAGATCGTTGGAAAACGCCAGGCGCTCGACGGCGTCTTCGACAGCTGCTGCCGGTCCGGTGACCGCGATCCAACCCAGCTTCAGGTCGGGGCTGCCAAAGCGCTTGCTGATGCCGTTGAGGGTAAAGGTGAGCACCTCGGGCAGCAGGGCCGCCGGGCGCGGTAACGGCGCGTTCCCGGGAACAAACGCGTCGAACACCTCGTCGCAAACCAGTGCGGCACCATGCTGGCGGCAGAATTCACCGATGGCGGCCCAGTGCTCGGCGGTGTAGACCAGACCGGTGGGGTTGTTGGGCGAAATCACCACCACGAACTTGAGCCTGTCGGAAACCGGTGCCAGCCAGCGGAAGGGTTGGTCGTAGGCGGCCGTCCGCAGGCGCGCCCTCTCGGCAAGGTGTTCAAACAAAGGGTAGCCGGGGCGGGGAAGTAACACCACGTCGCCGGCCTCGGCCAGGGTGGTAAACAGCAGTGCGTAGGCTTCGGAGGTGCCGGCCGTCAGCAACACCGCGTCGTCGGCAACCTTGGCCCCGGCTTCGCGGTAAAATCCGGCCACTGCCTGGCGCGCCGCGAGGTGGCCCCGGCTGTCGGGAGTGTAAGCGCGGTCGCCCAACCAGCGGTCAAACGCGGTCAGGTCGACAAAATCGGGGGACCGGCTGGCCGCGTCGAAGGCTCGCGACCAGGGTGTTCCGGGTTCAGTGTCCCCCACTGGCCGCAACGGTGGCTTCGTGCACCAGGGGTTTGTGTTTGATCACGTTGGTGAACATCGAAAACACGCCGCCGTTCCCATCGGAACCGGTGTGCACGTTCAGCGGGTCGGGGAACGTCTTGGTGCCCATCACAAACTGATACAGCAGTTGGCCGGGTGGCAAAGCCAACCCCAGGGCGTAGTTTCCCGGGGTTTCCTCGTGCATGAAGTTGCTGAACGGATCCCAGTTGTTGAAGTTGCCGACAATCGCCACCTGCTGTCCGGCTTTGCCGTGGTAACGGAACTCCACTTCGCCATCGTAAAGTTGTTCAGGGGCGTGCGCGTGGGGCAGGTCGGTCTTGAGCACTGCCACCCGGGAAAGAACGATGCCCTGTTCATTCCGGTAGCGGTCGGTGTTCTGCGGGTCAGCCTGCCAGAGCCCATCGACAACCAACCGGTATTCCAGCGTCAAAGGCGAGTCGGCGGCCAGATCGTAGACCAGAAAATACACGTTGTTCTGGTTTTTGAAAAACAGGTGTTTGACCTTCCAGCCCTCGTGGGCAAACACGGCTGCGACATACCGCGGCTGGCTATCCGCCTGAAACGTCATCACCATTTTGCGATCCTGAATCACCGGCGGTTTCGCTTTGGTCAGGTTGTTGACCTGAAGGTGCAGGTAGGTGTTGATATTGGCGGGTGCCGGAGTCGAAGCGGCGGGCAGCGCGACGGCGACGGCAGCACCCTCACTGGCGGCCAGCGAAGCGGCCGAGATCACCAAAAACAAGGTCCATGTCATCAAGTGTTTCATTCTGTTATACTTTTCGGTGTTTTCCGGAAAGGGTTGAGCCTGATTCACCGATAAAGAGACAAGATGCCTTCGATAGAAGCTGTAGAACAGTTTAAAGTCCTTGTCCGCGACCTCTCGGGCGAGCCCGCCTATCGGGCCAGTCAGAAACTTCCCCCCGAGGAGATTCTGCCGCCCGAGTCCGGACTGACGGACGACCTCGCCGATCTACTGGAGGGGATGCCCCTCGAAAGTCCATCGTCCTTCGACGAGGGCGAGGGCCAAGGCATCGACTTGGATTCCGATCCCTCCAATGACGCCGAGCAGTCGCAGGATCTTGACGATCTGTTCAACACCCCGATTCCCGACCACGAAGATGACACCGGACCGAGCTTGGATGACCTTCTGAGCCCGACGGCCGTTATGGATGACCCTTTCGGCGACGCCAACGCCGCGGCCGCCGACGTCGATCCATTCGCCGGAATGTTCGATGAACCGGCCACCGATTCCCCTGCCGTCGATTTCCCTGCCGCCGACGACCCGCTGGAGGATTTGGGCGATCCGCTGGAAGCGATGGGCGATCCGCTGGGCGGCTTCGACGACCCGTCAGCCTTCGATGCCCCAGGCCTTTCCGACGACTTTTTCAGCGAACCGAGCTCGGGGGCCCTCGATACAGCGGCCGATGAGGAATTCCAGTTTGCCGGCGATTCCTCCGACGCCGACTTTCCCGAGCTGGCGGGCTTTGCCGACACCAAGGAAGAAGACGTCGAGGCTTTTGACGCCATGGGGGTCGCCGACGAGTTTGGTCTGGGCGACTTTGAGTCGCAATTCGGCATCACGGCCGACGACCACACCGACCCCGAGCTTCTCAATCCTGCCCAGTCGATTGACCTCGAAATCGAGGCCGCCCAAAAAACCCTGTCGTTGTCCGAAGACGAGTTCAGCTCCATTCAGCAGGCGTTGGCCCACCTCCCGCTCAACCTGCGGCTGGCCGTCGAAGAGCTGATCGGCGAACGCGATATTGTCTTTGAGGACCTCGACAAAGTGGTGGCCTTGCTCGTCGCCCGGGCCCCAGCCCGCACCCTGGCCACGGTGGTCGGCCGTATTCTTGGCAAAAAGATTGTCATACCGGCCGGTTTCGAAAAGGGTTCGGGCGCCGAGATGGAGGCCCAGCACGCAACGCTCTGGTACAACATGCGGACCATCATGTTGCCCATCATCCGGGTGTCGCTGGTGATCACCGCCGTTGCCGCCGTGTTGGTGCTGCTGGGGTGGAACTTCCTCCTGAAGCCGCTCAAGGCCAACGACCTGTACGAAAAGGGCCTCGAAGAAGCGCGCCAGAACAACGGGCAGGCGGCCGACGCCCTGTTTGCCCAGGCGTGGTACGAGTGGCCGGTGCAGGACCGGTTTTTTGAGTACGCCGAGACCTATCAAGACGTCGGCGACTACGACAGGTCGCGGCGAAAGTATCTGGAGTTGCTGGAGCCTTCGGTCAGGCCGTTCGTCGATTCCAACAGAGCGTTGCTCAAAACGAAATTTTCCGATCCTTTGGCTCCGTTGCCTGCGGGGCTCACAGACGCGGAAGTTGACCAGAAAATGGCGGCCCGCAATGCGGTTCTCGACGACTGGTACGCTTATCTCGTCCGCCTGCTCTCGACCAGCCCCGAGGCGGAACGCTTGCTGGAGTCTGACATTTCCGGCGAAGTGATGTTTGGCAATCTCAACGAAAAGGCTTTGCTCGACCTCAGCCACCTCGAGACTGAGTTTGGTTTTGACGGCCGCGACCTTGAGGCTCATTACCAGCGCGCCGACAAGGTGCTCGAAAGCCTGTTTGCCACGGCCCCCAACCACCAGGCCGCGCTGTTGCGCAAGGGCGACAACCAGTTGGCCTGGGCGGAATCGCTGAGCTCGGCCGAGCACCTCGAAACCGCCAATGCCGCCTACAGTCAGTACATGCAGGTGTACGGTAAAGATGCGACCATTACCTGGCGGTTTGTCACGCTGTTTATCGCCACCGACGACGAAGAAGAACTGTTGGCACTCAAAGACGGAATCCTGCTCGACGCCAAGCTGGAAACCGACGGCGAAGTGGCCGCGCGGTTGGCCCAGTGGCTTCTCGACCGTGAAGATGCCCGTCTCAAAGAAGAGGAAGACGTTCCCGAAAAAATGCTCACCCTCGAAGAAGAATACGGCATCGCTCCACCGATCAACCGGAAAGCCGAAGAAGAAGCCGAGGAGGCTGCTCACCTGGCGGCGCTGGCCGCCGCCGAAGAAGCGAAAAAGAAGGCGGCCGAGCCAGCACCGGCCGCCGAGGGTGGCGGCCATGGTGAAGCTGCAGCCCCTGCCGCGAGCGGTGGCCACAGTCTTGTGCGCTCGGGGGCTGCTGCCTCCAGCGGTCACGCAGGCGGGGGGGGAGAAGCTGAGGCTGCGGTGGCGTTTGATCCGCCCTATAAGTATCCGAACACCACCAAACCCTTCCGTCCCGAGTACGTCGAAAGCGTCGACACGCTCATGATACGGTCGATGGACACGCAGAAAGAGCTTCCGGAGCTCCACTTTCAGCTGTCGCGCTACTACCGCGCCATCGACGATCGGCAGCAGGAGATGAACGCCTTGGCTGCCGCCGACACGTATTTTCAGCGGCTGAAACCCCGGTTGCTCCGGCTCAACGACCGGCCGGCTATGCGCGTCGCCACGCTCAACCGCATCGGCGAGATATTTGTGGAACGCGAAGAGCCGCTGCAGGCCGAGCAATACTTCCTCGAAGCCCAAAAGCAGCTCGAAGGCTTCCTCGGCCAGAAAC
>JFJP01012374.1_pt1 | contig 11233 bp, 10 predicted proteins | sample 431651 | NCBI WGS metagenome assembly JFJP01 (sample SAMN02602958, study PRJNA72255) | Microbial mat metagenome, whole genome shotgun sequencing project. | biome: fresh water; feature: sink hole; material: water; isolation source: purple microbial (photo- and chemosynthetic) mats found in... | reverse complement strand
GACAGTCCAGACGGACTGGTTTCGGTTGAGGTGCCTGGCGACTGGGAGTATCAAGAAGATAATTCCACACCAAACGTTATGTCTTATGTCTTTAGGTCCAAAGACCAAAGCGCTTTAGTGCATTACGTTACGTATGACGACGGCAAGACGAATTGGAATCAAGGCGATGCCGGTAAATTCGCATTGGAGATACTCAATGGCGGTTACACCGATGGCGCCGGTGACATTAAGATTTCCGATGATAAAATTGTGGACGGCATTGAGTACCTAACTTGGAACTCCAGCAAAAGCCAATTTTCGGGCGTAACCGCGTTCAAGGCCAATGGCACGCTGGTGGGCTTGATTACTTTTCTCTACAACGACTTGGCGAAGGATCAATATGCCCAACAGATGGATTACTTGATTAGCACATTGAAGTTCAACAAACAGGAAATGGCGGACAACGCCGGACAAGAACCCCAGGAAACGGCAAGCGCGATTGAGCCTCTATCAGGTTATATAGAGGTAACAGACGATACGGGAGGGTTGAAGATTCAAGTGCCTTCTGATTGGACCAAGCACAACGGAGCGGTGTCGAACGAATCTCTTTGGCAAAATATCGGGCTGGGAACAGCCGAAGTTACCGTCAGCCCTAATCTTGACGCGCTCAAGGAAGAAAAAGCGCCGGGTGTTATTGCAATGGCTGTTGTAAGCGTCATGGATACTTCAGACGCCTTGGATGCTTTAAAGTCCAGCCTCAAAAACTGTCAGTCTTCAGATAGCCTTCCGCCGAGACAGCAGCTTAGCGAAGAAAATATAGAAGGCTTTGTTGAATTGGTTGGATGTACAAATAGCGTAATGTTTCTTTCCACGGCAAGGCAAAAAACCGGTTGGGATGGTTTGATTCTTATTGCATTTACCGCGCCTCTAAGCGAAGACCCTGCGACTATGAGCGACGTTTTTGGAAAAATCCTATCTTCTGTTGAAGTAAAGTAAATTGCCATTGCAAAAATAAAAAGGCTGTTATCTTTTGGGTAACAGCCTTTTTATTTTATCTCTTCAGCATTCTGTCTAAAAGGAGAACGTCGTGAAAAAAATTATCAATCGTAATTGCGCTTGTGGCTATTGCCCTGTCCGCATGTGGAGCGCCCGCTACTACGGCAGCGCCAACGGCCGCACCTTCTAGTTTTTTTTTCAACCATTTTACCTAAAACCCAGCCTTGGCAATCACCGCCTCCACTTCCGTCATGGTCTTTACTACATGGACAAACTTTCGTCTAATGAAAAGTTTATCCATAATCTCAAAAGCCGCGTCCGCCAATTTCATTTCATCCAGATTTTCCAAGAATACAATAATGTGTTTTAGGTTGTCAGGTAGGCGAGAAGTAACTCCGCTATATAAAATATCATGAATGACGCCAATACGCGCTGTCTTTAATCGAGTGCCTTTATGAAACAGGATAACATCGTAAGATAGTTCCTTAATCATATCCACGGCTTCGATGTGCGCTTTCACAATTTCATCCCAGCCCCATGCCTCGTCACCGAAATAATTGACCATCAAGACAGTCTTTTGCGGATTGCGCCAGACGATTTCGTATTTTTTATCCATGCGAGACCTCCAACATGGGGCGAGTCTGAGACTCGCCCCTGCAAAAAATTATCGTTTCATCGTGCGATATTTCACACGGTGCGGCTGTAAATCTTTGCCGAATTTATCCATCATCATCTCTTCGTAATCAGACCAGTTGCCGATGTACATTTTGGCAATGGATTCGCCTTCGAAGGCGATGATGTGGGTGCAGATTCTATCGAGGAACCAGCGGTCATGGCTGACGACGACTGCCACGCCTGCGTATTCTTCGAGGGATTCTTCGAGCGCGCGGAGAGTGTTCACATCCAAATCGTTGGTTGGTTCGTCGAGCAGGAGAACGTTTGCGCCTTCGGTCAGGGTCTTGGCGAGATGCACGCGATTGCGTTCACCGCCAGAAAGCACGCCGACCTTCTTTTGCTGATCCGCGCCCATGAAGTTGAACGAGGAACAATACCCGCGCGAGTTGACTTTGCGCTTGCCGAGTTCCAAAAAGTCTGCGCCGCCCGAAATTTCTTCGTAGACGGTTTTCTCGGGGTCGAGCGTGCGGGTCTGGTCGGCATACGCCAGTTTCACGGTTTCACCGATCTTGATCGTGCCGCTGTCAGGTGTCTCTTTGCCGGTGATCATCTTCAAGAGCGTGGTCTTGCCCGCGCCGTTGGGACCAATGATGCCAACGATACATCCGGGCTGAATTGACGCTGAAAACCCGTCGAGGATGAGTCGGTCATCGAAAGATTTGGTTACGCTGTCAAATTCAAAAACAACGTCGCCGAGGCGCGGGCCGGGCGGGATGTAAATTTCCAATTCTTCGCGGCGCTTCTCGGCTTCCTGTCCGAGTAGTTGTTCGTAGGATGTGACACGCGCCTTGCCTTTGGATTGACGCGCCTTGGGCGACATGCGAATCCATTCGAGTTCGCGCATGAGCGTCTTCTGGCGTTGACTTTCGGCTTTCTCTTCGTTGGCGAGGCGGTTTTCTTTTTGTTCGAGCCACGATGAGTAATTTCCCTTCCACGGAATTCCATAACCGCGGTCGAGTTCGAGAATCCAGCCGGCTACGTTGTCGAGGAAGTAGCGGTCATGTGTGACGGCGATGACGGTGCCTTTGTATTCGCGCAGGTGATGTTCGAGCCACGCCACGGATTCGGCGTCGAGATGATTGGTCGGCTCGTCGAGCAGCAAAATGTCTGGTTCGCTGAGCAGTAATCGGGTGAGCGCGACGCGCCTTCTTTCGCCGCCGGATAAAATCTTAATCGGCGTATCGCCTGCCGGACAGCGCAGCGCATCCATCGCCACTTCGAGATGCGAATCCAAATTCCAGGCATCGTGCTTGTCGAGTTCATCCTGCAACTTGGCTTGCTCGGTGACGAGCGCATCGAAATCGGCATCGGGCTCGGCGAATTTAGCATTGACATCATCGAAGCGCGCGAGCATTTCGACGATGGGAGCAACCGCCTCTTTGACGACCTCGATGACTGTTTTTGTTTCATCGAGGTTTGGTTCCTGTTCGAGAAACCCAACCGTGTAGCCTTTCGCCGCGGATATTTCGCCGATGTATTCATTATCAATGCCCGCCATAATTCGCAGCAGCGTGGACTTGCCCGCGCCGTTCAGACCGAGCACGCCGATCTTCGCGCCGTAATAAAACCCGAGCGAAATATCGCGCAGGATCATTTTGTTACTAGCTGGGATCAGACGTCCCACTTTGTTCATAGAGTAGATTACAAGGGATTCATTTGCCATAGTGGGGGTATTTTACCAGTTGTTTGATTGACCCGAAGGGGTGTGGGTATAATTGCTACGGGCTGGGTCGGGAGACCCAAGCCAAACAGGGAGACCCAAGCCAAACGTCGCCGAATATAGATGTTAAGCGCTGGTCTCCCGACCAGCGCTGTGATGATTGGGTGTGGACGCTGGTCAGAAGACCAGCGTCTAACAGAGTCTAACAATAATGCCGGGAGCAACACAATAGAACGCTATAGAATCGTGGAAGGCATTGGAATATATTTCGTGACATTCACAATCGTAGAGTGGATGCCTGTATTCATTGAAGAAGCGACCTGCAAAATTATTACGGAGAGTTTGAATTTTTCGATTAATAATAAACGGCTGGGTGTGAATGCATACGTCATCATGCCCAATCATATGCACGCAATTGTTTTTGACAAGGATTTTGATAACGCACGTTTGAAGCACACATTGGATGATTTACGAAAATTCACGGGGCGGCAATTGCTGGATTATGCTGATGCGAATCTCCCGAATCCATTTGGGCAAACGTTTCGTGAAAATGCAAAGGAAGACCGTCAACGCAAATTTTGGCAGTCCACACAACATCCCGAAGGAATATTTACCGAAAGGTTTTATCGGCAGAAGTTCAACTACATCCATTTGAACCCTGTCCGTAAGGGGCTTGTCCGCTCGGCGGTTGATTGGCGGTTTTCATCGGCAGGGTATTGGTTGGGACCAGACGTTGGTCAGGAGTCCAACGTCAAACGCGAACATGATGTTTGGCGCGGGTCTCCCGACCCGCGCTCCACCCACCCAGACCTGCGCCATTTACCAAATGATGTAGAGTTATCAGCAATTGGATGGGAATAATGCGTAGAACAAAACGGTTGTCAGGAGACCAGCGTCAAACGCAGTCAATTGATGTGATCGGACTGGGCGCATCCACCATGGATGTGCTCACATTGGTGGATCATTTCCCAAACGGGCGGGAGGTGCAGCAAGCGCTGTCCACGGTGATCCAGGGCGGCGGACCGGTGGCCACGGCAATGGTTACAATATCCCGTTTGGGCGGGCGGACTGCCATGGTTGACTGCCTCGGCGATGATTGGGTGGGAGACCTTGTCTTGCGCGATTTTCAAAGCGAGGGAGTTGGAACAGAGATGATCGAGATCAATCATGGACATACCACAGCCATTTCCAATATCCTAGTCTCTACCGCGGACGGGTCGCGGGCGATCATGTTCCTGCCGGGCTCAGCGCCTGAACCGTTGTTATCCGAATCACAAAAAGCGGCGATCCAATCCGCAAAGATGCTCCATATTAACGGCAGGTATTCGAAGGCTTGCATGGAGGCAATCGCTCTTGCAAAAGCAGGAAACGCTCTGATTTCATTCGATGGGGGCGCAGGCAGGTTCAGACCTGAGATGAAGACGCTTGTGCCCTTGACCGATATTTGCATTGTGGCAAAGGACTTTGCCGAAAAATATACGGGTACACATGAGCCACACCGATCTGCGGAGTTGCTCCTCAAGGAAGGTCCAAAGATCGCCGTGGTAACGGATGGCATTCACGGAAGTTGGGTCTGCGCCACAGACGGCTTATCTTTTCATCAGCCCGCGTTTCTCTTCCCCAAAACTATGGATACCACAGGCTGCGGTGATAGTTATCATGGGGCTTTTCTTTTCGGCTTGCTCAGGGGCTTTGCAATAGAAAAAACAGCCGCCCTTGCAAGCGCAGTGGCGGCGATGAATAGTCAACAACTTGGGGGAAGGTCTGGGATACCCAAATTGGATGAGGTAATAAAGTTTTTGGCGGGGTATGGCGTTATGTTGGGATAGGCTTGCCAAATGGGTTTGACGCTGGTCAGGAGACCAGCGTCAAACAGTAATAAAGTTTTTGGCGGGGTATGGCATTACATTGGAATAGGAATCTGGTCCCAGAGAGTCGGAAATAGTTTTTCATCAGCCGGAAACACTATCACTTTTGCGTGAAAATTTCCACCAGAGCAATCCACCGATCAGGAGCATGACCAAGCCTAAAACAAGGCTCAAATTGCTTGAGGTTTTTGTCTCAGTGACGAGCGGGGTTCCCGTGGGCTGTGGCGCAGCGGATGGACTTGGAGAGGGTGTGATCGGCACGGGGCTGGGAGTCTGCGTTTGCGCAGCGGTCGCCGTTGCGGGCGGGGTCACGCGCAGGAGCAATTTTTGTTCCGGTCGGATTACGGATGAAGCGTTCAGCCCGTTCCATGTCATCAGGTCGCCCAGTGAAACGTCATACAGTCCAGCGATCCAAAAGAGTGTTTCGCCGCTCTGGACAGTATGATAGTAGTTTCCATCGGTTTCGGGAGTAAGTTTCTGGATGGCGCTCAACGTCGGGCTGGGGGTGATGTTGCCCGGCGAGATCATGAGTTTCTGCCCTATTTGCAGAGGCCAATCCGCCTGGAGTCCATTCAATGTCAGAATGCGATCCATCGGGACATGATAGGCTTCGGCGATGGTGATCAACGCCTGATACGCCCCCACTTCATGGATGATCCTGCCGTCGGCATCGGGTGCTTGGATCGCGATCATGCCAACGGGAGTCGGCGTGGCGTAGCCTTTCGTGTCCTTCCCCGGAATGAATAAGCGCTGTCCGGCTTGCAGTGGAGTATCGCGCGATAAATTGTTCCAAGTCTCCAGGTCGTGGATCGTGATCTGGTAGGTGATCGCGATTGACCAGAAGGATTGCCCCGCCTGTACCACATGAAAGACTTTGCCTTCGGCATCGGGTGTGGCAATCTTGACCGGCATGATCAACTGCGGGACTGCCACCGCAGCGTTCGGAGTGGTGCCAGGTTGCGCGGTTCCTCCCGATCCAGAGGAGGAGGAGGATGAAGAACTGCCGCATTCCTGCCCGGAAACATAAGCGGCTTGCAAGATGTAATAGGTCTTTCCATCCGCTGTCTGAGCCATGCCTGCTCCCACATGGCAATACTCCGCAGTGACCGCCGGTCGCATGTGATCCGGGTCAGCCCAGGTTGCCATGATCTCGTCAATGCCCATGCCGCCGCTGCTGACGGCAAAGTTTTCTGTAGCCCACACCGTGCCGCCGCCGCCATATCCGGCAGCCGCGATTCGACCGCGGACATCGCCAATGTGCCAGGACATGTTGTTAGCCGCCATGGTCGCCGCCGTGGATTGGGCAACAGCATCCACAATTGGGTCTTCGATCAGCGCTGGAAGTCCGTATGCAACGCGCAACGTGTTCATCGCGAGGATCAATTCATAGGCGCTGACCTGCTTTGCTGGAGCAGGCTGGATCTTTTCAGCCCTTGCAATTGCTGGCGGGTGGAATATTCCCACTCCGAACAGGATGAATATACACAAGCCAAGAAAATGTTTAAATCTCATTCGGTAATTATAATTCTACAAATCATACAGTTGGAAACCGTCTCATTAAATTGAAAGAGCCAGCGCGCCAACGCCGGCTCTTTCAATTACTTCTTAGGAGGAGAAGAGAACTCAACTTTATCACCTGCCTGCAAAAACTGCTTGACGCATCCCCTACGTCAGTCAAACGATTACGCAACGGTTTTTATGAGCCTTTTCTAATCTAAATCCTTGTACAAGCGCAGTTTTATTTGCTCTGCTTGTTTTGCTTTTTATAAGCCCAGAAATTTCTTTGCAAAACTACGGACTAATTTCGCCAATTCGATTGCTTCTTTGGCATCGTCCACATTGGGCTCCTCACCAGGATAACGTGTGCGGACAGCGTAGTCGCTGAGTGTATTCAAATGCTTTGGGTCAATTTCAAGAAATATCCCTGCCACTGAGCAAAGATTATTCAACATCAAGAGATCATGCGTCTTTGGAAAGTCTGCGCTTTTGGAGATAAGCAAGGCTTTCATATACTTCTCGGCACATTGTTGAGCATGAAAACATGTACCTGAAACCAAAGGTTGTTTACGTTGCAAAGCAGTCCGCGCCAGAATAAAATCCTCTTCGGCGCTTGCAGCCCATGCGCGCGGATCATTTATTTCGGTCATATAAAACCTTTCCGCGTGTCAGAATTTCCTTCAAGAAGAAATCACCCGCTTTAAGAGCCTTCTCGACTTCTTTTGGAGTTTTTACCAGAATATCCACAGGGAATGGTCTTGGCAGCAGCAAGCGTGATACCGACCAGCTTCGCTCTTTGAGGGAAGCCCTTGTTTTCATAATAACCAGCAAATCCACGTCACTATGCGGATTGGGCAGCCCGTATGCGTAAGATCCAAATAGAATAATTTTTTCAGGTTTTAATTCAGCAACGATTTTTTGAATAGCGGGGCGCAAAGATTTACCCACTGAAACTTTTAATCCCACAGGCACGGTTTCAGGACGGCGTAATCGAGAGAATTTTACAGGGTAAATTGCAGTGGTCATACTGTGTACATTCTATATCAAATTGCGCGTCTAAGCAAATTTTCATTTGGCTATTTCTCGCATGGGCGCTCATCCTATTAAATTAAAAGAGCCGGGGCTCCAAGTCCGGCTCTTTTAATTTTTCTATTTGTTTAGGAGGAGAAGAAGAGAAATCACTTACGAAGGTAACTTTATCACCTGCCTGCAAAAACTGCTTGACGCATCCCCTACGTCAGCCAAACGATTACGCAACGGTTTTTATGAGCCTTTTCTAATCTCAAAAATGAATAAGCAAAGATTAGGAATGTTTTGCCCTGAGAGAGCATGATTTTCGCGACCGAAGTGTAAACTGAAATGGAGGAATAAACCCCGCACGATTTCAAGCAAAATAAAAAACCCGCCTCTTGCGAGACGGGTCTGTTTTTTTAGTGTCCACCAAGGTAGGCTTCGATCACGCTTGGGTCTTTCAGCAGATCATCGCCGGTTCCTTGCATGACAATCTTGCCGGTTTCCAGCACGTAGGCGCGGTCTGCAATTGCCAGCGCCATTTGGGCGTTCTGTTCCACGAGCAGAATGCTTGTCCCCTGCTCGTTGATGTCTTGAATGATGTCGAAGATTTGTTCCACCAAAAGCGGGGAAAGTCCCATCGAAGGCTCATCCAGCAACAGGAGGGTGGGGTGCGCCATCAATCCGCGGCCAATGGCCAGCATTTGCTGTTCGCCGCCTGAAAGCGTTCCGCCCAGTTGGTTGCGTCGCTCGCGCAGGCGTGAGAATCGCGCAAATACGGCTTCCATATCGCGGTTGATCGCCGCCCGATCCGTTTGGGTATATGCGCCCATCTCAAGGTTTTCGGTGACGGTCATGCGCGAAAAAATCTTGCGTCCTTCGGGCACTTGAATAATGCTCTTGCGAACAATATCCTGGGCGGGCATCTCGTGGATTTCCTGTCCTTCAAAGACAACAGACCCTTCACGCGGACGAAGGATGCCCGAAATAGTGTTCAGCACGGTGGATTTTCCCGCGCCGTTCGCGCCGATCAACGCGACGATCTCTCCCTTTTCGAGATTAAAACTAATCCCTTGCAGGGCGTGGATCGCGCCGTAATAAACCTGTAAATTTTCAACTTTTAGCATCATAGCGTTGCTTCTTCCGTAATTGGTATTTTTTTGTCAGGCTGGTTACATCGGGACCAAGATAGGCTTCGATCACGCGCTGATTGGACTGGATCGACTTGGGCTTGCCTTCGGCGATCTTCGTGCCGTAATCCAGCACGGTGATCTGGTCAGAAATATCCATGACCACGCGCATATCGTGTTCGATCAGCAGAATGGTGATTCCCAACTCATCGCGTAGGTTGCGGATGAAGTGAGTCATCTTGCCGGTTTCCTGCGGATTCATTCCCGCCGTGGGTTCATCCAGCAGAAGCAGGCGCGGCTTGTTGGCGAGGGCGCGCGCAATTTCCAAACGGCGTTGAGCGCCATACGGCAGGTTGCGCGCCAGGCTGTCTCCTAGCCCTTCCAAGCCAACGAACTTCAGCAAACGGCGGCCTTCTTCGATGGATTGCTTTTCTTCATCGCGTTCGCGCCGAGTCGAGAGCACCGCATCCACCCAGCCGGCTTTGAAGCGGGGATACTGCCCGACCATGATATTTTCAATGGCGGTCATATCGCCGAACAAGCGGATGTTTTGATACGTGCGGGCAATACCCATGCCCGCCACCGCGTAGGTGGGCTGTCCCTGAATGGGCGATCCGTAAAATTCGATCTGACCGTGTTCGGGGGTGTAATATCCAGAAATACAGTTGAAGAGCGTGGTCTTGCCTGCGCCGTTCGGACCAATGATGCTGGCAATTACATTTTCCGGCACCACCACATCCACAGCGTTGACGGCGGTCAAGCCGCCGAAAATTTTCGATACTTGTTTGGTTTCAATACATGTGGACATGGCTAGGCTTCCTTGCCCGACGGATTTTGAGCGGCAGCTTTTTCCAGTTCAGGTCTTCTGGCAGGCAGGAAACCCTCCGGTCTAAGTTTCATCATCACAATCAAAAGCACGCCGAAAATCAGCAAACGGTAACTTTCAGTTTCGCGCAAAATTTCGGGCAAGCCTTTAAGCGCAAATGCGCCGAGGAAAATGCCGGGGATATTGCCAATACCGCCGACGATGACAAGACAAATGACATTGATCGAAACCATCAACGCATGGTCATCGGGACCGGTAAACTGGTTGCGCGAAGCGAATAACGCGCCAGCCAACCCCGCCACCGCCGCACTCAGTGAAAGTGCCAGCAGTTTCGAGGCAAAAGCATTGATGCCCGTCGCGCGCGCAACGGTTTCATCCAGATTGATCGCGTACCATGCTTTTCCAGTGCGCGAGTTTTGCAGCCGACTGGCAATAAAAGTCACCACCAACACGGCAACAATGATCAGGTACATAAAGTCAACATCAGAGATAAACGATTTGCCCAAAATGGTTGGACCAGCAATATCACGAATACCGCGCGGTCCCGCTGTGTAGTCGGTCATCAAATCACTCTTGAGCATAATGCGAATAATTTCTGCAAAGCCCAGAGTCACAATTGCCAGATAGTCGCCGCGTAAATTCAAAATGGGCAGACCAATCAACAGTCCAGAAATGCCGGCGGCTAAAACGCCCAGCCCAAGCGCGACCCAAAAATTCATCATCAGGTGATGCGGTTCGGGCGCAGTCAGCAAGGCAAAAGTGTACGCGCCAACCGCAAAGAAAGCCACGTACCCAATCACCAATTGCCCCGCCCAGCCGGTGATGATGTTCAGCCCCAAACCCAAAATGATATAAATTCCAACCGTGCCAAAAACATAATTCCAGTAGCCGCCCCAGGTGCGGGGGAGGATAATCAAAATTACGGCAAAGACCACCAGAGAAGCATAGCGCGTATATTTATTCTGGAGGATGCTTGAAACACGCTCCGAGCGGATGACGCCCGAAACAGAATTAGACGCCTTGCGCGCGCCAGATTTGACCGAGTCGTTGCTGCGCAGGAAGAAGGATAGCGCCGCCGCCACCAACCCCGAGGCTGTCAGCACAGCAAACAGCATGAGGCTACCCGTTAGCGGAGCCTGATTAAAGAGGAACAACTTGATCGATTCAGGCGAAACAGACGGCAGGTACGTGCGCGGATCAATCTTGTTGGAAGTCAACTCGCCAAACAAAAAACCGATGACTGCCGCGAACAATCCGCTCATTGCAGCGGAGGCTGTCCCCGCAGTGAGCGCGCGCTTCCATGTATCCGCTTCGATCAGTGGGCGCGCCGAGGCGCTTGCCCCTGCCCATGCGCCGACCAAAATCATGAAGAGGGAGAAGAAGATCAACGGCGGCATACCGCTAGCCGATTCAACGCCGAATAACTTTCCAACCAGCACAGCGCCGGTCACCGTGAATCCGATCAAAAACATCGTGACAATAACAATCCCGAAGGTGACTCCGGTGCGAAGTCCTTTATCCAAAGCCGACGATCTCATAGTTTTTCCTCAGAAAGTTTTTCGCCCAAAATACCAGACGGTCGCACGATCAA
>JFJP01040438.1_pt1 | contig 11235 bp, 3 predicted proteins | sample 431651 | NCBI WGS metagenome assembly JFJP01 (sample SAMN02602958, study PRJNA72255) | Microbial mat metagenome, whole genome shotgun sequencing project. | biome: fresh water; feature: sink hole; material: water; isolation source: purple microbial (photo- and chemosynthetic) mats found in... | reverse complement strand
ACAATGGCTGATCCGATCAAGAATGAACACGGGCAGGTTCTTTACGTAACTTGTATTTCAAAAGACATCACCGAGCGCAAGTTGGCAGAATCCTTGCAGCAAGAGGCACTGGATCGTCTCCAGAAAATTGCCAGCCGGGTGCCCGGGGTCGTCTACCAGTATCGCTTGCGTCCGGATGGCAGTTCCTGTTTTCCCTTTGCCAGTGACGCCATTAATGAGATTTACCGGGTTACTCCAGAGGAAGTCCGCGAAGATGCATCCAAGGTATTTGCGAACTTTCACCCGGATGACTATGCCAGTGTGGTCGCTTCGATTCAGGCTTCGGCCCACGATTTATCCCCCTGGCAGCACGAGTATCGCGTAAAATTTGAAGATTGCACGATTCGATCACTTTATGGAAATGCCGTGCCGGAGCGCGAGGTAGATGGATCAGTGCTCTGGCACGGTTGCATTACAGACATTACCGAGCGCAAGCAGGCGGAACAAGCCTTACGCGATAGTGAGGAACGTTATCACACTGTAGTTGAGTGGTTGCCCGAGGCAATCGTCGTTCATCGGGGAGGAAAGCTTATTTATGTCAATTCGGCTGCAATTGAGATGTTTGGCGCAAGGTCTGCTCAAGAGCTGCTGGGTAAACCCATCCTCGATTTGATCCACCCGGACTTTCATCAAATCGTACTGGAGCGGGTGAAGAATATTGTTGAAGATAGCGTGAACGCGCCAATCGCTGAGATGAGATACTTGATGCTTGATGGATCACCGATAGACGTGGACATCCAGGCCATCTCGATCATCTTCGATGGAGCGCAGGCCAATCTCGCAGCCATTCGCGACGTCACGGCGCGTAAGCGGACCGATCAGGCGCTGCGCGAGAGCGAAGAAAAATACCGCAGGGTGTTTGATAATGCTTATCTGGGAATCTTCCAGACAACCCCAGAAGGGAAACCCATCTCGGTTAACTCCGCATTCGCACACATGTTCGGCTATGACTCGTCCGAAGAAGCCATGAATAGCATTAAGAATGCTGCTCTCGATATATTTGCTGATCCAAACCGCCGGGCAGGAATCATCCGCATGACAGCAGAAAACCCTGATTTAAGAACCTTCGAGAATGTGTACCGCCGCAAAGATGGCAGTACATTTGTCGGGAAACTGAATGCGATGCCAATCAGAGATTCCCATGGTCTTCTGATACGCACAGAAGGGATTATTGAAGACATCAGCGCCCGTAAACAAGCAGAACACGCGCTGCGAGAAGAAGAAAACTTATTAAAACAGTTGCTCAGTTTTACGGAAGAGTTATTAATAACCGGGGTTAAACAAGTAACCCATCAAAAGATTTTGGAAAACCTTTTATTAATAACAAAAGCCAAATACGGGGCGTTAACTTTACTCAATGAAAGTACGGGCAAATTCACAACTGTCGCTGTAGCCGGAATGAAAGATGGCGTCAAAAAAATCTCTAAAATGCTGGGGTTTGATCCAATAGGAAAAGAATGGAATGAATATTCCACTGAAAATGAGAAACTAAAAGGAAAAGTAGTCGCACGCTTCGCATCCATGAGCGATCTGGCCGGAAGGGTTATTCCAGAAATGATATCCAGGCCGATTGAGAAATTATTAAATATGGGCGAGGTTACGGTAACGAAAGTAATTGCGAATCAACAAATGATCGGCGACTTCACTTTGATCATGCCAGCTGACAAGCAATTTGAAAACGATACCTTTGTTGAGATTTATTCTAGGCAGATCGATATGTTTATGACAAGAATAATCTCAGATGCCAAATTGAAGGAAAGTGAAGAAAAACACCGCTTCCTGATCGAGAACAGCCACGACATTATTTATACTCTGCTTAAAGCAGGGGTATTCACCTTTGTTTCGCCTGCCTGGACAGCGATCCTGGGACATCGGGTGACGGAGGTGGTTGGCAAACCTTTCCAACAATTCGTTCACCCGGATGATTTGCCCGGGTGCATGGCCTGGTTGAAAAATATGGTTGAGACAGGAAAACGGCAAGCTGGCATCGAATATCGGGTTAAGCATACAAACGGGTCCTGGCGTTGGCATACTTCAAGCGCTGTACCTTTATCTGACGATACTGGCGCGATCATAGGGATTGAAGGCACAGCCCACGACATCACAGAGCGCAAGCGCACCGAAGCTGAACTGAGCCGCGCCCAAGACGAGCTTGAAAGCGCTCATCGTGAGCTGCAACAATCCTTTAAACGCGAACAGGCCCTGGCGCGTATAGACGATCTGACCGGCATCAACAATCACCGTTCTTTGTTGCAGCTTGCCGAGCGCGAGTTCCAGGTTGCCATGCGCTACCGGCCGCCGCTCTCGATGATGTTCTTCGATATTGACCATTTCAAACAAATCAACGACACCTTCGGACACCTGATGGGCGATCAGGTTCTCAAGAAAATGATCGAGCTGGTTTCCGCCGAAATACGCTCGGCCGATGTGATCGGGCGTTATGGCGGGGATGAGTTTGTGATCCTGATGCCACAAACCAGCGCGCAGGAAGCGCTGCCTTTCGCCGAGCGTATCCATGCCAGTATTGCCGCCATGCGCCTGGATACAGATAAAGGCCCGCTGACACTTACGATCAGTATCGGAATCGCCCAAACGATCCACGCGAGCATGCCCGGGGCAGGGCAAAATGATACAGTCGAAAACTTGCTTCAACGCGCCGATCAAGCCTTGTATGCTGCCAAAGAAGCCGGGCGCAATCGCACCGTGATCTTTGATTCAATTTAACGGGAGACTTGCCCGCTCTGCCCAAACGTCCAGCTGGGTGGTTGCAGGGATGCTCAACAAAGTTCCCCTGAAAAGTATCTTCCACCCATGCAGTGACCGGGACCATCCCGTGCAGTGACCGGGACCATGCCAGTACGGCGCAAGCAACAGCCACAGAAAGTACGCTCTTTCGCAATGATTAAGTTGAGAGGAATTTATGATCATTGATATTCATACACTTGCCATTGTTCTAAGCCTGACCAATCTACTGCAAGTGATTGCCCTCTTTGCACAATATCGATTGGACAAAACCCACAGCGGGCCGGGCTGGTGGGCACTGGGTGGTGCGGCAGTGGCAATGGGGTTTGCCTTCAATTACCTGCGGGACTATCCAGGCATTGGAGCGATCGCGATCATTGCCAACAACGTGTTGTTCATGTCTGGATTAGTTTTGATCTATGTGGGAGTCCTGCGTTTTTTAGATCAGCACGAACGGCATCGACAAATCATCGGATTCTGTGTTGTTTTTACCCTTGTCATTATTTATTTTACCTACAGCAATGATGATCAGGCGGCGCGGCGGGTGTTGATCTCGATGGCAGTGGCCGCGATTTCATTTTTAACTGCCAGGGCTCTCTTCGTGTACAAAACGCGTCTGGTCACGGCTTCAGCCAATTTTCTCACAGCGGTATTTCTAGCTAATAGCGCGTTCTTTGCCCTACGTGCGCTGACGCCCTTTATGGGTGGGCCAGTCTGGGGGGCTTTTACTCCTACGTTGACACAGGTTGCGACGTATCTGGTTACCCTTGTCACCAGTACAATGTGGACATTTGGGTTCATCATCCTGGTCAACCAGCGCTTGAATGTAGAAAATCATGACGCTAAAGAAAATGCTGACTTGATCTTCAACACCAGCCCCGATGCGGTATTGATCACACGCCTGACCGACGGCGTTTTTGTCAACATGAATGACGGCTTTACAGCCATGACCGATTTCACCCGCGCCGAGATACTTGGGAAATCCATTCTGGAAGTCAATATCTGGAAAGATCCAGCAGATCGCCAAAAACTGGTTACATTGCTGAACGAAAAAGGATCCTGCGAAAATCTGCTGGCCATTTTTCAGCGCAAAGACGGCAGTCAACTCACAGGGCTGGTATCCGCTAAAATCATAGTTTTGCAAGGCGTGCCTCATATCATCAGCGTGACTCACGATATCACCGAGCGCAAACAAGCCGAAGATGCGCTGCGCATGAGTGAAATGAAATACCGCCTGTTAACAGAATTTACTGCCGATGTCGTTTGGGTATTGAATTTAACAACCGGTAAATTTACCTATATCAGCCCTTCGGTATTCCAATTGAGAGGTATTACGGCCGAAGAAGCCATGCTTGAAACGCTGGAAGATTCCCTGACGCCTGAGTCAATCGTAGTTGTTAAAGAGGCTATCGAGAAAAATATAAAAGACTTTATCGAGCATCCTGAAATCCCAAATTATTACATTAATGAGGTTCAGCAATTTTGTAAAAATGGCCAGATTATTTGGCTCGAAGTATCAACACAATACCGCTACAGCCATACAGGTGACATTGAAATTGTCGGAGTAAGTCGGAATATTGAAGAAAGAAAAAAATCGGAGAATGCCCTGCGCGCAAGCGAAGAGAAATTCAAAACGATGATCGAAACTTCACCGGATGGTATTGCGATTACAACATTGGATGGAACAATCCAGTTTGTAACAGCAAAAATAGTTTCCATGTGGGGCTATGATTCGGCAGATGAGCTGATCGGCAGAAATACCATGGAATTTGTCCATTCAAGTTATCATGAAAAAGCAATTTTTTTGATTACGGAAATGTTCAGCGGTAACTTGACCGGCGCTGCTGAATACTTGATGGTTCGCAAAGACGGAAGCCATTTTTATTCTGAAGCCAATGCCAATATTTTACGCGATGCCCAGAACAACCCTGTTAGCGTTTTGTATATTGAACGCGACATCACGGAACGCAAGCGGATCGAGGAAGCACTCAAAGAAAACGCGGCGGAGTTGGAATCTATCAATCGCCAACTCGAAGTGTCCATCGGCAGCGCCAACGAAATGGCGGTTCACGCTGTGCAGGCCGAAGAGATAATGCGTGAGAGTGAGACGCGCTACCGGGCAGTGTTTGATACCGCCAACGATGCCATCATCAGCGGAGATAGTGCGGGAAACATCGTGGATTGGAACCCTGGTGCTGAGCGTGTATTTGGTTATTTGAAAGCCGAGGCCTGCGGTCAACCCCTGACGCTCTTGATACCAGCTCGCCACCGGGCTGCGCATTTGTCTGGAATGGAGCGAGTAAAAACTGGGGGCGCGAAACACGTCATCGGGAGAACTGTTGAATTGGAAGGGCGGCGTCAAGACGGAAGTGAATTTCCGCTGGAAATCTCCCTGTCAGAATGGCAGGCTGGTGATCGTCTGTTTTTCTCCGCCGTTATCCGCGACATCACCGAACGCAAGCGCCTGGCGGAAAGAGCGTCCGTTCTTAAGGAAGAATTGCAGCAACAGGCTTCCACAGATGAACTCACGGGTATTTTCAATCGCCGTCATTTTCAACAATTGGCACTCGGCGAGCTGAAACGTGCAAACCGCCTCAAACGTTCGCTGGCGGTTGTGTTAATTGATATCGATCATTTTAAGCATGTCAATGATACGTTTGGACACGCAGCAGGCGATCAGGCGCTGTTGGCTTTTGCGAAGATTTGCCAGAAGAACATCCGCGAAATAGATGTGTTTGCGCGCTTCGGCGGGGATGAGTTCGCACTGCTTTTACCGGAAGCGAATTATGAACAAGCGTATGTGGTGGTTGAACGTATCCGCAAGGCGGTCACCGCCCAATCGATTGACCTGGACGGCAAACTGGTTTCGATCACCATCAGTTCAGGTGTCGCCAATTTGTCGGATGCTGAAGAGACTTTCGATAAACTGCTCAGTCATGCCGATCAAGCCCTGTACCGCGCCAAAGAAGCGGGACGTAATAAAGTTGTTGGCTACGATGAAGATTGACAATATCTGATCCCATTACGTTGTGAATAGACAGAATCGGACATTATTTTTTGATCGTTGTGTGATAGGAGTAACCGGATGACATCAAGAAAAGCTTCACCGAAAAGCATTGCATCCATTGTGTCCAGCGAACCATCCTTCCATCTAATGTTTGAGAATCACGCGGCGATCATGCTGCTGATCGAACCCCAGACGGGGGTTATCCTGGATGCCAACCAGGCTGCCGTAGATTTTTATGGGTATCCGAAAGCGAAACTGTGCGGCATGGCGATCCAAGAAATTAATACCTTGTCGCCTGAGCAAGTGGCGCAGGAACGCCAGAAAGCATTAGCTGAGGCGCGTAATTACTTTGTTTTCCAACATCGCCTGGCCAGCGGCGAAGAACGCATCGTGGAAGTGCATTCTTCCCCCATCTCCTTGCAGAAAGGGCAGGTACTATTCTCCATCATCCACGATATTACCGAGCGCAAGCAAATGGAGACACAAGCGCAGCTCCAGAATTTAATCGTGAATGCGACCGCCAATGCCATCATGCTGACAGATACAGATGGCATGATTAAGTGGGTCAACCCGGCTTTCAGCACTCTCACGGGATATAGCCTTGCAGAATCGATCAATAAAAACCCGCGTCAACTGGTTAAATCTGGTAAACAAGCTGCCTCTTTTTATAAGAACCTGTGGGAGACCATTCTGTCCGGTAAGGTTTGGCGGGGCGAGATGGTCAACCGACACAAAGATGGCAATCTCTATTCGGAAGAATTGACGATCACTCCGCTCAAGGATGCCAATGGCAGCATCAATCATTTTATTGCCATCAAGCAAGATATTACTGCCCGCAAGCGCCTGGAAGAAGCATTGCGCGAATCGGATCGTTTTGCGCGCTCAATAGTGGATGGGCTTGCGGAAAAGATCGCAATTCTGGACGAAAGTGGTTCCATCGTGGCTGTCAATCGTGCCTGGCGCGAATTGGCAGGTGTCGAAATGCAGGCACCAGTTACTGCGTGTGAAGGTGCCAATTATCTTGAAGTCTGCGATGCGACGCTTGACCCAGATGCGGTCTACGCCAGGGCTATTGCAGTTGGTATTCGCGCTGTAATAAATAGTGAGCAAAGTGAATTCTCGCTCGAATATCCCTGCGAGTACTCGGTCGGTGCAACCATCGAAAAGCACTGGTTCAGCGCCAAGGTCACCCGGTTTGCAGGAGATGGACCTGTCCGTGTGATTATCGCACATGAAGACATTACTGCTCGCAAACAATCCGAAGAGCAATTACAACTTACCTTATCCAAATACAAAACCTTGTTTGAGAATTTCCCGCTGGGCATCAGCGTCACTGATGAGGCTGGGCATATTTTGGAAACCAACCCGATTGCCGAAAAGATGCTTGCTGTACCGCAACACGAACAAGTCCAACGTGGGATTGACGGCACTGAATGGCACATCGTGCGCACAGATGGCACACCCATGCCGCCTGCTGAATTTGCCAGTATGCGCGCTCTTAAGGAAAAGCGCGTGGTTGAAAATTCGGAAATGGGCATCTTAAAACCCGATAATACCATCACCTGGCTCAGTGTTACCGCCGCTCCGCTGCCAGTGGACGGACAGGGCGTTGTCATTACCTATAGCGATATCAGTACGCGCAAGCACGCAGAAGATGCGGCGCTGCGGGAGGCTGAGTGGAAATTTCGGGCTTTGTTCGAGAATGGCCCAATCGGTGCGGCCTATCATCGCATGATCTATGATGACTTGGGCAAACCCCTTGACTACTACTTTATTGATGCCAATGCTAAATACATCGAGCTGACCGGCGTTAACCCCATCGGCAAAAACGCGACAGAGGCCTTTCCCGGCATTGAACATGACTCATTTGATTGGATTGGCACCTTTGGCCATGTTGCACAAACGGGTGAGCCTGTCCGGTTCGAGCAATACTTGCAGTCCAACAAGCGCTGGTACGACTGCGTTGGCTACCAATACAAACCAGACCATTTTGTCGCAGCATTTTTGGAGATCACCGCCCGCAAACAGGCTGAGGCGGCGCTGCGCGAAAGCGAGGCAAAACAAAGCGCACTGATTGCCAATATTGCCGATGTGATTGCCATCATTGATCAGAACGGGATCAACCGCTACAAGAGTCCAAATATTGAGAAATGGTTTGGCTGGCGACCAGATGAGCTTGTCGGGCTGAGTACATGGCAAAACGTCCATTCTGATGACCTTGAGCGTACTAAAGAATTCTTTGGCGATCTTTTGAGTCAACCAAACGCCACAGGAACGGCGGAGTGTCGTTACCAGTGCAAGGACGGCACTTACAAATGGATCGAATTGACCGCCGTAAATCTCTTGCACAGAGCGGATATCGCAGGCATATTGCTGAATTACCACGACATCAGCGAGCGCAGGAAGGCGGAAGAGGCGCGCAGCGAAAGCGAGGCTCGTTACCAAACACTGGTTGAGTCTTCGCCCGACAGCATCGGTATTCATTCCGAAGGCAAAGTAGTATATGTCAATCCCGCGACGCTGAAACTATTTCATGCCAGCTGTCCGGAAGACCTGATTGGCAAGCCGGTTCTCCAACTGGTCCACCCCGATTATCGCGCCAGCGTGATGGAACGAGTCCGGCGCAGCTATGAAAACCATCAGCCAGCGAGTCTTCAGGAAGAGAAATTCATCACCCTGGATGGGCAAGCGATTGATGTTGAAGTCACCACCACGCCAATCGTGCATGCCGGAAAACCAGCAACGCAGATCATCATACGCGACATCACCGAACGCAAACAGGCTGAGATGTGGCTGCGCGAAAGCGAGGCCATGCTAAAAAAAGTGCAGGCGGTTGCGCACATGGGCAGTTGGGAGATCGACCTGACCACAAAAACGGTGATTGGATCGGATGAGGCTCACCGCATCTACGGCGTCGAACCTGGCGCCTTGACCCTGGCGCTGATCCAATCGGTTCCCCTGCCTGAATACCGCCCCCTTCTGGATGCCGCCCTGGCCGCGCTGGTCAAGGAAGGGAAACGCTACGATGTTGAATTCAAAACCCACAGGCTTTCGGATGGCGAGATCCGCGACATTCATTCCATCGCCGAATATAACCCCGCGAGTCGCACGATCATCGGGTCGGTACAGGACATCACTGAACGCAAACGCGCGGAAGAACGCATTCAGCAGCGCGTGTTGGAGCTGGAAACCATCAACCGCATTTCGCTCGCCATGCGTGGTGTCTCCGGACAGGTGGAAATGCTGTCCAAAGTGCTGGATGAGATTTTGGCCATCCTGAATACCTCGCATGGCTCCATCGAATTATTTAACCCGGCCATAAAAAAGCAAGGCAAAACGGTCGCGCGCGGCTGGATGGCTCAAGTGACTGAGCAGGCGGTCAATCGTTCTGATGATCTGGCTGGCAAAGTGCTAACCAATGGTGAAATTTTCACATCGCGGGAGTTTGCCAGTGACCCCCGAATACGGATTGAAGCGCGCAATCAAATTCCACCCGGCTGGGGCGGCGCAACCTTGCCAATTCGCACGACTCAGCAAGCACTGGGCGTATTGACTGTCTGCGTGCCAAGCGAACGGGAACTTGATAAAGATGAGCTGCGCTTACTGTCCATTCTGTCGGATATGATCGGCGCGGCTTTGCAGCGCATGCAATTGTATGAGGAGACTGCGCGCCGCGCCGAACAGCTACAGGCCTTGCGTGTTGTCGATCAAGCCATTTCCAGCAGCCATGATCTGCGCCTGATGCTTAATGTTCTGTTGGCGCAAACCATCTCGCAGCTGGCAGTGGATGCCGCAGATGTACTCTTGCTGCAGCCCGGCTCAGATGTATTGGAATTGGCCGCTGGTCGCGGTTTTCACACGCTGCTGTTTGAAAGCATCAACCTGAACGATAGCTATGCCGGGCGCGCGATTCTGGAGCGGCTCTCGATTTTGACGCTTAATATCAATGACGCCGCGTTCCGCGCATATCCACAATTTGAAAGACTCTGGAACGAGGAGCGCTTTGCCTGTTGTTGGTGCGTGCCTTTGATCGTAAAAGGGGAAATCAAAGGCATCCTGGAAGTTTATCGCCGCACAGCCTTCACACCTGAATCTGAATGGCTTGAATTCCTTGAGGCCCTGGCAGGGCAGGCAGCCATCGCGATTAACAGTACTCAACTCTTTGAGAACCTGCAGCGTTCCAATCTGGATCTCAGCGAGGCGTATGACGCCACCATCGAAGGTTGGTCGCGGGCGATGGATCTGCGCGACCATGAAACCGAAGGGCATACCTTGCGAGTCACTGACCTGACCGTGAAACTGGCGCGCGCCATGCAGATTGGCGAATCGCAGGGTACTGCAATTCGGCGTGGCGCGCTGCTGCACGACATCGGCAAGATGGGCGTCCCCGATGCGATCCTGCTCAAACCGGGAATATTGACGGAGAAAGAATGGGTCAGCATGCGCAAACATCCTCAACTCGCGCATGACATGCTGACGCCGATTGCCTATTTAAAGGATGCCATCGATATCCCCTATTGTCATCATGAGAAATGGGATGGCACGGGCTATCCGCAGGGTTTGCGTGGCGAACAGATTCCTTTGTCCGCGCGCATCTTTGCTGTTGTCGATGTCTGGGATGCGCTGACCAGTGATCGCCCCTATCGAAAACAGTGGACAGAACAAAAAACACGCCTGTACATCCTGGAACAGAGCGGCAAACATTTTGATCCGCAAATTGTGGATATTTTCTTGAGGATCATAGGACGCCAAGCCGAATAAATCGGCCCATGGAAAAAATGTACTGCATCAATCGCACAGACCAGGCCATGGTTCAGAGCAAAGTCAGCGGCAAGAACTGCGTAAGAGTTGCGACGCGTCAGGAAGGTTGAATCTGCTTTACGGACTATAGGAGCAGGCCTATGCCTGGGCTAGAGGCCAAAGATTTAGTATTTCGGCGTTAATCGTATGGTTGCCGCTAAATTTTCAATGGTCAGATGATTAATTTCGAATTGGTTTGCAGCTGGCTGATTATTCTCTTGCTTAAATATATGCAGTGATGTATAGTAAAAAAACATCGGTTCGAATCCTAACCATCTTATGGTGCACTAACCAGGCGGATGGTCTATTTGTGGTTAATAGAACGGTATTAGCTTTTTCATGGTCTGAATTAGCGCCGCTGATCATGGTAGTGTAAAAAAGCGAGGCCTCTGGTTCCAAAGCAATTTTCAATTTACAGGCTCATCACAACAAGAATTCAGTCACAGGTTAATTATGGCGTGACATCCCCGGATTGGAGCCAATCGTGGAGAAACTTATGAAGAATTGCAGGTCCACTCTGCCAAAATATCTTCACTCAAAACCCGGGGGCATTGGTTCAAAAAAATTTCGCACCACAAGAGCAGGTATTCATTTGCTCTTACTGATTATTGTCAGTCTGCTTTCCTTCCCCACACTTTCACATGTTT
>JFJP01022424.1_pt1 | contig 11235 bp, 5 predicted proteins | sample 431651 | NCBI WGS metagenome assembly JFJP01 (sample SAMN02602958, study PRJNA72255) | Microbial mat metagenome, whole genome shotgun sequencing project. | biome: fresh water; feature: sink hole; material: water; isolation source: purple microbial (photo- and chemosynthetic) mats found in... | reverse complement strand
GATCGCGGCGACAGTCCGCTCTGTTCCGGCTGAACACACTGTGATCTTTCCGCTCCCCTGTTTTTCTTTGATCCTGAGAGCTTCCTCCACCGCGAATTCATCATAAGGATTGATAATCCACTTTACATTTTTCGTTTCAATACGCGTCTGATCTTCGGCAATCTCGATCATCGTCTCGGTATCAGGAACCTGCTTGAGCAAAACAAGAATGTCCAATCATCGTCTCCTTTCTCGATATCGGTTTAAAAAAATCTGAATAAAGAATATCGAATCCTGCTCCGCTGTCAAGGGTAAATTGATTGCGGACTCCCGAAATACTGCCCTTACCCCATTGACTTTTCTTTATGCTTTATGCAAGGAATAAAATTACGGTGAAATCGGGGCATTGCTTTTTTTCACCCGAACCCGCAACTTTAAGTCAGGATTGACAATCTCTTATCAATTAAAATATAGTCAAGAAAATGATCGGAAATTCAGCCCGGGCGGAACAGGCATTTCTGCCTGTTCATGGCAGTAGGGGCGAATAATTATTCGCCCTTTCGGAGCGTGATTGGTGTAATAATAGTAAGGGTGAATAATTATTCGCCCTTACGGAGCGTGTCCGCTATGACCCCGACTTATCAGGAACTGGAACAAAAGCTTAGAGAATCAGAAAGCGAAGTGCTTGAATACCGGCGGATGAAAGATGTCTGGCAGACTGCGGAAAATTCATACCGCAGTCTGTTTGAAAATACTGGAACCGCCATGGTGACCTTCGGAGATGATGCCCTTATTCTGAAATGCAATGACGAATTTGTAAAATTAAGCGGCTATTCCAAAGAAGAAACCGAAGGGAAGCTTACATGGCACCGGTTTGTGCATCTGACAGACATTGTCAGAATGAACGATTTTCATCGGAGACGATCCGAAGGCAAGCCCGCGCCGAACCATTATGAACTCAGACTCGTAACAAAGAACGGGGAAATAAAACATATCCGCAATACAGTCGGAATGATTCCGAATACCCGCCAACGAATCCTGTCCCTGATAGACATCACCGAACTAAAGCAGATTCAGGAATCGCTGACCAAAGAACGCGATCTGAACAAAGCCTTTATTCAGAATTCTCCGGTTTTTTTTGTGGCTATGGCAGCGGACAGAAAAATTCTGATGATGAATGAAACCATGCTCCGCGAACTGGATTATACCGCGGATGAAGTTGTCGGCAGAGACTATATAGAAAAAATTGTTCCGGAATCCGACAAAAAGAAAGTGGAAAGAGTTCTCAACAGTCTTTTGCTGCCCCGCGAGAAAAAAAGAACCACATTCAGCGAAAATCATGTGCTGGCAAAAGACGGCCGCGAACTCTTGGTCGAATGGCATGGAAACCCCATATATGACGGTAACGGTAACGCTGATTATTTTTTCGGCGTGGGAATCAACATCACGGACAGAAAGCGTTCTCAGGAAGCATTGCGTGAAAGTGAGGAAAAATACAGAATTCTCTACGAAGAATCCAAAAGGGGCCAGGAGGTTTACCGCTCTCTGTTAAATTCATCCGCGGACGCTATTGTCATTTATGATCTTGAAGGACTGACAAAATATATCAATCCCTCGTTTACGGAAATATTCGGCTGGACCATTGAAGAGGTGAAAGGACAGCGGATTCCTTTTCTGCCGGACAGCGAGCGTGAAGCTACTATGGCGATTATCACAGACCTCATAAGATTCGGTCGTCCCTGTCACGGCTTTGAAACTCTGAGGTTTACCAAAAGCGGAGATTTCAGGCAGGTCAGCATCAGTGCGTCACGCTATCACGACCATGAAGGAAAGCCCGCAGGTCTGCTGGTGATTCTCAGGAATATCACCGCGAGGAAAATGGCAGAAGCATCGCTTCGCGCCCTGAATGAAGAACTCGAACAGCGTGTGGCTGAACGGACCGCAAGCCTTGAAAATCTCAACCGGGAACTGGAAGAAGCCATCCGTCAGGCGCAACAGTCCGCCAAAAGCGCGGAAGCTGCCAATCTTTCCAAAAGTGAATTTCTTGCCAACATGAGCCATGAAATCCGTACTCCCATGAACGGCATCATCGGCGCATGCGATCTGGCAATGAGTACTGACCCGCCCCGCAAGCTGCGTGAATATCTGAATATTATCAGGGCATCTGCAAGATCGCTGCTGGGCATTATCAACGATATTCTTGATTTTTCCAAAATCGAAGCCGGCAAATTGGATTTTGAGAACATCCCGTTTTCTGTCGGAGCCGTGATTGAGGAAGTATGTGATATTTTCTTTGAAAAAATCATCCAAAGCGATATTGAACTGATTGTGGATATCTCCCCGGATATTCCCGATAAACTGACAGGGGACCCTTTCCGTCTCAGACAGGTGCTGGTCAATCTGCTTTCCAATGCCTTCAAATTCACGGAAAAAGGCGAAATCTGCATTTCGGTCCGAGCCGACGTTCCCAAGCTGGGGCTTGGGAACGAGGAGGCACCGGGGCTTGGGAACGAGGGGTCGCAGGACGCGGTTACTCTCCTGTTCTGTGTCCGCGATACGGGCATCGGCATTGCTCCGGATATTCAGGACACATTATTTGACGCATTCACGCAGGCTGACGGGACAATTTCCAGAAAATACGGCGGCACAGGGCTGGGGCTGGCAATATGCAGGCGGATTATCCGCATGATGGGCGGCGATATCCGGGTGGAAAGCTCGCCCGGATTTGGCAGCGCATTTTGTTTTAACGCCTGCTTTCAGCGTTCATCATCTGCTTTCCTCTCGTTCCCAAGCCCCGGCTTGGGAACAAGAGGACGTTCCCAATCTGGGGCTTGGGAACGAGGAGAAGCGGAAAAAACCGCCGAATCGAAAGCATCTGCCGCGCGGAGTGAACTGAAAAATCTCAAAGTCCTTGTGGTCGAAGATAATCCCACAGCGCAGACTGTGATCTGCCGTATTCTCGAATCCTTCGGATTTCGGACCGAGACAGCGCGTTCTGCCGAACAGGGGCTGGCTCTGTATGAAAAGTCTTTTGGAAAAGAGCAGTTTGATCTGATTCTTATGGATATCCGGCTTCCCGGGGAAGACGGCATCAGTGCGGCTGAAAAAATCAAGAAAAACCCGCGCATCAAAGCTCCGCCTGTTATCATCACCAGCGTTTACGGACGTGAGGATGATATGCGGAGAGCAAAAGCCGCGGGAATCGAAAGTTATCTGATAAAACCGGTCAAACAGTCGGCACTTTTTAATACTGTGCTGGAAATATTCGGTTATGAAAGCGGCAGAAAACAGAATTCCCATATCGGGCTGATCTCTTCGGATGAGTTTTCGCATGTACGCATCCTTCTTGCAGAAGACAATCTCACCAATCGTCGGGTCGCGACCGAGATTCTCGAACTGGCAGGTATTTCTGTTTACACAGCCACCAACGGACTCGAAGCAGTGGAGGCAGTCAGAAGAAGTGATTATGATGCCATTCTTATGGATGTGCAGATGCCGGAAATGGACGGGATCGAAGCCACAAGAATCATAAGGGGGTTCGAGGTTCGGGGTTCGGGGTCAGGGGATTCCTCTCACCTCTCACCCATAGCCTCTCACCCCGTACCTATTATCGCCATGACCGCGCACGCCATGTCCGGGGACAGGGAAAAATGCCTTGAAGCCGGAATGGACGATTATATTTCCAAGCCGATTGACCGTAAGGAACTGTTTTCGGTACTGAGACGGAATATACGCGGGGTTCGGGGTCAGGGGTCAGGGGTTCGGGGTCAGGCAGAAATGCCTGACCTGCCTGACACATCAAATTTCCCCGGCCTGAATGTCCGGGAGGGAACAGAAAGGCTCGGAGGGTCTCAGAAACTGTATTCAGACATTCTCAGGGATTTTTTGAAAGATCGGGAAAGTTTTGTTTCTGAAATTCAGCAGCTTGTTGAAAAAAAAGATTTCGACGCCGCGGCAATGAAAGCCCATTCCCTGAAAGGGGCAGCCGGAAATGTTTCCGCGGTCACGCTCATGCACGCCGCGCAATCCCTTGAAACCGCATGTCAGAACAAAGATGAAGACAGATTTGCGGCATTGCTGGTGGCTGTGTGCGAGGCTATTGCAGAGGCAAAATCATCTTTCCTGAAAATGTCGGAATGTTTTATATCTGAAAACAGTTCCGAAACCATTGTCCGAAAAGAAGGCTGTCCTCCGGGGGATATTTCGGAACAGTTTCAAAAACTTGAGAAAAATCTCCGGCATTCCGATCCTGTGGAATCAGAATCCTGTCTCAAAGATATCATCGCTTTCATACCCGCGGGCTTTGAAGCAGAACTAAGGGAAATCGGACAGCTTATCGCGGATTACAATTTTGATGAAGCGGTCATCGCCCTGAACAGACTGAAGCAGAACCTAAAGGAAACAGCGCATGAATGAAAACATTCCGGACAATCGCCCGGAAAATGAGAATTGCCGGAGAGTTTCAATTTTTTTTCTGTTGACAAACAAATAAGCATTTTATTATATTACTGAATACATTATATATTTCCATATCAAGGGATATTCAAAAAACAGGAGGGTTAAAATGAAACGATTCTTTTTTATCGGCTTTATCATGCTGGCGGCGGCGATTTTCGCTGATGCGGCACAGTCCAAAACCTACAAAATTGCGATGTCTGCCGGATGGCTGGGAACTTCACCAGCCAATGTTGCGGAAGCAAAGGGATTCTGGAAAGAACAGGGTATTGATGTGCAGGTGGTTGTTATGCCCGAGCTTGTGGATACCCAGAAACTTTTGAAAAATAAGCTTGTGGATATAGATTTGGATATTATCGGCTCTGCCGTGGAAATGTATATGCAGGGAATTCCGGTTGTTGTCATTGCCGAAACCGACTGGTCCTACGGCGGGGATCAGCTTATTCTCAAAAAAGACGCAGACATCCGAAATCTCAGAGGCAGCGCCATAGGCGTTTATACGACTCAGGTGTCTCTGACATATTTTCTGAGTCTGTATTTTTCAAAAAATTCTATGAAGCTGTCGGATTTCCGACTGCTTGAAATGGAACTCAAACCTATGGCAGACAAATTCATTGCCGGTATTCTCCAGGGGGCTGTTCTGTATGGACCCGAAGTAATGCGGGCTGTGAAAGAAGGCAATGGCAGGGTCGTGGCAACCACTGCCGATTTTGAAGGCTGCATGACAAGCGGCATAGTGATGCTCAAAGATACGCTTGATGCAACTCCCGAAGATGATCTTATCAGAATTTTCAAAGGCTGGATAAAGGCTGTGAAATGGATAAAAGATGCTCAGAATTTCAAAGAATATGTTGAAATTGTAAATAAAAGCATCTTCAAAGGCGAGGCGCCTTATTCCGAAGACACGATTAAAGAAATGCTTCAGGAGGTGCGGATTCATGACGACAAAACGATGCTGGAAAGAGTCAGGGATGGCGGCGGTCTTCACGCACATCTCAAAGACATCAACGCATTTCTCAAAGCAAACAATCTGCTGAAAAAAGATTTCAAGCCCGAAGACCTGTCCGACAACAAAGCAATTCTGGAGGCTTTGAAGGATTCTCAGTAGCGGAAACAGCCGGAATCTCCCTTTATGTAAAGCGGGTTTGTCTGTTTTAAGCCGGGCCGCTTTACGTCAAAATGAGAATTGCTGGGGATTTGTCAATCCCAAGCGAGCTTTTGGGAGCATTTTCAATCTACTGATTTCAGCACTCCGGATAACAGAGGGGTAAGCAATGAAATTCAGATCTTTGAAAACAAAACTTGTTGTTCTTTTCGGAACCTGTCTGATCGCAGTCATCGGAGTGCTGGTTGTCATCGGAATTATTCTTGCCAAACAGATGGAAACCCGGGCAGTAAAATCCGCTGTGGAATCGGCAATGAATGCCGCTCATAACCAACTGACAGCAGACGCCGGAAATGTGGGACTTGAAATCAAAGCGGAATTGGAGGTTGCTTTGGATTCTGTCCGCACATTAAGCCAGGTATTTTCAGGCGTCAAAGACCCGAAAATAGATCTTAAATTCGACAGAGATCGAATTAACGGAATTTTACAGGGTTTGCTGGCGAGAAACGATGATTTTTTCGCAGCCGGAACCTGTTGGGAGCCGGATGCCCTGGACGGATTGGATAAAATTTATGAAGGAAGCATGGGGCATGATAAGACCGGACGGTTTATTCCATATTGGTTTCGCACGCCGGAAGGAGAGATCGGACTCGAGGCATTAAAGGATTATGAAAATACTGAAAAAGATCAAAACGGAATCCGCAAAGGCGAGTATTATCTTCTGCCCCGTGAAACTCGGAAAGAGTGCATTATCGATCCTTATTCATATAATGTCGGAAGCATGCAGATATTGATGACCTCGCTGATTGTTCCTATTATTTACGAGGGAAAGTTTTACGGAATTACCGGCATAGATATGCGTCTGGAGTTTATTCAGGAATTGGCAGTCAAGGCGAAAAAAAAGATTTACTCGGGCGCAGGTACAATAGTTATTTTCAGTCATAACGGTATCTTGGCTTCAGTTACCGACAAGCCCGAACTTCTGGGAAAGCATTTGAAATTATGTATGCCTGACTGCTGGGAAGAATGCCTCGGACGTATTCGGAAAGGAGGAGTGCAGGAATTATTTGAAATCCGCGGTGACAACATTGAAGAAACTGTTGCCTTCAATATCGGAAAAACCTCAGCATTCCACGCAAAATTGTTATGGCTGAGGCTGAAAAGCTGGCTGAAGATGTGAAAAGCTCATGGACAGATATTCTGATGTATCAGATATGTGCCGGGGTTATTGTGTCGCTGATTGCTTTTTGGATTGTACGGTTTGCGGCAGTCAGAATTGTTGCTCCCCTGGCAAAAGGCGTAACCTTTGCGAAATCTGTGGCTTTGGGAGACCTGACTGCTGATATAGATGTTGATGGAAAAGATGAAATCGGCATATTGGCAAACGCGCTCAATGAAATGGCAGTCAAACTTCGGGAAATTATGAAAGAACTTTCCAACACGACCGGAACACTGTCAGAAGCATCCGGGGAAATCTCGGATGTTTCAAAGCAGATGGATTTATCTGCCGAAATAATGAATACGCACACCCAAACTGTTGCTGCGGCATCCGAACAGGTTTCATCGAGCGCCGGCAAGGTCGCGTCTGCTACGGAAGAATCGAGCGCATCGGTTTCCAACATTGCCGCCATGACCGAACAAATATCCGCCACATTCAAAAAAGTCTCGGACTTGGCAAAGCGTACTGCTCAAAATGTGGAACGGATGGCAGGCGCAGGCGCGGAAACATCTTCCGAAATTATTGCCGTGTCCTCGTCGGTCGAAGAAATGACGGCTTCTTTGAACGAAGTTGCGATCCGTACCGAAGAGGCGAACCGCATATCCCGGAACGCCAGCCGAAGCACCGAAGAAATCAATATCAAAATGGATGCGCTGGCTGCCGCATCAAAGCAGATCGGAAAAATTGTCGAAGTCATCAAAGACATCGCGGATCAGACCAATATGCTTGCGCTGAATGCCACCATCGAAGCTGCCGGCGCGGGAGATGCGGGAAGGGGATTTGGGGTGGTGGCAAGCGAAATCAAGGAATTGGCAAAGCAGTCCGCAGAGGCAAGCGATGAGATTACAGGACAGATCGAGCAGATTCAGCAGCGTACCGATGAAGTGGTCAGAGCGGGCATCGAGATAAACAAAATCATAAATGAAATTGCAAGTATCAATGAGGTGATCGCCTCGGCAGTGGAACAGCAGACCGCCACCGCAAACGAAATATCAAAGTCCGTAGCGGCAAGTTCTTCGGCTGTAAAGCATGTTTCCGAGGATGCGGGAGAGTCTGCAACTTTGGTGGGAGATATTGCCAGATCAACAGAAGAAATATCGGCAGCAGCTTATGATGTGGCGCGAAATGTGGATGAACTGGCAAACGGGATCAAAGATGTTGCCAAGTCTTCTGCTGAGGCTGCAAAAGGGGGTCGGAATATTTCAAAAAGTATTCAGGAGCTTAACGCCATATCCAAGGATACGGCAGGAGCCGCGGCGCGGGCAAATAAATCATCACAGGCTCTTTATGACATTGCTGCCGTGCTTTCGGAAATTGTAAAACGGTTTAAGATATAAGAAATCAATAAATCAGATCAGGATGTTTTCCACCCCCCTTTTGTAAAGCCGAAAAACCCTAAGGGTGTTTAAAAAGTAGCGGTCGGCCATTTTTTGTCCCGGAGGGACTTCCGAAAATAATTTCCGGGGGATTTTCAGCCCGGCAATAAATTGCCGGGCTATTTTCAGTCGTCTCTGCGAGACTGAATATACTTTTCAAACACCCTCTAAGGGTTTTCAAAACCCTTAGGGTTTTACCGAAACCCCGGGTTTTTAGCGGGCGAGGTTTTATCATGTTCAAAAGCTTTCGTATCACATTACTGCTTATCATACTGGTTTCGGCAAGCCTGCCTGCAATCTCATTTTCATTATTTCTGGTACGCAAAATTCAGACCGTTGCCACAGAGGATGCGCTCAAAGAGCTTGATCTGAAAGCAAAAAATATCTCCGATGCAATGTCCGGCCGGTCGGATATGCTCACATCACGTCTTCTGACGCTCGGGACAAACCGGGATATTGCGCTGGCAACCCGGAAAAACTTTATGGGATTCGAGCATTATCAGGAGGAACTTGCTGCGGATTATTTCTGTAAAATCATTTCAGACTATCCGATGGTGTCTTCTCTCTGGCTTACAGATACGGAATCCCATATTATGCTGACTGTTCCGCAAGCTGTCGAAACTCTCTGTCTGCCGGATACGGTCATGAAAGCTGTCACAGACATGACCGGAGACCCGAATAAAAGCCATACTGATTTCAGGGTCATTGAGTTTCGCGACAGGCAGTTTGTTTCCGAAACATATAGGCGAATAATTATTCGCCCTTACGGACAGAAAACCCCTGAACCTCGACTCCGCTCGGTTTCTGAATACGGAATCGCCATTCTTGCGCGGGTGATGGATGTGAGCGGCGAAGTGAAGGGACTCATTGCCGCGGTGATTCCTTTTGACAATCTTGCCGATTTTGCGCTGTCATATCTTGGCAGCACAGTTTCCCTGACTTTCCTGAAAAATGAAAGTCCTGTTCTTGTCAGGCTTCCGGAAAAAACACCGGAACATACTCTGTCAGGCAGCTCGGTATTTCAGATAAAAAATCACGGAAACCCGGTCCGCTATGAAATCAGAATTTCCGAATCGGCATCGCAGCGTTTTGAGGCAGTGAAGCGCACGGTAAACGCTCTGATTTTTTACATGACCTGTACCCTGGGGGCAATTCTTTTCATAGCGTATCTGGCAGCGCGCAGACTCACGTCCCCGCTGGCGGAACTCATCCGTATTGCCCAACGATATTCAGAGGGCGATTATCAGGTATCTGTGCCGGCACGGGGATTGCGTTTTTCGGAATTCCGTAAGGTTGCAGATGTTCTCGGCGAAATGGGAAACAAGATCACGGAACAGATTGCAGGACTTAGAAAAGCCGAGGAAAAATACCGCAGTATCTTTGAAAATATAACGGAAGGGATTTTCCAGACATCGCCGTCGGGCAGTATCATCAGCGCAAATCCGGCAATGTACAGGATTTTCGGCTATGATATGTCCGAATCAATCGTCAATATTCCCCGATTTGTGCAGAAAGGCTATGTCAGTCAGGAAGATCGCAGAAAATTGGGCTTTATCCTCCGCGATGAGGGAAGGGTCACTGGCTTTGAAGCACAGATGTTTCGCAAAGACGGAAGCAAAATATGGGTTTCTTTTTCTGTCCGGGCAGTCCGTGATGAAAACGGAACAGTCCTTTACTATGAAGGAACCCTTGAGGATATTACCGCGCGCAAGGCAGCAACGGATCAGATACGGAAACTGAACCGGGAACTTGAAGAGCGCGTTACAGTACGCACCTCGGAATTGAAAGAGGCAAACCGTTGTCTTGAGGAAGCCATCTGCGAGGCTCAGGACATGGCAAGAGCTGCGGAATCTGCCAATGTGTCCAAAAGTGAATTCCTTGCCAACATGAGCCATGAAATCCGCACTCCCATGAACGGCATCATCGGCGCGTGCGATCTCGCGTTCAACGCGGGTCCGGATCAGAAACAGCGCGAATATCTGAACATAATCCGTACATCAGCGCGCTCTCTGCTGAGGCTCATAAACGATATTCTGGATTTTTCCAAAGTCGAGGCAGGCAAGCTTGAATTTGAAAATATCCCTTTTTCGGTACGCGAGCTTATCGCGGAAGTCTGCGATATTTTTTTTGACAAAGGAAAACAATCTCGAACTGATTTTAGATATCGCGCCGGATATTCCGCACACGGTGATCGGGGATCCTCTCAGGCTGCGTCAGGTGCTGGTCAATCTGGTTTCCAATGCCTTCAAATTTACGGAAAAAGGGGAAATCTGCATTTCGGTACGAGCCTGCGTTCCCAAGCTGGGGCTTGGGAACGAGAGGGGGGATACTCGTTCCCAAGCCCCAGCTTGGGAACGAGATACAGCCGAACTCCTGTTCTGTGTACGCGATACAGGCATCGGTATTCCGCCGGAGATTCAGAAGCGGCTATTTGACGCGTTCACGCAGGCTGACGGCACTATTTCCAGAAAATACGGCGGCACAGGACTGGGACTCGCAATATCCCGGCGGATTGTGGCTATGATGGGCGGCGATATCCGCGTGGAAAGCACGCCCGGATTCGGCAGTTTTTTTTATTTCAGCATCCCTTTTCAGACCGTGAGCGTGAGCGTAACAGCCACTGATGCTCCGAAAGAATTGAAAAATCTGAAAATCCTTGTGGTGGAAGATAACATTACCGCTGGGACCGTAATCTGCCATATACTCGAATCTTTCGGATTCCAGTCCCGGATTGCGGGATCTGCCGAAGATGCCCTGAGCCTCTGCGAAAAAGAGCATTTCGATCTGATTCTAATGGATATTCGGCTTCCCGGAATGGACGGCATCACTGCCGCGGAAAAAATCAAATCGCGTTTCCATGCAGGCGGAAACGCGCCGCGGATTATCATTATCAGTGTTTACGGACGGGAAAAAGATATACGCAGAGCCAAAGCATCCGGGATTGAAAGCTATCTGATAAAACCCATCAGACAATCCATGCTTTTCGATACCATCATGGAAATTTTCGGGCATAAGACTTCGGGTTTCCGCGGGGCTGACACGGGTCTGATTTCTCCGGATGAATTTTCAGATACCCGGATTCTGCTGGCAGAAGATCACCC
>JFJP01002429.1_pt1 | contig 11235 bp, 11 predicted proteins | sample 431651 | NCBI WGS metagenome assembly JFJP01 (sample SAMN02602958, study PRJNA72255) | Microbial mat metagenome, whole genome shotgun sequencing project. | biome: fresh water; feature: sink hole; material: water; isolation source: purple microbial (photo- and chemosynthetic) mats found in... | reverse complement strand
TATAGGTAATAGTCTTTGGCGATCGTAAAGCGGGCATCGAGATTGCCATCGGCACGCGGCGACAACGCTAGTTTGAAGGCTTCCTCAGGCGGCAGAAATTCGGGTTCCTCGTCAGCGCCGCCGGTAAAGTTGCCAGTCAGCGATTTCAGGCGCGCCAATACTTCCGGACTCTGTTGTGGCAGTGCGGTTGGGGCAGCTTGGGCTGCGACGGTGCTTGCCGCGACGATATTGGCGACACTCTCCTGTGGTGGGTAACAGACACCAACATCGGCGCAGCCCTGGAATTCGGCTTTCAATTTGAATGCTTTTGGAACGCCGTCGGCATGGGTGAAGGGGATGTTCACCTGGACATCACCGCGATAGGTTGCGACGTTGCCGAAAATTTCGTCCTTTTTGATCTTTCCTGCCGGCAGGGCTGCTACGCCAAGTTTGACGCCGGATTCGGCGGAAAATTTGATCTTGTCGCGATACAGGTAATAGCCTTCCGCGATCTGGAAGCGCGTCCGGGTCGAGCAAATCTTCATCGGCGTGAGCAAATGAGACGAATAACAGCGCGAGGGCGAACAAAAAGCGCATGGTCAAACTCCGGTCAGGACTGAGCGGGGCCGGTCGATTCGGCAACCCAACTCAGGTATTCGGGTAGACCCCGTAAAACATCCAGGGTGATAATTTCCGGCAAATCATAAGGATGATGTTGCCGAAGGTAGGTCTCCACGGCGGGGTAAAGTTCCGTCGTGGTCTTGATGATGAGGGGAATCTCCCCATCTACCTGCACGTTGTCTTGCCAGCGGTAGATCGATTGGCACGGCGCGAGAATATTCACACAGGCGGCAAGGCGTTGTTCCACCAGGCTTTTGGCCAGTATGCCGGCAATCTCGGCATTCGGAAGTGTGGTGAAGACGAGACAAATTGCTGGCACGGAGAAAATGCATGAGATCAGGAGTCGGCGTGATTATAGCCGTTGCCATTCCAGCCCTGGAAATAGTGGGAATCTACTTGGTTGGTAGTCGAATCGGTTTTGTTTGGACTTTGCTCTGGCTGCTGGCGGCGGTATTTGCCGGTGTCGCGCTGATTCGACAGGAACAGGCGATGTTTTTGCCGCGCTTGCAGCAGGCCATGGCGCAGGGACATCCGCCGTTTGCGTTGTTGTGGGCAAGCGGTCGGCGTTTCCTGGCGGGGGTGTTGTTGATTATTCCGGGTCCGTTCAGTGACTTTATTGCTTTGCTGCTATTGCTCTGGCCAAGGCCGAAGTTGCTGCCGGTTGATCCAGCTCGGGTAGGCCCGGAGTGGCGAGATCCGGCTGATTCAGAGCAGAAGTCGCGCCGAACGACCGGGGATGTGATCGAAGGTGAATATCGCCGCGAGGATGAGTCGACCCGTTAGCGTCGGCTTAATCCAGTTGCGCCTTCAAATGCCGTAAAGCAACCAGCGAAGCGGCTGCAGCTGGAATGGCGACGAGGATGCCGACGAAGCCGAAAAGCTGACCGAAGGCCATCAGCGCAAAAATCACCGCCACCGGATGCAGGCCGACGCGTTCGCCGACCAGCCAAGGGGTGACCGCCATGCCTTCCAGTAATTGGCCTACGGCAAATACGCCCCAGATTGGCAACAGATCGGCCAGCGTGCCGAATTGCGCCAGGCCGGCCAGACTGCCGAGCAGTACGCCGACCACGACGCCCAGGTAGGGCACAAATACCAGAATGCCACTGATCAAGCCGACCGCCAGAGCGTAGTCGAGTCCGACCAGCCAGAGTGCGGCGGTGTAAAACACGCACATCGCCAGGATGACCAAAGACTGGCCGCGCACGAATTCGGACAGGACGCCGTCGATTTCGCGCGCGATGGCGAGGGTCTTGGGTTTGAGCGGAGTTGGAATCCAGGCCGCCAGATGCGCCTTGACCTGGTTCCAGTCGCGCAGCAGATAAAACAGCACTACCGGTACCAGCAACAGATTGGCGATGAAGCCGAGGAGGGCGAGTCCGCTATTGGTCAGCTTGGGCAGATAACCCGTCAGCTGAGATAGCTCGGAGATATTCTCTTTCAGCCAGGCGATCACTTGTTCCTGGTCGCGCATCAAATCGATGTCGAAGGTGACGGAAAGCCACGGCAGCAAGGTTTGGCTGCCCCATTCCACTAGTTTGGGAATTTGTTGCATCAGCAAGCGCGTTTCGGCTTGCACCAGCGGCGCCAGTATCAGCGCCAGAATGACGAAAGCCAGTACCAGGCCGAGCAGCACGATCAAGGTACCTGCGGTGCGGTTGAGTTTGGGTGATTGCAGGCGGCATACCAGCGGGTCGAAAAGATACGCAATTGCCGCCGCCAGCAGAAATGGCGACAGAATTGGTGATAACAAGTAAATAAGATAAGCACCGGCGCCACCTATTGCGAGGTAGAGCAACCAGCGTGTGGAGAAGGGTTCGCTTTGCATGTGGGCTAGAATAGCACCGTTTTTTTTCTGTCCAGATGGCGTTACCGTGACCTCTTCAACTTCTGCCGCAGCCGTTTCCCTTTCATACCGCGATGCGGGCGTCGATATCGATGCCGGCGATTCTCTGGTGGAGCGCATCAAGCCCCACGCCAAGCGTACCTTGCGCCCGGAAGTATTGGGCGGCATCGGTGGGTTTGGCGCGCTGATGGAACTGCCAAAAAATTATCGTGAGCCGGTCCTTGTTTCTGGCACCGATGGTGTTGGCACCAAACTGAAACTGGCGTTTCAGATGAACAAGCACGACACCATCGGACAGGATCTGGTTGCGATGAGCGTCAATGACATTCTGGTGCAGGGTGCCGAGCCCTTGTTTTTCCTGGATTATTTTGCCTGCGGCCACCTCGATGTGGATGTCGCGGAACAAGTTGTTGCGGGTATCGCCACCGGCTGTTTGCTGTCCGGTTGCGCCTTGATCGGTGGTGAGACGGCCGAGATGCCCGGCATGTATCCGGCGAATGAATATGATCTGGCAGGTTTCGCGGTGGGGGTTGCAGAGAAGTCGCGGCTGATCACCGGGCGCGAAATTGGCGTCGGTGATGTGGTGTTGGGACTGGCTTCCAGCGGTCCGCATTCCAATGGCTATTCGTTGATACGCAAGATCGTTGAAGTCAGCGGCGCCGATCTGGCTGCGGAATTTCATGGCCGCACCCTGGGTGAAACCTTGCTCGAACCGACGCGGCTTTACGTCAAACCCCTGCTGGCACTGATGAAGGAAATCACCGTGAAGGGCATGGCTCACATTACCGGCGGCGGCATTACCGGCAATGTGCCGCGCGTGTTGCCTGAAGAAGTGACTGCCGTGATCGATTCGTCGGCCTGGACCTGGCCGGCAGTATTTCAATGGCTGCGGTCGCAAGGTAATGTCGAACTGGCCGAAATGCATCGCACCTTCAATTGCGGTATCGGTATGGTGCTGGTTGTCGCCGCCGCCGATGCAGACGCTGCTCAGCATTTCTTGAATGAACAGGGCGAAAGCGTGTATCGGCTGGGCGAGATTCGTGCCCGCGAAGTTGGGCAGGAACAGACGATCATCGTTTAAGCGGTTTCTCTCATGCGCGTCGTTATTCTGATTTCCGGTCGTGGCAGCAATATGCGGGCGCTGCTTGAGTCTGATCTGGCAAGTTCGGCGTCGGTCGAATTCGTCTGTGTGATCAGTAACAAAGCCGATGCGGCCGGCCTGCAAATAGCGGCGGCGCACGGTGTGCCGACCGAAGTTCTGGAACATCGCGCTTTCCCCGACCGAGCCAGCTTCGACATGGCGCTGGCCGCGCGTATCGATGCTTATCAGGCGGATGTGGTTATTTTGGCGGGCTTCATGCGTGTGCTTACCGAGGTGTTTGTTCGCCACTACGAAAATCGGCTGATCAATGTGCATCCCGCTTTGCTGCCGGCTTTTCCGGGTCTCGATACGCATGCTCGCGCGATTGCCGCCGGGGTGAAACTGCATGGTTGCACGGTTCATTTTGTCACCCCGGAAGTCGATGCCGGGCCGATCATCGCGCAAGCGGCGGTTCCGGTTCTCGCCGATGACACGCCGCAAAGTCTGGCCGCGCGCGTGCTGCGCCAGGAACATCGAATTTTTCCGTTGGTGGTCGGTTGGTTGGCGCGGGGTTGGGTGAAAGTGCGTGCCAATGGCACCGTGGCGTTGATTCAGGATCGGTCGATTGATGCCGATGCGGCGCTGATCTCGCCGTCAGCGCCGTCAGCAAACTGAAGTCCGGCATGCGCGGAAAGCGCATCTTCTTCGCGGCTTTGTCATTTTCCCTGCTGGCGCATCTGGTTGTCGCCGCGAATTTCAGTTTCTGGTGGTCAATGCCGGCGGCCGAGATCTCGGTTCCGATCGAGGCCCGTTTGCTTGTCGCCATTCCGACGACCGTCCCGGCCGAGCCGGCACCGAAGAAAATTCAGCTAGCCAAAAAAATACTGGAGAAAAGTCCGCCAATACGGCAACCGCGGATGGCCGAAGTTACTCCAGTCTTGCCGGTCAATAGCGAAGAATTCGTTCAGATGATCGCGGCGGCGCCTCCGCCAATGCCGCTTCCCGTCCCGATGCCGGAGCCGCTGTTGCCAGAGCCCGTTACGCCCGAGCCGGCGGAGCAGCTTGCGCCTGATTCGCCGTCCCCGCTACAGCCTGAAGTTTTACGCAATCTGCCAGAGCAGATCTCCTTGCGTTACAACGTTCAATCTGGCGAGGAGGGCTTCATCATTGGCCAGACAAGCTACAGCGGGCGGTTTCAGCATGGGCAATATTCCCTCCACAGCGTGACTGAGGCGACCGGCATCAGCGCATTGTTCATCAGCGGAAAAATCATCCAGACCAGTGAGGGCCGAGTCACCGCGCATGGCTTGCAACCCACTTTGTTCTGGAGCGCGAAAGGCAAGCGCAGCCAGCCGCCAGTGCGCTTCGATTGGGAACAGTCGCTATTGCTGTTGCCTGGTGGCGGCGTTGAACTCCCGCCGCAAACGCAGGATTTGATGAGCTTCCCCTTTCACATGGCCATGCTGATGAGTGACGAGGTGGAAGAATGGCATTTACCCGTGACGAACGGCAAAAAACTGCGTGTATACGTTTTTAAAAGGCTGGGGCGCGAAAAATTGTTGTTGGGCGAAAGCGAGCTCGAAACCTTGCATTTGCGGGGTGAGCGCAGCGGTGAAGGCAGTCTCGATGTCTGGTTATCGCCAGCGCGCAACTGGCTGCCGGTGCGCATCCGCACGTTGGATCAGAAAGGCAAGGTGATTGTGCTCACCTTGCAGGCAGACGCGCCCTAATCCTCCCCGATGCCGAGCTCCGACCGTGTTTTCAGTGCGATAGCGAGCGCCTCATCAAGGCTCATTGCCAGGCAGTTGTAATGCCCCATCTTGCGGCCGGGGCGCGCTTCTGCTTTGCCATAGAGATGCAATTGCACGCCCGGGTTGTTCAGCAATACATCCCAGCGCGGTTCGGGATTCCAGGCATCGCCAAGCAAATTCACCATCACCACTGGCGTAAGTAAACGCGGGTCGCCCAATGGCAAGTCGCAGAGGGCGCGGACTTGCTGCTGGAATTGATCGGTAGCGCAGGCGTCCAGCGTGTAATGGCCGCTGTTGTGCGGGCGTGGTGCCATTTCATTGAACACGATGCGGCCATTGGCGAGGATGAAAAACTCCACTGCCATGACGCCGACATAATCAAGACCGTGAGCCAGACCCGCCGCCATGCGTTGGGCCGCTTGCGTGATTTCATCGGAGACACGCGCCGGCACCATGCTGATATCCAGAATGCCATGCCTATGCTGGTTTTCCGCCAGCGGGAAGAACGCCATTTCATCGTGCTGATTGCGTGCCAGCACAACCGAGATTTCTCGCTCCAGCGGCAAAAAGCCTTCCAGCAGGCAAGGCGCATGGCCTAGTTCGGCGAACGCGGCGACGAGTTCTGCGAGGCTGTTGACGCGCACTTGTCCTTTGCCGTCGTAGCCGAGTCGGCGTGTTTTCAACAACGCCGGCGCACCAATTTGCGCCCAGGCCTGGGCCAGATCGGCGGCTTGTTCAATATTGGCGAAGGGCGCGGTGTCGCAGCCAAATTCGCGGGCGCGGGTTTTTTCCGCCAAGCGGTCTTGTGCAATCGCCATGGCTTGCGGTGAGGGGGCGACCAGGCAATGTTTGGCGAGCATGTCGAGGCTGGCGGCGGGCACGTTCTCGAACTCCGTCGTCACTGCATCGCACAAACTGCCCATCCGCAGCAGGGCGACCGCATCTCGGTAATCGGCTTTTAGGTGTATGTCGGCAATTTGGCCAGCCGGACTGGCGGGGTCGGGATCGAGTACGACGACTTGATAGCCCATGACTTTGGCGGCCAGGGTAAACATGCGCCCAAGTTGGCCGCCGCCAAGCACGCCGAGGGTTGCGCCAGGCAGGATCATGCTGCGTGTTCCGTTGTTTCGTTATCCGGCAGGCTGGCGGCGAGGACGCTTTCAGTCTGGTTGCGCCGAAACGCGATCAAGCGGGCGCGAATATCGGGAAATTCGGTGGCCAGCATGGCGGCGGCAAACAGCCCTGCATTCGCCGCGCCTGCCGGGCCGACCGCGAAAGTGGCAACCGGAATGCCCTTCGGCATCTGCGCGATCGATAGCAGTGAGTCGAGGCCGGTTAAAAATTTCGACATGACCGGTACGCCAAGCACCGGTAGATGCGTTTTGGCCGCTACCATGCCAGGAAGATGCGCCGCGCCGCCAGCCCCGGCGATGATGCAACGCAAACCGCGCGATTCGGCGCTGGCCGCATATTCAAACAGGAGATCGGGGGTGCGATGGGCGGAGACCACGCGTTTTTCGAAGGGGACGCAAAGTTGCTCAAGCAGCGCGGCGGCTTGGCGCATGGTGTCCCAGTCGCTGGTGCTGCCCATGATGAGACCGACAAGAGGAGAAGACATAATCGTTCAGTACGAGAGGGGTTCGGAACAGGCCGCATGATAACGGCTGGCGGGTGATGGGGAAGACGCGGAATTAAGTGGATCTTGCTAGCAGCCTGGGCGTTAAAAGGGCAGAGCCAGTTCTGAATTATGATTCAATAAAACTGTTCTGAAGTCGCTTTGGATGCGCGCTAGCGCCTGCGTGTTGTCGGCTTCGAAACGCAAAACGAGCGCGGGCGTGGTGTTGGATGCGCGCATCAATCCGAAACCATCGACAAATTCAACGCGCAGTCCATCCAAGGTAAATACTTCGGTGGCGTCTTTGAAATAGATCGATTTTTGCAGCGCGGTGATTACAGCGTGGGCTTCGCCTTCTTGCAGTTTGATCTGTAGTTCCGGGGTGCAAATCGAATCCGGCAGCGCATGCAGGGTTGCATTGATGTCGCTTTGCCGAGACAGATATTCGAGCAACCTTGCGCCGGCATAGAGTCCGTCGTCGAAGCCGTACCAGCGTTCCTTGAAGAAAATATGGCCGCTCATCTCGCCTGCCAATAACGCGCCGGTTTCGCGCATTTTTGCCTTCATCAGCGAGTGTCCGCTTTTCCACATCAAGGCTTTGCCGCCTCGGTCTGTGATCCACTTGTTCAAATTACGGGTCGATTTAACATCAAAAATGACTGTCGCGCCTGGATTGCGGCTGAGCACGTCGTCGGCGAACAACATCAATTGGCGGTCTGGAAAGATGATGCTTCCCGCTTTGGTCACCACCCCGAGACGATCGCCATCACCATCAAACGCCAAGCCGATTTCTGCCTCGCTGCGTTTCAGGCGTGCAATCAGGTCGGCCAGATTGGCGGGGACGGAGGGGTCGGGATGATGGTTGGGAAAGCGCCCATCGACTTCGCAGTGCAGTTCTTCCACCGTGCAGCCGATAGCGCGATAAAGAGCTGGTGCGAATGCGCCGGCGACGCCATTTCCGGCATCGATGATGATTTTCATCGGACGCGCCAATTTGATGTCGTCGGTAATGCGTCGCTGGTACTCGTCGGCGATATCGTAGTGGTGATAGCGCCCCTGGCCGCTGGCGAAGTCGCGGGTCTCGATGCGTTGTCGCAGGCGCTGAATGGCATCACCGGAAAGGGTCTCTCCGTCCAGCACCATTTTGATGCCGTTGTAATCGGGGGGGTTATGCGAGCCAGTCAGCATGGCGGCAGAGTGGCAACCCAACTGGTGAGCGGCGAAATAAGCCATCGGGGTGGCGACTCTGCCCAGATCAATCACGTTGATGCCGGTGGTCTGGATTCCGCATGCAAGCGCTGCCGCCAGTTCGGGGCTGGAAAGACGACCATCACGGCCGATGGCGATGTCGGTTTGATGACGCGCAAGCGCTTCGGAACCCAGCGCCTGGCCGATCTTTTCAACGATTTCAACGCTGAGCGTTTTATTCACGATGCCGCGAATATCGTAAGCCTTGAATATTTCTCTGGGGATCGCTTGCACGCTGTTTCTCCGGAAGGAGCAGCATTATCTTTGATTTGCCGGGTCGGTTGGCAAGACGATCCGTACCGACAAAAAAAGAGCGGCATCGGTAAACCGACGCCGCTTGAAAAACCGCCATTGCGGCGGTCAGGGAGGTTAGTTGGGAGGCCCTGCCTCAGCTTGATCAGTTACAGTAGTTTCTGTAACTGATCGGAGGTTCATTGCCGGATCAATAAAAATCCGACTTGGACCGAAAGCTCTATTACGAAAGATATACCAAGCTTGCCAATAAATCATCTTATTTGTCGAAATATTTTGCGGTTTGAATGTACTGGTCCGTTCGTCTTCAGCGGTCAACATCAGATTCCTTCACGTTGGCTTGATCTGGGTCATTCCGTATTCTTGCCGCGAAATTCATCGGCCGCCTACAATCCGGCACGCCTTAACCGAGTAACAGCCATGTCCCAATTCACCACCCTCCTGGAGAAGTACAGCAAACCGGGGCCGCGCTACACTTCATATCCGACCGCGCCTTACTTTCATACCGACTTCACCGAGGCGGACTGGCTGAAGGAGCTGCAAACGTCACAGGATGCGGCGCGTGGTTTGTCGTTGTATGCACACATTCCGTTCTGCGACACGCTTTGTTATTACTGCGGTTGCAACATGGTGGCGACTGGCGACTACCGTAAAGCTGAGGTTTATCTCCAGCATCTTGAGCAGGAAATGACGCGTGTCGCGCAATTGACCGATCCACAGCGTCTGGTGCGGCAATTGCATCTGGGTGGCGGCACGCCGACCTATCTCAAGCCGGAAGATATTCGTCGTTTAATGGCGATGTTTCGCGCTCGTTTCACCATTGCGCCAGATGTGGAAATGGGCTGCGAAGCCGATCCGCGCGAACTGACGCGCGAGCATCTGGCGGCGCTGCGCGAATCCGGCTTCAACCGTTTGTCTTTCGGTGTGCAAGATCTGGATGAACAGGTGCAGAAGTCGGTCAACCGGGTGCAACCCGAGGCGCTGATCGAGCAGGTTTATCACTGGGCGCGCGAACTTGGCTTTGAAAGTATCAATATGGATCTGATCGTCGGTTTGCCGCATCAGAACACGGCCAGTTTTGCGCACACCCTGGATCGCGTGCTGCAGTGGGCGCCGGATCGATTCGCCATCTTTGCCTATGCGCATGTGCCTTGGATGAAGAAGCATCAGAAGCTGATCAACGAGCCGGACTTGCCCAGTTTTGCCACCCGGCTGGATTTGCAACAACTGATACATGATCGCCTGGGCGCGGCCGGTTATCAGAATGTCGGCATGGATCATTACGCCAAGCCTGACGACGAAATGGTCAAAGCCCAGAAAAACAAGACCTTGTGGCGCAACTTCCAGGGTTACACGACGCACAAGAACTGCGACATCTACGCTTTCGGCGCTTCCAGCATCAGCCAGACGAAGAATGTCTATATGCAGAACGAGAAGAACCTCAAGCAATACGAGGAGCGCGTCGCGGCTGGTCATCTGCCGGTGGAGCGCGGCCTGAGATTGACACCTGAAGACCACCTCAGGCGCGATTTGATCACCCGCATCATGTGCGATATGGAACTCGACACCGAGGCATTCGGCGCGGAATGGGGCGTCAATTTTGCCGAAAAATTCGCCGATGGCCTGGCCGAGTTGCCGGCAATGGAAGCCGATGGCTTGGTGCGGCTGGAGCCAGGTCGAATTGTGGTGACGCAACTCGGCAGTCTGTTCCTGCGCAACATCGCGATGGGATTCGATGCCTACCTGAAGGAAGCGGCCCAGGCGCAAGGCCAGCAGCCGCGTTATTCGCGTACCGCCTGAAATCCAACCTGCCCTGTGCGCGAAAGAAAGACACGCCCTCGCTGCTGATGTGGTTGTTTTATCGGCCAGTTTCGGCTAGTTTCCAACCCACGTTAGGGGTGCCTTGCAGTTAACTTGGAAGGCTGAGAACACACCCTTGGAACCTGATCCGGGTTATTCCGGCGTAGGGAAGCGTCAAGTTCATGCTTGCGCGCCCTGCGTTTTTTTCTTGTTGGAGCCGCACATGAACGCCGAAGTACCTAAATCGACCCTTTCCCCCGCCGCCCCTTTCATCGCCGCCGAGGCGCATGTCGACGCCGCTGCCGTGCAGCCGTTGCCGAACTCGCGCAAGATTTATGTGCCGGGCTCGCGGCCGGACATCCAGGTGCCGATGCGCGAGATTACTCAGGCCGACACGCCGACCGGCATGGGTGGCGAGAAGAATCCGCCGATCTTCGTCTACGACTGCTCTGGCCCATATAGCGACCCGGCCGCCAAGATCGACATCCGCCAGGGCCTCCGGGTTTGACCTCGGAATACGGTCGCCAGCGCGCCAACATGGCTGACCTCGCCGCCCTGCGCTTCCCCGGCCTGCACCGCCTGCCGCGCCAGGCCAAGGCGGGGATGAATCTCAGTGGCAACGTAACGCAAATGCACTACGCCCGCAAAGGCATCATCACGCCAGAGATGGAATACGTTGCCATCCGCGAGAACATGCAGCGTCAGGTGTATCTGGACAATCTGCGCAAATCCGGCCCGCAGGGCGAAAAGCTGGCCAACCTGATGGGTCGCCAGCATCCCGGCCAGAATTTTGGCGCTTCCATTCCGAACGAAATTACACCGGAGTTCGTGCGCGCCGAGATCGCCCGTGGCCGCGCCATCATTCCCTGCAACATCAACCACCCGGAAACCGAGCCGATGATCATCGGCCGCAACTTCCTGGTGAAGATCAACGCCAACATCGGCAACTCGGCGCTGGGTTCCTCGATCAACGAGGAAGTCGACAAGATGACCTGGTCCACCCGCTGGGGCGGCGACACGGTGATGGATCTGTCCACCGGCA
>JFJP01040436.1_pt1 | contig 11236 bp, 5 predicted proteins | sample 431651 | NCBI WGS metagenome assembly JFJP01 (sample SAMN02602958, study PRJNA72255) | Microbial mat metagenome, whole genome shotgun sequencing project. | biome: fresh water; feature: sink hole; material: water; isolation source: purple microbial (photo- and chemosynthetic) mats found in... | reverse complement strand
GCAAGAGGATTGTTCTGGCTGTCTTTCACTACACCGGTTACTGTTATCTGGGCATTCAACTCTAATGAAACAAGGAAACATAATAATAATATTGATGTTCGCATGGCAAATTGTTTGTAAAGTTAATAAATGGATTTTTTGGCAATTTTTGTTACTTTTGCGCAAAGATATTTGTTGTAATCACAATTGCAATAAATATCTTATTCAGCATCTTATCCAAAATTTGACAAACTCAAAATATTAAAATACAGATATTTACACTGCTTATCCAAACTATGAACAAGCAATAGAATATAAATTCAACAAAAATGATGTACTCCAATATGGATATTTTTGAGGTTTGTTTTCGACTTATTGAAAAAAAAATGGGGAGAGCAAATTTTACCACTTGGGTAAATAGCGATTTTATTCATTTGAGCGATGACATATTTCGGAAAACAAAAGTAAAAATAAGTAGCGGAACACTGAAGCGAATTTTTGGAAAAGTAAAAACAGCCGAAGGCTATCGCCCACAATTGGCAACCCTAAATGCACTCGCCGAATATCTTGATGTAGAAAACTGGAAAGAATTTGTAAATCAACATTCTACGGAGCAAACTAAAATAGAACAAACCCAACAAATACCAATAGAACAAACCATACAAAAACCACGTAGAAAAACACATTATTGGCTGCTTTTTTTATTGATAGGCATTTCGATACCTACAGCATTGGTGGGTTTAAAACAATTGAAATCGAAAGAATTGGCAATTCTAACTCTAAAAAACAACACAGACACAACGCCTTTTACTGCAATATTTAACTACGATGTAAAAAATTTGAATGCCGACAGTGTTTTTATTTCCTTCCGAACGTACGATAAAGTTCTGATAAACAGCTGCAATACGCAGATAACACATTTTTACGATGTACCGGGCATATACAAAGCAAAAATTATTGCCAACGGCGAGCAGGTGAGCAAGCCCTTGCAAGTGATAGTAAAAACCCGTGATTGGCAATCTATTGGCAGATATTGGAACGATGCAAAACGTTCGTACGATGTACCTATGAATCTGGTAGTTGATAGCGGTATTTGGCACACAACATCGCAAATTGTGTCGCAATGCAAAATGGATACTTCTCGGATTTATGCCGTAGAACTGTCGAACATTCAACCCTTTGGTGTTGTGGCAGATAACTTAATTTTTGAAACAAAAATTAAAAATACCGACCCGATAACCTCCGTTCGTTGCGAGCAGGTTTTTTTCGATATTTTTGGCAAAAACGGACGAATTTCGTTTCAGTTTGCCAACAAAGGCTGTGGGCATTGGATGTGGCTCGAAATGGGTGAAATTGAAATAGATGGAGCCTTTCGCGACCTGAGTCAATTTGAACAAACCCTCGACGATTGGAGTATTATCAGAGTAGAAAATATCAACAAAAAAGTACGTATAAATTTCAATGGCATAACCATTTATACATCGTCGTATAACCGTACATTGGGAGAATTTTATGGTGTAAAAATTCTTTTTCTTGGAAACGGATATATTGATTATATAGATGTGAGAGATGTGAAAAACAGAATAATTCTGAACCACGATTTTGGAAAATAAAAAATAGTATGCACTAAAAAATATTAATTGTAAGCCTTTTGATTAACTTTGTAGTCTAAAATTTTGAAAATGAAATTGGAAATAAAAAATATCACAAATTCTATCAATAAGGCGTACTTATGCCTACCAACTTTTGCTGACGAAATTGGTAAGTTTAAAGAAAACTACCATTTATTGATTGAATCAATAAATGCAAACGATACTGAAGAAACACTCAAAAATTATATAAACAACTTTTTGCGTGATACTTACTATAAAGGCAAATTCCAGATAAACGAAAACATCAATAACATTGACCTTGTAATTTTGAATGGAAAAAATAATGATGATTCAATTGGTGTACTGGTTGAAACAAAGGCGATTAAGTCGAAAGAAATGATTTCGGCAAGTGAGTTGAATAAAAAAGCCTTTCACGAACTTGTTCTGTATTATTTAGAAGAACGTGTTGGGAACGAAAATGTTGAAATAAAACATTTAATTATCACTAATTCAATTGATTGGTTTATTTTTAATGCAACAGAATTTGAAAGGCTTTTTTATCAGAACAAATCATTTTTAAAAAAATTCAACGATTGGTCGAATCAACAATTAGTGAGTAAAAATAAAGATTGGTTTTATTCTGAAATTGCTAAACCATTTATAGACAGTGAGCAAGTAAATATTACTTGTACTAATTTTCAGTTATCGGCAAATGCCTTAGAATCAGAGAATTTACTCATTGAACTTTACAAAGTTTTTTCTCCAGAACATCTTTTAAAACTCCCCTTTCAGAACGATAGCAATACCTTAAATCGCGAATTTTACAATGAGCTTTTACACATTGTTGGTTTATACGAAACGAAGGATAACACCCGAAAAATTGAACGACTACCCGAAAAAGACCGAAACGATGGTAGTTGGCTCGAAAATGTGATTTCAATAATCGAAACCGATGATATACTTCAAAACATTGAGCACGTTGAACGCTTTGGTGAAATGCCTGAGCAGCAAAAATTTGGCATTGGTTTGGAGCTTTGCATTACTTGGCTCAACCGAATTTTATTTCTAAAACTTCTCGAAAGTCAATTGCTAAAATACAATCCCCAAAGTACTGAGGTTACTTTTCTGAATAACAATAAAGTAAGTGATTTTGAAGAGTTGAAAGAATTGTTTTTTGAAGTGCTTGCAGTGAAACCACTTGAGCGAAAAAAAAATCTTCAAAAAAAATATGCCAATGTTCCATATCTCAATAGCTCGCTTTTCGAACTTACATCGCTCGAAAAAGAAGCGGTAAAAATAAATCATTTAAAACAGCATTCCACTCTTCCTATCTACAATTCAACGGTTTTAAAAGACGAACAAGGAAAACGAAAAACAGGCGAACTAACTGTATTACAATACATTTTTGAATTTCTAAATAGCTTTAATTTTGCGAGTGATTATAAATTGGAGATTCAGGAAAAAAACAAAACCATCATCAACTCTTCGGTTTTGGGGCTTATTTTCGAAAAAATTAATGGGTACAAAGAAGGTAGTTTTTTTACTCCCGGATACATTACCATGTACATTTGTCGCAACACCATTCGAAAAACAGTGGTCGAAAAATTCAGAAATTCAAATCTTACAGGTTTCGAAAACATACATAGCTTCGCCAATTTATACAATAAAATTGGGAGCATTCCTATTGAAAAGGCAAACGAAATATTCAATACTCTTAAAATTTGCGACCCTGCTGTGGGTAGTGGACATTTTCTGGTTTCGGCTCTAAATGAGTTGATTGCAATAAAATCGGAACTTGGAATACTGATGGATAGCGAGGGACAGATTTTAAGAAATACGTATTGTGAAGTCCAAAACGATGAATTGTTTATCACCCATTTTGGGCAGATTTTCAACTACAATTTCAAAGACAAAGAAAGTCAGCGCATACAGGAAACCATTTTCAATGAAAAACGAACGTTGATTGAAAATTGCTTGTTTGGTGTTGACATCAACCCAAAGTCTGTTCATATTTGTCGGTTACGTTTATGGATTGAATTGCTTAAAAATGCTTACTACACAAAAGAATCGGATTATACAAATCTCGAAACTTTGCCCAATATTGATATAAATATCAAACACGGAAATTCGCTCATCAGTAGATTTTCGCTGAATGGAAATGTAAAAACTACCCTGTCGCCCGAAAAACTTCATAAAGCAACGCTGAAATATAAAAACTTGGTTGCCAGCTACAAAAATGCCGGAGATAAAAACACCAAACAATTTTTTGAAAAACAAATCAATGAATTGAAAGATTCTTATTCAGACTTTGCCAATCCAATAGACAAAGACTACATTGAATTGCAAAAAAAACAAGATGAAATTAATTCAACAAAAATTGTTTTTACTCAGGACGAAAAAAATCAGTGGGATTTGAAAATCCAAAAACTTATCAATGAAGTAGTTGAATTGCGAAAAAAATACGACGAAAAACTAAAAACAGTTTACGGAAATACGTTTGAATGGCGGTTTGAATTCCCCGAAATTTTATCCGATAATGGTTTATTCATTGGTTTTGATGCTGTTGTGGGCAATCCTCCGTATCTCAATTTCAAAATGTATTCGCACGACGAACGAAACGTGTTTAAAACCAACTATTTAGAAATTTTCGATGGAAAAGCAGACATTTACTACTACTTCTTTTATCAAGGTTTGCGAATTTTAAAACCCAATGGGATTTTGTGTTACATAACTTCGCGCTATTGGTTAGAAGCTGAGTTTGCTCAAAAATTGAGAAAATTTATATCAAACAACAATCAAATAAACGAAATTATTGATTTCAAAAATGCTACCATTTTCGAAGGAGTAGGAATTAAAACTTCTATTGCACAAATTTCGAAACAAACTCCCACTGAAGATTCATTTTTAAATTATCAATACATTGATAGTAAAAAGATTAAAACCGTTTCAATCCCCGATTTTGTTTCTGTGCCAGTAAAACATAGCGGAATGAAAAACAAACCGAAATGGACGTTGAGTGTGGAAAACGAACTATCTATTCTGAAAAAAATTGAAACAAATACGGTAAAACTTGAAGAAATTGCTGAATGTAGGCAAGGTATCATTACGGGATACGATAAAGCATTTATTGTACCTTCAACAAGTACCATGAAACTACCCGAAAAAATACTAAAACCGTGGTTAAAAGTGGGAGATGTTTTTAAGTATTATTTCGACATTCGCGAAAATCAATATTTGATTTACTCCAATGAAATTGAAAACGTAAACGATTATCCTGAATTTCTGCATTATATTTCACCCTTTAAAAATAGGTTGGAAAATAGAATTGAAGTAAAACGCGGCAACTACAAATGGTACGAACTCCACCGCACCAGAGATAGCAAATTATTCGATAGCCCAAAACTAATATGCAGATTTAAAGCATCTTGCAATACTTTTGCGTTGGACTACAATAAGTATTATTCGAGTGCCGATACAACAATTGTGGTAGTACATAAAGATAAACAAACGGAGTTTGATATTAAATATCTTTTGGCTGTTTTAAATTCTACCTTGCTCAATTTTTATTTCAAAAGTTACGGTAAATTAATGGATTACAGATACGAATACTATCCGGGTCCCGTTGGGCAATTAAGAATTAAGAAAACTGAACATCAAAATGAAATCATAAAAATTGTGGACAAAATAATTGAAATAAAAAAACACAACCCGCAGCAAGATACAACGAAATTTGAAAAGGAAATAGACAAATGGATATACAAAATTTACAATATTGATAACGATGAAATTCAAATCATCGAAAAAAACAACTAAAATTGAAACTATATTTTTATCATCTACCTTAAAATGAGCGATATACCTAAACTTCCATCGGATATTCAACAAACGACGAAACCCGATAAAAAAGCACGGCAATTTAAAATGACCGTAGATTATTTGCCCGAAATACTTCAGGCAAATGACGAAAAATTGTATTTTGAATGGGTGCGCGAACGGCGAATAAATACGCCCGATAGCATCATTCCGCAGCAATGGTACAAACAGTGGCAACTGATGCCCGAAATTATTGCAGGCTTCTACGACAGTATGTTTTATACCGTTACAAGCGTTGACGATGTGCGCATGATTGCCAATCAGTTGAAAGACTATGTGTTCGATTCAGACTATCGGCAAGGTTTGATTGCCGAATTGTACGATGCCTTGATTGACAGAGATGACTTTTGCAAAAATTTAGAAAAACGATACCCCAACAGCGGTCTGTCGGAAAAGTTGTGGTACTTGGAACGCGCCGAAACCGACTACGATTTTGGCTACAGTTTTTTTGTCGTAATTTCGTATATGACTGAGTTTGACTTAGATTAAGACCCATCGCCAAACAAAAACAAAGGGTAATAAAACGCAAAAAATACAACTCCCGCCTGCGTTTCGAGGGTATCTTCGTTTAGCATCGAGAGGAATGCAATAATGGCAAACAGTACAAAATAATAGCTGAGTTTTTTTCTTCGCAAATAGATGGGAAGAAATAGGGCGACAATGGAAATAAAAAAACCAATAATGCCAAGACTGACAAAAAAAGTTAGAAACTGGTTGTGTGCCCGATTTCTAAATTCGATTGACAATTGAGTATTCTGTTTCTCGTATTGGCTTATAAAACACTGTTTTATATCGCCAGTGCCTACACCAAGCCAAAAATTTTGTGCGATAATTTTCCATGTCGTTTTTACGTATTCCAACCTCTGACTAATGGAATATCCACTCGGATTGCCCGTTTTGGTGTACACATCTATTTGCCAGATAATCCCGTACAAAATTACATCGGGGAGATACGGATACAGAAAACGGTGATTGGCTATTCCGTTCTCAATTGCCGTTATATCAACGGGATTCAGTTGTTTCACTCCGTCATAATCTTTTCGCAGTCCTTTAGAAGTAAGATAGCGTTGCAAGGCATATTTCAACTCCGAACCTTTTGAATTGATACTATCGAACGGAAAATCCGAAACCTCGTTCCACGCCTCTCTTACTTCATTTTCAGCATAATACAAACCAATGTAATGCCCATTTTCGAGAGTTTTATCATTCAATTCGTGGTAATAGTCATTGCCTTTTGCGGTTTTCTGAGGTAAATGTTCCCAATCTATTTTTTCAACATCATAAAATATTTTTATCTGATATGCTGTATATGAAATGCTTACAAAAATTATCAATGAAATAAAAAGAAGAGCCAAGCGAAAATTCTGCCTGTTTTTTTGCTGATAAAAATAAAACCCCAAAAACAAAACAGAGAGTAAACCCACTAAAAATAAGCCCGTTAGCGAACGCAACAAATAAAGGTAAAACAAAAAACTGATGATGATAATTACAAACAACACCCGTTCGAGTGTACTCAGCCTCTGCAAGTGAAAAAACAAGAAAAAAAGTAGCGAAAAAATACTGAGATTGAGCAGCAAAACAAGCCTGATGTGCGAAATATAAATCGAAATTTGGCGAATATCGTCAAAAGGTCTATCCCACCAACCAAAATAAATACTCAAACTCACCAACAGATTGAAATACAGTGCGCCAGTGCTGTAAAGTGTAATGGTTCTGATTTCGCGAAAACCCAATTGGGGAGATGAGGCAATAACGAGTGGCAAAAGCAAAAGCGGCAATTTTATTTTCAAATGGTGCAATCCATAGGGTATATCATCGGTATTTGCCATCCAAAGTACATGAATAACAAATAGTAGCACAAAAAACCACACCGAATGATGGTTCAAGCGTTTCAATTTTTGGCGCACACTGCCTTCAACAAACCAGCCAATAGTGGCTATAACCGTTCCTACTGTGGTCATAAACGGTGAGGTAGGCAAACTCACTGCAATAAGCACCAGCGACCAAAAATACAACGGAGGTACACCTGCCGAAGGTTTTTGAAAATCATAAAATTGTTTCAGCATACAATTAATATTTATACAATTGGTTTTCTGTTTTTAAACTTTAAAAACCATGCTATATTGCAAACTTCAGCCGAATTATATTTATTTTTGTACAAACTAATAACAAAAATATGCAAAACTCAATTCGTAGATTTTCAATGGTAGTGTTTATGCTCCTTTGGGTGGCAAACACTGTTTGGTCGCAAAGTGAAGCTCGATTGCTGCGCTTCCCCGACATAAACAACAATCTGATAGCCTTTGTTTATGCTGGCGACATCTGGACTGTGGACGCAAACGGCAGTAATGCCAAACGCATTACATCTCACGATGGTTTAGAACTTTTTCCGAAAATTTCGCCCGATGGCAAATGGATTGCTTTTTCGGCTGAATATTCGGGTAGCAGGCAGGTGTTTGTTGTGCCTGCTACAGGAGGCAAATCGAAACAGCTAACTTACTACAATAGTGTAGGTTGGATGCCTCCTCGCGGTGGTTTCGATGATGTGGTGCTCGACTGGACTCCCGACAGCAAAAACATTCTCATTCGTGCCAACCGACACCCGCACGGCGACCGCATGGGACGCTACTTTTTGGTAAATATTGATGGGGGATTGGAAACTCCACTCCCGATTGTGGAAGGTGGCTTTGCCTGCCTCTCGCCCGATGCCAAAAAAATATGCTTTACGCCCGTTGACCGCGAATTTCGCACATGGAAACGGTACAAAGGCGGCAGAGCAACCGACCTTTGGATATATGACCTTGAAAAAAATACTTCAGAACAAATTACCGATTTTGCCGGAACAGACCAGATTCCGGTGTGGCATGGCGACAAAATATTTTTTGCTTCCGACCGCGAACTTACTCTCAATATTTTTAGCTACGACACCAAAAGCAAGGAAGTGAAGCAGATAACTCAGCACACCGAATTTGATGTAATGTGGCCTGCCGGCGAAAACGGTATGCTGGTGTACGAAAATGGGGGGCAGATTTATAAACTAAATCTTGAAACGGATAAAAGTGAGAAGGTTACAGTAAATATTAGTTTCGATAATCCAAACACACTTCCCTACTTCAAAAATGTGAGCAGCGATGTGCATTCGTTTGCCGTTTCGCCCACTGGAAAACGCGCTTTATTCGATGCTCGCGGCGACATTTTTTCTGTTCCCGTAGAAAACGGAACCACTGAAAATCTGACAAATACACAGGGCATTCGCGAAATTTCGCCTTCGTGGTCGCCCGATGGCAAATACATTGCTTACTATTCGGACGCAACTGGCGAATACGAGATTTATCTGCTTGAAAATAAGAAAGGTGCAAATGCCCGTCAGTTGACAAAAGGCTCAAAAAGTTGGAAGTACGGTACGGTTTGGTCGCCCAACAGCAAGTGGCTCTTGTTTTCCGACCGCAATCTGAATCTCACCATTGTTGATGCCGCAAGCGGAAACAATACCGTTATTGCCAAAGCATCGCAAAACGAAATTCAGGATTATTCGTTCTCCCCCGATTCGAAATGGATAACTTATTCCAAAGAATCGAGCAACGGAAACAATGCTGTGTGGGTGTATAATATTGACACAAAGCAAAGTAACCAAATAACCGATGAAATGTTTAGCAACTTTGAGCCGGTTTTTGCCACCGATGGAAACTATCTGTTTTTCTTATCGAACCGAGATTTTAATCTTGAATTTTCGGCGTATGAATTTAGCTATCTCTACACCAATGCGACACGAATGTATGCTGTTGCTTTGCGCAAAAATAGCCCAAAACTATTTGAAGATAAGAATGATACAGAACTAACGGAGAGCGAAGCACCCACGGGCGACAGCAAATCAACTAAAAAAGAAAAGAAAGACACAAATACCGAAACCACCCCAAGCAATACGGTGAATATAAGTATTGATTTTGAGGGAATTAAGAACCGAATCATATCTTTTCCTATCAGTTCGGGCAATTATGGTGGGTTGAATGCCGTAGAAGGTGGATTTTTGTATTCGGAAGGTGCCAAAATAATGCGTTTCAATGTAAAGGATAACAAATCGGAAACCGTACTCATCGGAAGTGGTTTTGCAACCATTTCGGCTGATGGCAAAAAAATGATGTACCGCACCGGCAACGACTTTGGCATTGTAAGCATTTCGCCCAATCAGAAAGCGGGCGATGGCAAACTCAATTTGGAGGATATGGATATGAAAATTGACCCATTGAAAGAATGGGAACAGATTTACAACGATGCGTGGCGAATTTTCCGAGACTATTTTTACGTGGAAAACCTCCACGGTGTGGACTGGGAAGCGATGCGAAAAAAATACGCTCAACTGTTGCCCTACGTGGCTCACCGCGCCGACCTTGACTATATTTTGGGCGAATTGGTTGCCGAAAGCAACACCGGACACGCGTATGTGGATTACGGCGATTTTAAAAAAGTACCCCGAATGGACAACGGATTGCTGGGCTGCGAATTTGTGGCAGATACAAAAGCGGGACGATACAAATTTTCCAAAATTTTTGAAGGCGAAAACTGGGACATACAGCGCCGCTCGCCGCTTACCGAAATTGGAGTTGATGTAAAAGTGGGTGATTATCTGATAAGTATAAACGGAAACGATGTGAGCACAAGCCAAAACCCCTATCAATTTTTGGAGAATACCGTTGGGAAAACAATTGAAATAAGCGTAAACAGCATTCCATCGGAAGTGGGAGCGCGAAGCTATTTTATTCAACCCATACGAAGCGAAATTTCGCTGCGCTATGTTGACTGGGTAAAAAGCCGCCGCGAAATGGTTGACCGCCTTTCGAACGGCAAAATTGGCTACATACACGTTCCCAATACGGCTGTGGAGGGCAATTTAGAACTTTTTAAAGGCATGTATGCTTTCCACGACAAGGAAGCTCTCATTATTGACGACCGCTACAACGGCGGTGGTTTTATTCCCGAACTAATGGCTGATTTGCTTGATAGAAAAACACTTAGCTACTGGGCACGCAAAGGATTAGACCCAATGAAAACTCCCGCAATAGCACACGATGGACCCAAAGTGATGCTCATCAACGGATATTCGTCGTCGGGTGGCGATGCTTTTCCGTATTATTTCAAAAAGAAACAACTCGGAACTCTCATTGGTACACGCACTTGGGGCGGTTTGGTAGGCATAAGCGGCAACGCACGATTGGTTGACGGTGGCTATATTTCAGTCCCCCGTTTTGGAATTTTTGATGAAAATGGCGAATGGATTATTGAAGGCATTGGTGTTTACCCTGATATTGAGGTAGTTGATGCGCCTCACCTGCTTGCAAACGGCAAAGACCCAAGTTTGGAAAAAGCAATTGAAGTGCTGAATCTGGAATTGGCAAAAAATCCGGTTAAAAAGGTAAAACAACCCACCGACCCCAATCGCTCGAAATGGATAGAAAAAAAGATAGATTAATTTGAACGATAAACCCCAAAATAAATTGGAACGCGGATAAAACTACAAAAAATCCGCTAAATCCGTAGAATCCGCGTTATCCGCGTTCCAATTTTCTCTCTGCCTTTTTCAATTGGTATAAAGCATTGGAAGTATTGAACTTGACTAACTTATACTTAAGTGAAAATGGTTCTCGGTTTTTATATCTTTGTGAAAAATTAAAATATGAAAATAGAACTGACATCGGAACAAGTTTCTTTTTTAAGAAAATTACATAAAAGTCAAAAAGACAAAGTAAAAGCAGATCGTATAAAAATAATTCTTTTACTTAATCAAGGATATACAA
>JFJP01040435.1_pt1 | contig 11236 bp, 9 predicted proteins | sample 431651 | NCBI WGS metagenome assembly JFJP01 (sample SAMN02602958, study PRJNA72255) | Microbial mat metagenome, whole genome shotgun sequencing project. | biome: fresh water; feature: sink hole; material: water; isolation source: purple microbial (photo- and chemosynthetic) mats found in... | reverse complement strand
TTTTGGGCGTCATCCAATGTTGGTGTGTTCACTCGTCCCATAGTGCCGCAAAGATAATATTATAAATTAAATCCAATCGCTTACTTATTGTGGCTATTAAGGATGGAAATGTTGTATTCTATGAAAACAAGGATAGATTTGTATTGTCAGATTTTGAAAAAGTTCACAATTTAATTGCCAACAATTTATATTCAAATTCAATTAACAGATTATTGCATTCTTTTTCTGTCTCCAAAATTCATTATGGGATTGGCATGCCATTTTCTGAGAAGAATTTAACAAAATCAAATCAACATGTTGAAAAAATTGATTTCGTCATGTTTGTAAAAGAAGACTCAACAATTGAACTAATTGACAACTACAAGATATTCAATCAGTTAATATAAAAATCGTGCACTTGGCACCTACTAAATAACTGCGATTGGTTAGGTTTCATCAAACTTAATTCCAACTTGAGGCACACAGAGATTCACCCAAGCCATTTTCGTAGCATTAACTGAAATATTATAATCTAAAATTAAAGAGGCTCTTTTCTAAAGCCCAAAGCGTTTAGATTTCAGTTTGTGCCAATTGAATTGGGGGTGAGGAAAAAGCAAATTGATTACCAGCCATCAAGGCAAATATCCAATTTTCCAACATGTTCGAGAAGTGCAAATCCATGTTCCAGGCCGCCAAGGCAAAGGCCAGGGCTACTGGAAGACAGAGAACCTCAAGGCCCTCGTCTGCATATTGACTGGAAAACTTGTTTTGCCCGTATCAATCCTTTTCGCGCTTCCCACACGTTCCCTATAACGAATCATCAAAACGAAGCAGAACTGAAAGGTCTCAACCGTCGCAATTTGTTTCGTATGAGCGAATTTTACGAAACGCATGCCGATAACCCAATTGTGTCCACACTGTGGACACAATTCAACGAAGAGCCATGAAAAAAGCAACTAGAAACCCATTGGGAACCAGCCACAAAGGCTTGAACCTCACCCAAAGCGAAGGCAATTGCTCCCTTGCCAAAGCGATCGAAAAGGAGTTGAGGAGGAAGCCCAAGTTTTTCATGCCCTTTGGCGCCATTGGCAAAACGGATTTGGCGAAGGCGTTGAGCCAGTATGATTTCTTGTTTCCCGATGAACTTGTCAATGTGTGGATCAAATTCGGAGGAGGGGAATTTTGGGAAACTGAAAACATTTTGTATCCCTTGCCAACGGACGAAGAAACCTTGGAGGACATGGTCAGCTATAACAAATTTGCCTACGAGACCGGATTCGACCGCGAGTTTCACATCTTCGCATCCAACACGGTGGAACTGGTCGCGTTTCACAAGGTCAACCATTCAATCAAGATTTTCCGCCCGAAGGAAGAACATTACAAGGAAGACGCCCAATTTTCTAACATCCTCGAATGGTTCAACAGCATCTTTCAAGAGCAGTACGATTCTGTCGCAATAACAATCGCTGGCTTCGAACCATAAGGCCAAGTTGTGTCCTGTTGCTCGATGAAAAACTAAACCGCCGATTATTTGGTTTTCCCCTGCATCTCAATAACTTTGAAAGCGAAAGGGCCTCAAGTCCTTGGCCTTGGATCCACGCTCGAATCGGAAGACAACGCGAATACGCCATGAAACAGGGACAAAAACTTTGGACAAGGGAAGAGTTAATTTTAGCCGTTAATTTGTATTGCAAATTGCCTTTTGGAAGATTGCACTACCGAAATCCCTTGATTGCCGAACTGGCTAACTTAATTGGAAGAACGCCAAGTTCCGTCGCTTTAAAATTGGTAAATTTTGCAAGTTTAGACCCAAGTCTTAAAGAACGTGGAATCAAAGGAGCGCAGAATGCCAGCAAGTTAGATAAAGAAATTTGGAACGAATTTTATGAAAACTGGTCGGATTTATCTTTTGAAAGTGAAAAACAATTGGCCATAAAATCAAATTCATCAATTGAAAAAATGAATTCAATTGATGAAAATGAATTACCCCAAGATGGTAAAACAAGAGAGCAGTTGGTTAAAGTTCGTGTTAATCAATCATTTTTCAGAAAAGCAATTTTAGCTGCCTACAACAATACTTGTTGCATTACAGGTATTCAACGTCCTGAATTGCTGATTGCAGGGCATATAAAACCTTGGGCGTTAGATGAAAAGAATCGCTTAAATCCAAGAAATGGAATCGCAATCAATGCACTTCACGACAAAGCGTATGAAAGTGGATTGATTTCAATTTCACCAGACTATAAAATAAAAATCTCATCGGAACTGAAAAAATTAAACAATCAAAACGGTATTTTTGATTATTTTGTCAAATACGAGGACAAAGAAATCATTTTGCCAGATAGGTTTTTACCTGACAAAGAATTCTTACAATACCACTATTATGAGCGATTTAAACAATAACATCAAACTATCTTATTTATACAGAGATAGTGGAAATTACAAGCAATATGGTTTTGAGATATTTTCAAATCCTACCCACAAAAGCATCCATGAAATTGAAGATGAAATTAAGAGCAAACTAATTGACAAGGAATATTTTATCGCAAGCCAATGGAATTTACCTTCGCTTCAAAAATGTCCTTTTGATTTAGAAATGGACCACAATTGGCATGAATTTGAAAGAATTGAATTAACAACTGAAAATTGTACTTCAAAAATTGATATTGACCAATTTATTGGTTCTATTTCCTAGATGCAGGTGATAAACGCTGATTTGTACCCCTTGCCAACGGACGATGAAAGCTTGGAGGACATGGTCAGCTATAACACATTTGCCTACGAGACCGGATTCGACCGCGCGTTTCACATCTTCGCATCCAACACGGTGGAACTGGTCGCGTTTCACAAGGCCAACCCTTCGATCAAGATTTTCCGCCCGAAGGAAGAACATTACAAGGAAGACGCCCAGTTTTCCAACATCCTCGAATGGTTCGGCAGCATCTTTCAAGAGCATCTGGCTCTTCCTGCTGTCAAGGACAATTTCACCCCTTAGTGGTTCTATGCTTTGGCTTGGCTCTGCTTTCTATAATCATGGCACCCCTTCGGGGTTGGGCGAGTCTTCGAGGCAATCCATCACGTTTGAAAGCGACTTGCCATAAGGCCAAGTTCTGCTCCTGTTGCTGGACGAAAACCCATGCCGCGCAGCGTTGAGGCCTTGCGCGACCGAGCCTCTTTCTTGGCGTGCTGTCCCGCAAAATGGCAAGCTCCGGCCTGGTCCATCCGGGCGGGCGGGAAGCCTTCGGGCATCCGTGCCGCGCTTGTCCTGCCGAAAGGGTTCCAGCCCTGGCGCGCCGTGGACTGGCGCTCCTAGGCATGGAGCTCGCGCCGAAGTTCGGCCGGGGAATCGCGGGGGTGGATCTTGGGTTTGGGGCGGGACGTGCGCAAATGGGAAAGATCGTCGTTTTTTTCGTACCTTGCGATTCGACACCCCAACAGACCTTTCGCCCCATGAAGCCGCACCAACAGCCCGACGCGCAGGGCCCAGCCCATCCTCACCCGGCGGGTGATCCGGAAGAAATAGCCTTGGAATCGTGGCTTTCGCGGTTCGGGCCGGCGAGCCTGGGCCTGGTGGTGCTGGGCCCGGGCGGCGTGATCGAGCGGTTCGAAGGGCGGCTGCGGCTGCTGGCGGGCCGCGCGGCCGAGGGCCTGGAGGGCCGTGCGGCGCGGGCTTGGCAGGAAAGCTGGCCTGCCTTGGCTCCGCTGGCGGAGCTGCTGGACAAGGCGGAGGCCTTCCTTTCGGGCCAGCGGGGGCTTGGCCTTCCGCCGGCGGTGCCGCTCTCGCTGGGCCGCGAGGGCTCGGCTCCGGACCTGAACTTGCTGCTGTGGCCGAAGGAGCGTCCTCGGCGCGAGCTGTGGGTGCTGGTCTTCTCGCGCCGCGAGACCACGACGCGGCGGCGGCGGACGGCCGAGCGGGCTTTCCAGGCGCTGCTGGAGCACTCGCCCATGGCCATCGCGGCGCTGGACCTGCGGGGCAGGCTGCGGAGCTTCAACCCCCGCTTCGAGTCGCTGGTCCACACGCTCGACGGGCGGAAGAAGATCCTTTCGGCGGGGCTGGACGCGCTGGGGCTGGTGAAGCGGGCCAAGGACCGGGAGCGGCTGGCGGAGCTGTTCAAGCAGGCTCGGCTGGGCCAGAACGTCGAGGAGGACCTGGAGGTGGCCACCGGGCAGGGGCCGCTGGCCTACCGGCTGTCGATGGCGCCGATGCGCGAGGGGCATAGCGTGCGCGGGGTGCTGCTGATGGGCCAGGACATCACGCGGGAGGCCATCCGCGAGCAGTTGCTCCAGAGCAGCCAGATACGGATGGACACGCTGTTCAACCACGCCATGCAGGGCATCCTTCTGCTGGATGCCCGGGGCCGTCTGGAGAGCTTCAACCAGGCGGCCGAGAAGATCTTCCGCTCGGTCTTCGGCCTGGAGCTGGCCCAGGCCACGGACCTGCTTTCGCTGCCCCAGCTTTCGGAGCTGAAGCCTTCTCTGGCCAAGTGCCTGGCGGGCGAGAAGCGGATGGACGAGCAAAGCTTCGAGGCCGCGGACGGCACGGCGCGGTGGTTCGAGCTGCGCTGGGCGCCGGTGTTCATGCGGCCGGAAGCGGCCGACTTCGCGCTGCTGGGCCTGTACGACATCCAGCCGCGCAAGGAGCGGGAGGACATGATCCATGCCCAGATACGGGAAATCATCGAGCAGCGCCGCCTGATCGGCAAGTACGCGCAAGACCTGGAGGAGGTCAACGCCAAGCTGGTGCTGAGCAACGAGCAGCACCTGGAGGCCAACCGGAAGATGGAGGTGCTGGTCAAGGGCATCCGCCTTCAGCAGGAGCGCTACAAGGTGCTGGCGGAAAACTCGCGGGACCTGATCACGCGGACGAGCATGACGGGCAAGTTCCAGTTCCTTTCGTCGGCCCTGGTCCAACTGCTGGGCTACGACATGATGGAGCTGTTGGACGAGGCGTTCGCCGAGCTGGCCCACCCGTTCGACCAGAGCCGCCTGTCGGAGTTCTTCGAGGCCTTCGAGCGGCAGCCGTCGAACGACATCATCCTGCGGGTGCGCCACAAGGAGGGTCACTTCGTGTGGATGGACGTCAAAGGGAAGGTGGCGCAGCCGGACCCGCGGAACCGCAGCCTGGTGCTGGTCTGCCGCGACATCACGGAGCAGAACCAGACGAAGAAGACGGCGCTGGAGAACAGCCGGCGGCTGGAGGCGATCATCGGCCACGCCAACCTTCTGCTCTGGTCCACGGACGCCGAGGGCAAGGTCGATTTCCTGAACGGCAAGGCGGCGCAGGCCTTCCACCTGCGGCCCGAGACGGTGCTGGGGCAGCCTGCGGAGGCGATCTTCCCGGCCAACAAGGCGTTCGAGCGGATGAACCAGGAGGCCCTCGGGGGCCTGGGTTCGCAAAGCATCCTCTCGCAGGAGGGCGTCTGGTTCGACCTGAACGTGGCGCCGTTCTTCGACGAGCACCAGCACGTGGCCGGGACGCTGGGCACGGCCATCGACATCACCGACAAGGAGGAGGCGCGCCGCAAGCTGCAGGACAGCCTTGTCGAGATCCGGGACCAGAACCAGGAGCTGGAGTCGCTGAACCAGGAGCTCCAGGCCACGAACGAGGAGTTCCAGGTCACCAACGAGGAGCTGCAATACTCGAACGAGGAGCTGACGCGCACGCAGAACGAGCTGACGCGCAACAAGGAGCGGCTGGAAAAGCTGCTGTCGGCGCTGTCGGACGTGGTGTTCGTGCTCAACGCGGAGCTGCTGGTGGACTATGTCAACGCCGAGCACCGTCTGCTGACGGGCATCCCACAGAAGGAGGCCCTGGGCGAGCCGCTGGGCGCCCTGCTGCTGCTCGACGAGGCCAAGCCGGAGCTGTTCGACGGCAGGCACGGCGCCAAGCTCAAGAACCAGCTCCTGCGCGGAAAGCTGGTCGGCCGTCGGCAGGCGGGCGACATCCCCGTGGAGGTCAAGGCCCGCCAGCTCACCTTCGACGAGCACAACGTCGGCTTCATCATCCTGGCCCGCGACATCTCCGAGCGCGTCAAGTGGGAGCAGGACCTCATCCACGCCAAGAACCAGGCCGAGCTGGCCAACATGGAAAAGAGCAACTTCCTGGCGAACATGAGCCACGAAATCCGCACGCCCATGAACGGCATCATCGCCATGACCGAGATGACGCTCCAGACGGAGCTCAGCCCCAAGCAGGCCAAGAACCTGAACATCGTGCTCAACTCGGCCGAGCACCTGCTCAGCATCATCAACGACATCCTCGACTTCTCAAAAATCGAAGCCAAGAAAATGACCCTCGAGAACATCAACTTCGACCTTTCGAAACTCATCGAGAGCGTCATCTTCGCCATGGACACCAAGGCCAAGGGCAAGAACCTCAAGCTCACCTTCAACATCGACAACGACGTGCCCCAGTTCTTCAAGGGCGACCCCGTGCGCATCAAGCAGATCCTGTTCAACCTGGTGGGCAACGCCATCAAGTTCACCGAGAAGGGCGGATGCAAGATCCAGGTGGATATGTACGACCCGGACTTCGTGGAGGGCGGGCACGCGGTCATGAAGTCGTCCAAGGCCCTCAAGCTCATGTTCGGCATCAAGGATTCGGGCATCGGCATCTCGCCCGAGAAGATCAGCCGCATCTTCGAGAGCTTCTTCCAGGCCGAGGAGTTCAACACCCGGAAGTTCGGCGGGACCGGCCTGGGCCTTTCCATCTGCGACCAGCTCGTGCGGCTGATGGGCGGCGAAATCTGGGTCAAGAGCAAGGTCGGCAAGGGCAGCAGCTTCTACTTCACCATCGCCCTCGACCCCGGCGCGCCTGTCGAAGAAGAAGACGAGCTGGAAATCCTCTCGGGGCAGGCGCCCAGGCCCTTGCGCATCCTGGTGGCGGAGGACAACTGGATCAACAAGCAGGTCGTGACGACCTTCTTCGAGCGCACGCCCCACCAGATCGTGCTGGTGGACAACGGCCTGGAGGCCCTCGACGCCGCCAAGGGCGACCGGTTCGACCTGGTGCTCATGGACGTGCAGATGCCCGTCATGGACGGCGTCTCGGCCACCCAGGAAATCCGCCGCCTGCCCAAGGATCACCCCAACAGCGGCGTGCCCGTGGTGGCCATGACCGCCCACGCCCTCAAGGAGGACCGCAACCGCTTCCTCCAGGCGGGCATGGACGACTACATCTCCAAGCCCATCGACTTCAAGGCCCTGGAGCGCATCCTCGCGCAGGTGGCGCGCTCCGACGCCCGCGGCGGCCTGCCGAGCCCCACGCCCAGCACGCGCCCCGCCGAGCCGGGCGTGCTCGAAGGCGTCATCTTCCTCGACGAGGCCCTCGAGCGCATGGACGGCAACTTGCGCCTGTTCACCAAGCTGGCCGACATCTTCCTGAACAACGAGTCGAGCAAGATCGAGCAGATCGTCAAGCTGGCCCAGACCCCCGAGCAGTGGCCCACCTTGCAAAGCCTGGCCCACAGCCTCAAAGGGACCTCATCGACCATCGGGGCCAAGCTCCTGGCCGAGGCCGCCCTCGAGCTCGAGTTCGCCACCAAGCAGCAGTCGGCCAAGGCCGTGGCCGAGGCCATGCGCAAGCTCGAGGCCGAGCACCAGGCCTCGAAGACCGCCCTCGAGAACTTCCTGGCCCAGAAGGCCCAGACGTTCTGAGAACCATCCGCTCCCCAACGCATACGACGCGCCCGCTTCCAGTCTGGACGCGACCAACAAGGCAAGATCGCCGCGGCGCGTGGCATATCCGATAATGACCGACTCAACAAAAAAAGTTCCTCTGACCAATTCCTTTCACGCGATGAAAAAATTCGAATACAGCCAGCAGCAGGACACCCGCTCCGGATTCGGGGCCGGGATGCACGAACTGGGCAAACGCAATCCGGAGGTGGTCGCGCTCTGCGCCGACCTGACCGGCTCGCTCAAGCTCGACGCCTTCAAGAAGGATTTCCCGGACCGCTTCTTCCAGGTGGGCATCTCGGAGGCCAACATGATGGGCATGGCCGCCGGCATGACCATCGGCGGCAAGATTCCCTTCGCGACCACTTTCGCCAACTTCGCCACGGGGAGGGTCTATGACCAGATCCGGCAGTCCATCGCCTACTCGGGCAAGAACGTGAAGATCTGCGCCTCGCACGCCGGCCTGACCCTGGGCGAGGACGGCGCCACCCACCAGATCCTCGAGGACATCGGCCTGATGAAGATGCTCCCGGGCATGGTGGTCATCAATCCGTGCGACTACAACCAGACCAAGGCCGCGACCCTGGCCATCGCCGAGCACGACGGCCCGGTTTACCTGCGCTTCGGCCGGCCCAAGGTTCCCGTGTTCATGCCCGACGAGCCTTTCCAGATCGGCAAGGCCCTGCGCCTGGTCGAAGGCGCCGACGTTACCGTGCTGGCCACGGGGCACCTGGTCTGGGAATCCATCCTCGCGGCGGAGGTCCTGGAGGCCGAGGGCATCACCGTTGACCTGCTCAACATCCACACCATCAAGCCCTTGGATGGGCAGGCCATTCTCGAGTCCGTCTCGCGCACCGGGCGGGTCGTGGTGGCCGAGGAGCACAACATCTGGGGAGGCCTGGGCGAGAGCGTGGCCCGGCTCCTGGCCCAGGAGCGCCCCACGCCCATGGAGTTCGTGGCCGTGGCCGACACCTTCGGCGAGAGCGGCACGCCCGAGCAGCTCATGGCCAAGTATGGCATCGACAGCAAGGCCGTCGCCGCGGCCGTGCGCCGGGCGATGCGCCGCTGAGCGCTCCAATGCTGCTTTGTTGAACTTTCGCTAGTGTCCACCCACAAGACCCCCCGACCGATGCTCGAACACATCCCCGACGGCAACGTCCTCTTCCTGGACATTGAGACCGTCTCGCAAAAGGCCAGCTTCGAGGAGCTGGACGAAGGTTTCCAGACGCTCTGGGCCGAGAAGAACCGCCTTACCATCACCCGCGACGGCCTGACGCCCGAGCAGTGCTACCTGGACCGAGCGGCCATCCTGGCGGAGTTCGGCAAGGTGGTCTGCGTCTCGATGGGCTTCTTCCACGAGCGCAAGGACGGGCGGGAGTTCCGGGTCAAGTCCTACGCCGGGCACGACGAGGCCGCACTCTTGTCGGATTTCACGCAAGGGCTGGCGGATTTCGCGGCGCTGGTGGCCAAGCGGGCCAAGGCCCAGGCCGCGACGCCCGCCCGCCGCGACCAGCGCACCGACGACAGGGTCTATCTCTGCGCCCACAACGGCAAGGAGTTCGACTTTCCGTACCTGGCGCGCCGGATGCTGGTCAACGGCCTGCCCCTGCCTCCGCAGCTCGACCTGGCCGGGCGCAAGCCCTGGGAGGTGCCGCACCTGGACACCCTGGAGCTCTGGAAGTTCGGCGACTACAAGCACTTCACCTCGCTCAAGCTGCTCACGGCCATTTTCGGCATCCCTTCGCCCAAGGACGACATGTCGGGCAAGGATGTCGGCCCGGCCTACTGGCAAGACGGGAATCTTCGGGGCATTGCCACCTACTGCCAGAAGGACGTGGTGGCCATCGCCCAACTGTTCCTGCGCTACAAGGGCCAGCCCCTCCTGCCCGCGGAGCGTGTACACGAGGCGGAGCTGGCCCTCTGACGCGGTCGGGTGCTCAGACTGCCTGTCGGCGAAGCCATTGCAAGGCCTCGTTCCCATCTCTGAAAAGCCGCACTTGGAAGACATCGGGCGAAGCGGCCACGGTCTCCAGGTTCTCGGCCATGAACTCGGCGGAAAGCTCGGTGAAGAGGTCGTCCGAAAGTACGTGCGCCATCCTCCGCAGGCCTTTGGAAATGGCTTCCGGGAAGAAGACCTCGGCCAGCCATTCGTTGGAGTCGTCCCAGGATCCGCTGACTTGGCGGTTGTCGTTGTAGAGAAGCCGGCATCCGTGTTTATCGAACACTTCCATCAGCAGCGCGCATCCCATCTTGACTTCCTCAAGCGGGACGTTCACCCCCATCCAGTTGGCAATGAGAATGTTGTTCGAGTCTATCTGCGCTTCGATCAGAATCGATTCATCCTCTCGTCGGACCGTTTTTTTTTCCATTGTCATTGGGTTGTTTTGAGGTATGCCAATCTTTGGTGCCCGTGGGCACTCCGTCTCCATGTTTGCTCCTGGTCATTGGTCACTGCCAAATGCTGCTGCCCTGCCTATGCAAGGTGCTGGCGAAGCCATTGGAGGGCCTGGTCTCCTTCTTTGAAAAGGCGGATCTGGAAGGCATCCGGCGAAGTCGCCACGGCCTCCAGGTTCTCGGCCATGAACTCGGCGGAAAGCTCGGCGAAGATGTCTTTCGAGAGGACGTTGCCCATCCTGGCCAGGCCCTTGGCAATGGCTTGGGGAAAGAACTCCTGGACCAGCCACTCGTTGGCTTCGTCCCAGGATCCTTTGACATGGCTGGTGTCGTTGAACCAAAGCCGGCATCCGTGTTTTTCGATTTCTTGCTTGACCAGCGCGCATCCCTGCTTGACTTCCTCGAGCGGGACGTTCTGGCCCACCCAATTGGCAAAAAGAATGTTGTCGGAATCCCGGTGGATTTCTATCAGCACCGATCCGTCTTCGCGGCTGAGCACATTTTTCTCTGTTGTCATTTTCCTGTTTTTTGAAGTTGGTTGATCATCGGGTTCCGGTAGCGGTTGGGCCGCGCTGGCTCTTTTTCAGCATCTTGGGCATTTCCACCTCTTGGTGGGGTGGTTCCGGGTTCAGGCCAGTTGTTGGCGAAGCCATTCCATGGCCTTGTCCCCTTCTTTGAAGAGACGGATTTGGAAGACATCGGGCGAAGGGGCTGTGGCCTCGGCATTTTCTGCCATGAACTCGGCAGAAAGCTCGGTGTAGAGGTCTTTCGAGAGGACGTGGCCCATCCTCCGCAGCCCCAGGCCAATGGCCGCGGGCATGAATACCTGGGCTATCCAGTCGTTGGCCTCGTCCCACGAGCCGGTGAGCTGGCTGTTGTCGTTGAAAAAGCGGGCTGTTGGCGTCTCTTCAAGCGCCTTCAACACCAGTTCCGCGCCAGTTTTCACTTCTTCCAAGCTAAGGTTTTCGCCACGCCAATCCGCGCAGAGGATGCCATCGGAGGTTCTCCACAATTCAAAGTAAACTTGGCCATTTTCTCGAAAAACCGCTTTCTTTTCCATGATGTTGATGTTTTGGCTTTGGGGGATTTGGAAAAAATTCATGTTCTATTCCTTAAAGATGTGATTTGGCTGTAATGTGTTGTAATTCTTGTAGGTTTCGAATGTGTTTCTGTGCCTTGGATATGC